>ERZ1066123.258-NODE-258-length-42028-cov-9.078789_pt1 | contig 42028 bp, 29 predicted proteins | sample MGYA00382770_ERZ1066123 | MGnify/ENA primary metagenome ERZ1066123 (study PRJEB33369, sample SAMEA5778353) | biofilm metagenome | biome: Industrial cooling water; feature: Water cooling tower basin; material: Biofilm | place: United Arab Emirates | collected...
GCCCACGTTGGGCAGTCCCACGATGCCGAGCTTGAGCATGCGAGCGGGATTCCGGAGGACAGGGGAAACCCGGAATCTAACCGGGCCCGCTGCTCGACGGGCTCGTCACGAGGGAACCGCGCTCCCTCGTGACGGCGGGTCGTCGTGCGTCAGGCGCGACGCCGACGAGCGGCGATTCCGCCCAGGCCCACGAGACCGGTCAGCAGCAGTCCGACCGCCGCCGGTTCCGGCACCGCGCTGACGTTCGCGTAGGCTTCGACTTCGCCGAGCGAGAAGTAGCCGTCACCATTGACCCCGGTTACCGCCAGGTAGCGGGCTCCTCGCAGGTTCTCGGAGAAGACGTTGCTGAAATCCAGCGTCATCATGCCGGGGCCACAGGAGATGCAGAAGACCGCGGTCCAGTAGTTCCACGCCTCGCTCAGTGAGTTGCGCGTGAAAAGCATGTACGCGTCATTGTTGTCCGCCGACAGGCGAAAACCGGTGAGGTCGTACCCCATGCCGAGGTCGACCGAGACATAGGTGTCACCTGGGTCAGCACGCGGAATCGTCGCCGCTGGCGGCGTGAAGCCGGCGACCCCGTTATCCCACCAGACGGTGCCGGTTTGCCACTGCGTCCCGATCGCCGGCAGCTCCCCGTCGGTCAGCGTAGTGAGACCTGCGGCGGGCGGGTTGGGAAAAGGAGAGCCAGTTCGCGGCATGCCGAACGTACCGACACCGGTGACGCTTTTGCCCAGCGCCACGTTGACGGGTTGTGCGCCGACGACGGCGGTCGCGAGCAGCCCGCACGCGAGACTGCCGGCGAGCGCGGTCCGGAGAGTGGGGAGAAACATCGGGGTGACCTCGGGGAAGACGTTGGTACGGGCGCGCGTCGCGATCAGCTGCTCGCCCGTAATCGCACCTGGCAAGCGCCGGTGTGGCGCCGCAGGGCGGTATGGAGTCAATCGCACTCGCGACGCGCGCCACGACACCCTGGCCCCCGATGCGTGCACATCATCCCAGGGCGCCGACTACCACGCCGTTCCGCGCAACGCACAACGCCCCCGACCGGCGAACCGATCGGGGGCGTTGTTGTCCGGCGAAGACGCCGACGCCTTACGCCAGGAACCAGGGCGCGAGCACGAGGCTCACCACGCTCATGAGCTTGATGAGAATGTTCATGGCCGGACCGCTCGTATCCTTGAACGGGTCACCGACCGTGTCGCCCACCACGGCTGCCTTGTGCGGGTCGCTGCCCTTGCCACCGGCGAGGCCACCTTCGATGGACTTCTTCGCGTTGTCCCACGCGCCACCGGCGTTGGCCATGAAGAGCGCCATCATCACGCCGGTCACCGTCGCGCCGGCGAGCAGGCCACCCAGTGCCGCGACGCCCACCAGCTTGCCCACGAGCACCGGCACGAGCACGGCCACGACGCCCGGCAGAATCATCTCGCGCAGCGCGGCCTTGGTGGAGATGTCCACGCAGCGCGCCGAGTCGGGCTTCACGCCGGGCTTGCCCTCGAGCAGGCCGGGGATTTCGCGGAACTGACGACGCACCTCTTCCACCATGCCCTGCGCCGCGCGGCCCACGGCCGTCATGGTCTGCGCGCCAACGAAGAAGGGCATCACACCGCCGATGAACAAGCCGATCACGACCATCGGGTCGATCAGATTGAGCGACTCGAGATTGACGGCCGCCGCGTACGCTGAGAAGAGCGCGAGCGCCGTGAGCGCGGCCGAGCCGATGGCGAAGCCCTTGCCGATCGCGGCCGTGGTGTTGCCGAGCGCGTCGAGGCCGTCGGTGATCTTGCGGACGTCCTTGCCGAGGTGGCTCATCTCGGCGATACCGCCGGCGTTGTCCGAGATCGGGCCGTAGGCGTCCACCGACATCGTCACGCCCACCGTGGCCAGCATACCGACCGATGCGATCGCGATGCCGTAGAGACCCGCCGAGGAGAAGGCCACGTAGATCGCGCCGCAGATGAGCACGACCGGGATCACGCAGCTCTCCATACCCACGGCGAGACCGGTGATGATGTTCGTGGCCGGACCCGTCTTCGACGACTCCACGATGCGACGCACCGGACCCATGGCCGTGTAGTACTCGGTGACGAGACCGATCGCGATGCCCGAGATCGAGCCCACGAGCACGGCCCAGAACGGACCCATCGCGGGCAGCATCGTACCATCCGCGCGCGTCATGCCGAGCGGGAACATCTGCGTGATGAAGTACGCGAACACGAGGAACAGACCGGCCGCAATGAATGTCACGTTGCGCAGCGCCTTGGCCGGGTCACCCTTGGCCAGGATGCGCATCATGAAGATGCCGATGAGCGACGCGAGCAGACCGGCCATGGTGAAGCCGATGGGGAGCAGCATGGCCGTCAGCCGCGTGTCATTCGGCACGAGCGTACTCGTCGCGGCGAGCGCGATCGTGGCGATGATGCCGCCCACATACGACTCGAAGATGTCGGCGCCGAGACCGGCGACGTCACCCACGTTGTCGCCGACATTGTCGGCGATCGTGGCCGGATTGCGCGGATCGTCTTCGGGGATGCCCGCTTCCACCTTGCCCACGAGGTCGGCGCCCACGTCGGCCGCCTTCGTGTAGATGCCGCCACCGACGCGCGCGAAGAGCGCGATCGACGAGGCGCCCATCGCGAAGCCGGAAATGATCTCGGAGAAGAGCTTCGCGTTGTCGCTCATCTCGCCCTTGGCGAGGAAGGCGACGATGATCGCGATGCCGAGCAGCCCGAGTGAGGCGACCGCCAGGCCCATGATCGAGCCACCACCGAAGGCGACGCGCAGCGCCGCGGCCTGGCCCGACGCACGCGCGGCTTCGGCGGTGCGCACGTTGGCCGCGGTCGCGCCCTTCATGCCGATCCAGCCAGCCGCGATGGAGCAGAGGCCGCCGAACACGTAGGCGATGGCCGTCTTGGCACCGATCGCGACACCGAGCAGGCCCGCCACGACGAGCAGGAATGGCACGAGCACGACGTACTCGGCGCGCAGGAACGCCATCGCGCCCTTGTGGATCTCACCGGCCAGGTCCTGCATGACCTGATTGCCGGGCGACTGACGATTGATGCCGCTGAACGTGAGGAACGTGGCCACAAGGCCGACGCCCCCGATGCCCAGCGCCATCATCGGAAGGTTCTCGAGCATTGGCTGGAGGTTGGGGTGATTCGAGGGTCAGTGATACAGCCCCCAAACATAGTCCTCCGGCATGTCACGGTCGAGCGGCGTGGCGTCACGCCGCTGGCCGGCGCGTCCTCACCAGTCCAGCTGCGCGCCGAAGAGCAGTTGCCCGTCGCGGTACCGACGCGCGCCGCGGGCGACCGCTTCGCTGTCGTAGAGATCGAGCAGGCTGACGGTCAGGGCCGCGCGCGGGGTCAGCCCGAGATGCAGCTCCGTCGTGGATTGCACCACGAATCGGTCAATCGCGCGCGCACTGGGGCGCCAGAAGGTGATGTGCGAGAGACGCGTCCGCTCCGAAAATGCGTGTCGCACGCGGAGCCGCGTGGACCAACGGGTCAGGCGGGTGGTGGGCGCGGTCGCAGCGAGTGGGAGAATACGCTCGTCGAGCAGCGCGACGCTCAGGCTCCCCTCGTCGGTGGCGGTGCGCCAGGCCGTGTACTTCACGCCCAGTCCCACGTTGTAGCGCGCGGCCAGGCGCTTCTCGAGGTTGGTCTCGAGGGTGGCCAGCAGAAAGGGTGACCAGCGCGCGTGCGGTCGCCAGTCGGCGTTGAGCGAGCCGAGCCAGAGGCGCTTGGTGACCTCGCGGACGCCGTCACGGCTGGATGCATCGCCGTAGAGCCCCTGCAGCGCGCCGCTGAACTCGAGCAGCGTGTCGACGCGGGTGAGGGTGGCCCGGCCACCGAAGGTACGCTGCGACTGCTCGCCGTAGAGCAGCGCCCCGTTGAGTTGGGCCGTACCGCGCCAGACGTCCGACTGTGCAGGGAGCGGGGCCGCGCCGACGAGCGCGAGCAGCCCGCCCAGCACGAGCCGTCGACGACGCGTCAGGAGTGTCCCTCGCGGCCGACGCGCACCCCTTCACCTGCGCGCTGCGCCGAGAAGTCGGGGACGGGTTGCCCCTCGCGCAGCAGCTTGGTGACGAATCGCTGCCCTTCGGCGACGCGCTCGATTTCGACCGCAACGGTGTCGATGGCCTGCTCCAGCTGCGCGAAGCGGGCCTCGGTCTGCTCCGACACGGGCGCGCTCGCCTGTGGCTTGCCTCGGCGCACGACGCGAATCGCGTACGCGATCGCGATGGGGGTGAGCGTGAGCATCGCGATGACGCCGGGCCAGTCACTCGTCTGCTGTGGCTCGCGCGCCGGCGCGTCGGCGGTGGAGGACGTGCCCTGCGCCCCGAGGCGCGCGGCCATGGACGCGCGCTGGGTGCTCGTGGCGGCGATATCGTTCTCGATCGAGAGCAGGCGCTCATCGAGCACCTTGAGGCGCTGCTCGAGGCCTGCGATGACCGCGGGGTTGGTGGCCTCCTCGAGTTGCTGCGCGACTTCGTCACGGCGGCCTTGGGCTGACCGCAGCTGTTCGCTGAGGCGTTCCGACCGCTGCTCCAGAGCGCGGAGCGTGCCGCGGGTCATGGGAATCACCCAGCCTTCGCCGGGCACGTAGATCGCGGCGGGGACGTCGGCCGCCGTCACACCTGGGGGCGGGGCCGCTGGGGCGGGCGGCTGCCCCACATCCGGCGGCGGGGGCTGGCCCGCATCCTTCGCCGCCTGCGAGGCGGCCTCGGCGGCTTCCGCGGCTTCACGCGTGGCGGCCTGGGCGGCCTGCTGCGCCTCCTGCGCCTCGGCAAGGCGACGCTGCGCGTCCTGAACGGCGGATTGCGAGGGGTGCGGCATGGCGGCGGCGAGCGAGGGGAGTGGGAGCATGAAGCGAACCTCTCCCTCAATACGGCGCGCCGCGCGCGAGGTTGCAAGTGGGAACGGCTCAGCGGCCGTGTACACTCGCCGTCTTCGCGCTCCCCTCGCGCACCCACGTTTCGATTACCGAGGTGAGCCGCGGCAGAAGCGCGTCCACGAACTCGCGCTCGTCGCGCGGCATCACGCGCAGCACGAAGTCGGCCATGTTTCCGATCGCGCGACGTTCATCGACGGGACGAATGCCCACGCGCAGGCGCGCGTAGTCGGCGTGACCGAGGTGCGCCTGCACCGACTTGAGCCCGTTGTGCCCACCGGTGGAACCGGACGCGCGAAAGCGGAACTCGCCCACGGGTATCGCGATGTCATCGACGATGACCAGCAGGTCTTCCCTGGCGTCGAATCCGCGGCGGCCGAGATAGTCGCGCAGCGTTTCGCCCGAGCGATTCATGTACGTCTGCGGCTTGACGAGGCGCGTGCGCATCGGCCCGAGGTAACCATCGGCGATGATCGCGTCGCGATCCTTGCGCCAGGCCTCGACGGGCCAGGTGCGCGCGAGGTGATCGAGCACCCACCAACCGGCGTTGTGGCGCGTGGCGTCGTATTCACGCCCCGGATTGCCGAGGCCGAGCAGGACTTTCATGGCGTCGTGAACGAGAGGCGGCGAGCGCGGCCGGGACGAATGCACGAAGGGCGCGCGAGCGTCGGGTGACGGCTCGCGCGCCCTTCGTGAGTGCCGCGCTTACTTGTCGTCGGCGGGCTTCTTCGCGCGAATGACTTCGGGCTCGGCGACTTCGCTCGAGGCCTCGGCACTCGCGTTCTTGGGCGGCTGGATGATGCAGACCGTGGCGCCGGGCTCGTCGATGACCTTGATGCCGGCGGGGAGCGTGAGGTCGCTCACGTGCAGCACCTTGCCGACGTGCAGATCGGTGATGTCGACGTTGATGTGGTCGGGGATCTGCGACGGGAGCGCCTGAATGGTGAGCTCGTGCATGATCTGGTCGAGCACGCCACCTTCGGTGCGCACGCCGTACGCCGTACCGACGTAGACGATGGGGCACTTGAGCGTGATCGCCTCGCCGGCCACGACTTCCTGGAAGTCGACGTGCAGGATCTGCTTCTTGAACGGGTGGCGCTGGATCTCGCGGATGAGCGAGCGGGCCGTCGTGCCGCCGAGGTCGAGCTCGATGACGGTGCTGCCGGCGGCGACGCGGCTGATGAGCCGCTCGAACTCGCGCGCGTTGACCGTGAGCGACTGCGGCTCACGCGCGTGGCCGTAGATGACGCCGGGGATGTTGCCGTTCTGGCGGAGCTTGCGCGCGACGCCCTTGCCGGTGTCGTGACGAAGGGTCGCGGAAAGAGTTGCGGTAGCCATGGCTGGACTCTGGAGAAACGCGTGGACGACGGAAGACGACGCGCCGTCAGTCGAAGAGCGAACTGACCGACTGATCGGAGTGAGTGAAGCGGATGGCCTTGGCGATCAGTTCACCGGTGGAGAGCACGGTCAGGGACGGAAACCGGCGCTCCGGGGGAATGGCGATCGTATCGGTCAGGACCACTTCGGTGATCGGCGCCGCGGCGAGTCGCTCGACGGCGGGGCCGGAGAGCAGCGCGTGCGTGGCGCAGACGTAGATGTCGTTGGCGCCCAGGCTCTTGAGGGCCCGAGCCGCCTCGGAGACGGTACCGGCGGTGTCGATCATGTCGTCGGGGATGATGCAATCCCGTCCGGCCACTTCGCCCACCACGTTCACCACTTCCGCGACGTTCGCCTTCGGGCGACGCTTGTCGATGATGGCCAGAGAGGCGTCGAGTCGCTTCGCGAACCCGCGCGCCATCTTGGCCGAGCCGACATCCGGCGCCACGACGACGAGATCCTTCAGGTTCTTCTTCCGGAAGTGCGACACCAGCACGGGTGCCGCGTACAGATGGTCGACCGGAATATCGAAGAACCCTTGCAGCTGATGCTGGTGAAAATCGAGGCCGAGCAACCGGTCAGCACCGGCCGTCTCGATCAGATTGGCCACCAACTTCGCCCCGATCGCAACGCGCGGCTGGTCCTTGCGGTCCTGGCGCGCGTAGCCGAAGTAGGGCAACACACACGTGATGCGCGCGGCCGAAGCGCGGCGCGCGGCATCACACAACAACAGCAACTCCAGCAGATTCTCGGCCGGCGGATTCGTGGGCTGCACGATGAAGACGTCCGCACCGCGGATGTTTTCATCGATACGCACGAAGACTTCGCCGTCGGCGAAGCGCTGCACGGCCACACGACAGAGGTCGGTGCCGAGGTGGCGCGCAATCTCCTCCGCGAGGGCCGGATTGGCCGTGCCGGAGAGAATCTTGAACCCACCCTTGTTGACGCCTAGCCGGTCCATCGACGTGGAGCCTTGAAAATTAGCCGGACATGAGGCACCCGGACAAGGTGTGCCCCCTGTCCGGCGCCGCGAAACCTCGGTCAGCCCCGCAACATAACCGAGTCCGGCGCCGAACGGACCCCCCTCACGCACGCGCGCCCGCCGACCGCGCACGGCCGACGGGCGCACATTGCCCCGCTAGGATTCGAACCTAGATGACCACATCCAAAGTGTGGCGTCCTGCCATTGAACGACGGGGCAGGCGCGAGTCGGCCGGGCCGCTCGTCGTGCGCAAACTAGAACATCGGCTCCGGAGCGACAATCGCGCTCGCCGTGCGGGTCGACACCAGCCGCGCGCCGAACGGGTGCTCGCCGTCGCCCCAGCCCAGAGCGAAACCCCCGTCGAGCCCGTGCAGCAGAAAGCACGTCGCACCGCTCCCCGAAAGGCCGCCGACCGCCGGTGCCCCCGTGCTGCGCAGCACCTCGGCGGCTGAACGGACCACCGGCAACCACGCGGCGACGCCCGCGTGCAGCGCCGGGACGACGCGCTCGAAATCGTTGCCCGCCAGCGCGGCAATCGACGGCCAGTCGGCAAAGGCGTCCGCCGGGTAGGCCAGCGCGCCGGGGTGCGGCGCGCCGTTCGTGCCACCCGAAAGCGCCGAGAACGCCGCGTAGGCGGGGCCCGTCGGCACGCCCTCAGGAAACGCGACCAGGGTGACCGCCATCGAGGTCGGCGCCGGCAACGGAAGCAGGCGATCGCCGCGTCCCCACGTCCACGCCAGCAGCGCGTCGCTCACGAGGAACGGCACATCGGCGCCGAGCGTACCGGCCAACGCGAGCAGCGCGGCGGGCGCGAGCGGCGACGGCGCGATGGCGTTGAGCCCTCGCAACACGGCCGCCGCGTCGGCACTGCCGCCGCCCAGTCCACCGCCAACCGGAATGTGCTTCTCGAGATCGATCGCGAAGCCCGTGGGCCAACCGGTCGCCTCGGCGAACGCCACTGCCGCCCGCCACGCGAGGTTCGCGTGGGCCTCACCAAGTCCCGCCGCCGGCACCGTCGGGCCGTGTAGCGTGAGCGAGCGGTCCGACACATCGGTGCGCACGGTGACGATGTCGTGCAGGTCGAGCTTCACGAACAACGATTCGATGCCGTGATACCCGCTCGCTTCACGGGCGAGAATGCGCAACAGCAGGTTGAGCTTGGCGGGTGCGGTCACGCGCACGCCGCGCGGTGCGGCGTCGCTCATGAACGCGTGCCCTCGTCACCGGAGGTCGCGAAGGCCTCGCGCGCCGCCTGCACGTCACGTTCGCGCGCGACCGCACCCTGAATGTCACCGAGCTTCACGCCAAGTCGCACGAGATACACGAGGCCGAACAGTGTGATGGGCACGAACGACAGCGCGTGATAGCCGAAGGCCCAGCTCAGCGCGAGTGTCTCACTCACGCCGTACACTGCGAGTCCCTTGGCGGACGCATACTCGAAGACGCCGACGAATCCCGGCGTCGAGGGCAGCGCGACGGCGAAGCCCAGCACGCCCTGCAGAAAGAGCGCGGCGCTGAACGGTGCGTCGAGTCCGACCGCCAGAAAGCCGATCCACAACGCAAGCGCGTGCACGAGCCAGTGCACCAGCGCCCACCAGGCCACGGCCACGAAACGTCGACCGTCGCGCAGGACCGCCAGACCGCCAAGCCCCTGTTCGGCGATCGCGACGAGGCGTGCCTCCAGGCGCGGGACCATCGCGTGCGCGACGGTGCGCACGAGCCCGATCACGCGCGCCGGCATGAGCACCGCGAGCCAGCTCACCGTGAGCAGCGCGACGACGCCCGTCATGCCCACCGACGCGAACTGCGGCACCGTCAGCCCAGCGATGCGCGCATCACTCGGGAAGGAGGGCGAGAGCATCGCGCCGAACATCAGGCCGAGCAGCACGATCGCGTCGAAGATGCGATCCACCGCGAGTGACGCGAGCGCCGTCGTGAACGGCACGCGCGGAACCTCACGCGTCAGCGCGAAGGCCCGCGCCACTTCGCCCGCGCGGGCGGGGACGAGATTGTTGACCATCATGCCGATCGCGGTGCTTCGCCACAGCGGCCCGAACGGAATGTCACCGGCGACGGGCGCGAGAATCGCGCGCCAACGAATCGCTCGCAACGGAAAGATGCACGTCGCGACCACGGCGCAGAGCAGGAACAGCCACGGATTCGCATCGCGCAGTGCGGCCACGACGTCGCCGAAGGAGACACTGCGCACCGCGAGCCAGAGCAGGACGCCACTCACCACGACGCCGAGACCGGCGCGCCAATCGAGCTTCATGCGTGACTCAGCGAACCCGTGGGACAATGCGCGCGACGCAATGACTCATGCCGACGCCGCGAGGTCGAGCAGATCGCTGAGTTCGTCGAGCAACGACGCGGCCGTCGGATCGATCGCTGCACCACCGGCGCGCAGCCACGCCGCGCGCAGTTCATCGCGCACCACACGGGCGCGCGCCAACGCCTCGGGGCCACGATACAGCAGTGACTCAATCGGCACGATGTCGCTGAGGGACTCGCTCGCCGGCGCGACCGCCTCGGTCCGCAGCGGCGTCTGCCACGGGACCGTCGGCGCGGGCGACGCCGAGGGCACGGGCGCGGGCGCCGTCACGGGCGTCTTCGTGGTCACGGGTGTAGGCACCGTGAGGGGCGTTGTCACCGGCGTGGGCACCGCGACTGGTGTCGGTACCGTCACCGGTGTCGGCACTGGCGTCGGCACCGCCACCGGCGTCGCGGCGCGCGGTGTGGGAATGCGCGCCGCCGCTTCGGCGGGCGTCGCCGGGGCGTCGATCGCGGCGGCCGAACCACTGCGGTCGCCCGGCCAGTTGGCGGTGTGCTGCCGCACCTGCGCGGCCAGCTCGGAGTCGGTCCGCTCACGATCCATCAGCAGCTGCGCAAACGACTGGATCGCGATGCGCTCGGCCGGCCGTTCGATTGACGACCGCGCCATGCGCATCGCGAGCGTCGCAATCGACGTCGCCCCGTAGCTCTCGGCCACATCGGACAAGCCGATCAACGTGCGACGGAGCGCATCACACAGCGCGAGAAACTGCGGCCCACGCTCACCCGCCGAGAGATTGGCCGATTCACGCGCGATGCCGTCGGCGGCGGCCGCAATGTCGCGACGGAAGCGCTCGGCAATCGTGATCGGCGGCGACGGATTGCGCTCGACGAGCCCCGGCAGGCCGTCATCGGGAAAGAGGCGCGCAATCGGAATGACCGGACTCGCCGGCGATGCCGCGGGCAACACCGACCCCAGATAGCCCGCGGCCACCGCCGCGAGCGCGACGGAGTGCGTTCGTGCGGCGCGCTGATCGTTGTCGGTCCACGCATCGGCGCGTGCGATGAGGGCGCGCATCTCGGTGAGCGCGCCACGCACGGCAAAGTGCAGACGCGGGTCCCAGCGCAACTCGTCGCCGCGCAGTCCACCGGCGACGCGCTCGATGGTCGCGGCAAACTCCGAGAGGCCGCCGAGTCGTGTCATGGCCGCACTGCCGCGCAACGCCCGCGCGTGGGCGAGGAAGGCGGCCGCGTCGGGGGGGGCGGCGGCATCGGACGCGAGCAGCTGATCGAGCTGATCGAGATACTCGGTGGCTTCCTGACGGAAGAACGTCAGCAGAGCGGCAGGTGTGCTCATGGCAGGCGGGCAGACTGCATGACGGTGCGCACTTCACGCACGGCCTCGGCGAGACCGACGAAGAGCGCGCGGCTGATGATCGAGTGGCCGATGTTGAGCTCCTCGATCCCGGGAATCGCGGCAACGGGTCCGACGTTGCTGACGGAGAGTCCGTGGCCCGCGTGGACGGCGAGTCCGAGCGAGCGTCCGAGCTGGGTCCCGTCACGCAGCGCCGCGAGTCGCTGCGGGTCGTGTGGGGCGTGTGCGTACGGGCCCGTGTGCAGCTCGATCGCGTCGGCGCCGAGTTCGGCGGCGGCGTGAATCGCCTCCGGGTCCGCATCGATGAAAAGACTGCTGCGCACACCCGCCGCTCGCAGTCGCGTGACGGCTTCTGCCAGCACGGTGACGTTTTGGCGGACAGCGAGTCCTCCCTCCGTCGTCACTTCTTCGCGGCGCTCGGGCACGAGGGTCACCTCGACGGGGCGCAGTCGCTCCGCCAGCGCGAGCATCTCCGGGGTGGCGGCGCACTCGAAGTTGAGCGGGGTGACCAGCGTTTCGGCGAGGCGGATGAGGTCGGCGTCCTGTATGTGGCGACGGTCTTCGCGCAGGTGCGCGGTGATGCCATCGGCGCCCGCCTGCTCGCAGAGCTGGGCGGCGGCCACGGGATCGGGGGAGAGGCCGCGCCGCGCCTGCCGGACGGTGGCGACGTGGTCGATGTTGACGAACAGACGGAGCAGGGGCGCACGCTCCGGCGCTTTGCCGGGGGTGTGACGGTGGATAACGTTCGGGTCGGCGGCTTCGGGCACGTCGTTCATGCAGGTAATGCTGCGAAGGAGGAAGCGGTGCGCAAGCAGAGAATGCTAGCAGGTGTGCTGATCGTGACCATGGGGGCCGCCGCGTGTACGCGCGCAGCCACCTCGGCGACGCCTACCCCCGCGCCAGCGCCGCTGGCCGGCGCCACCTCGGGCGCGGCCGATGCCCGCGCGGCCGTCGAGTCGTTCATGAAGGCGGTCAAGGCCCAGGACCTGCAGACGATGGCCGCCGTGTGGGGCACATCGCGTGGACCGGCCCGCGATCAGCTCGACCGGGAGCAGCTGGAAAAGCGGCTGATCATCATCCAATGCAAGCTCGATCACGAGCAGTGGGGCTTTGCCGAGGATCGCGCGCGGTTGCTGGCGGGTGGCAAGCAGGATTTCCAGGTGCGGCTCCGACAGAAGGGGGCGAGCGCGGTGACGTCGTTCACCACGATTCAGGCCACCGATGGTCGCTGGTACGTGGAGATTGTCGACCTCGATCCGCTGCGCGACTTCTGCCGGTAATCGGGCGGTCTGATCGGGGCCGTCGGGAACCGTCAGCCCGACGTTGGGATACGTGACAGAGGCGGCCGCTGGTTCCCCCGGCGGCCGCTGCTAGTATTCAGACAACTCGACGAGCACCCCGCCGGTCACGGACGGATGCAGGAAGGCGATGCGCTTGCCTTCGGCGCCAATGCGCGGCGTCTCGTCGATGAGTCGCAGACCGGCCGCGCGGCACCGCTCGAGGGTGCCATCGAGGTCGTCGACGGCAAAGCAGACGTGATGGATCCCGGGGCCTCGCTTCTCCACGAAACGGGCAATCGGGGAGCCGGCATCTTTCGCTTCGAGCAGTTCGACGAGCGATTCGCCGGCCGCAAGACCGGCGATCGACGCTCCGTCGGCGTCGTCGAGTGGCACCTCGGGCATCCCGAGAATGTCGCGATAGAAGGGCAGCAGTTCGTCGAGGGCACGCACAGCGATCCCGATGTGGGCAATGCGCGTACCGCGGCGGGGCGAGTCGGACATGGCGTGAGTGGTCATGGGTGAATCGCCTTCAACCTAATCCTGAGCAACGGTGGGCGGACGACGCGTCCGCACCCCACGGAGCACCGAATGGCCAACGCGCTGGCAGTGACCGATGCAACTTTCGCCACCGAGATCGAGGCCCACGATGGGCTCGCGATGGTGGACTTCTGGGCGACGTGGTGTGCGCCGTGCCGCATGATCGCGCCCATCGTGGAGCAGCTCGCGGTCGATCACGCCGACAAGGTGAAGGTCGCCAAGCTCGACGTCGATTCGAATCAGATGACGGCGATGAAGTTCAACGTGCGCTCGATCCCCACGATCCTGTTCTTCAAGGACGGCAAGCTGGTCGATCAGGTGGTGGGTGCCGTGCCGCGTCCGGCGCTCGAAGCGAAGATCGCGCAGCACGCCGGTTGAGCGGTGGCGGGCGCCGAGACCGACGCGCGTGACGCGACGGACACGGCTCTTCGCCTGATCCCCGAGGCGGTCGAAGGCGGTGTGCTCTATGTGGTGAGCACACCGATCGGCCACCTCGGGGATCTTTCGTTGCGTGCCCTGGCCGTGCTTGATGGTGTCCAGCGCATTCTGTGCGAGGACACGCGCCACACGCGCACCCTGCTCGCGCGCTACGGCATTCGCACCCCCACGCAGGCCGCGCACGAGCACAACGAGGCGCGGGCCGCGACCGCGCTCGTGGCCGCGCTGGCCGCCGGCGAGGCCGTGGCGTTCGTCAGTGACGCGGGGACCCCGCTGCTCTCCGATCCGGGGGAGCGACTGGTGCGCGCGGTCGTCGATGCGGGACATCGGGTCGTGCCGGTCCCCGGGGCCTCGGCCGCGCTGTCGGCGCTCGTCGGTGCCGGCCTGCCGGCACACCCCAGCACGATTCTGGGGTTTCTCCCGCGCAAGGGACGGGAACGCACCGAGATGATCGGGTGGGCCTGCCAATGTCCGCATTCGGTGGTACTGTACGAGGCACCTACCCGACTCGCGTCCACCCTCGATGATCTGGCCGCCGTGGCCGGCCCCGACCGACCGGTCGTGGTCGCCCGCGAGCTGACCAAGCGGTACGAGGAGTTTCGACGCGGAACGCTCGCCGAACTCGCCGCGTACTACTCCGTCACGCCACCCCGGGGAGAGATCGTCATCGTGCTGTCCGCCGCACCACCCGCCGCCGCTCCATCCGATGACACGCTGCGTGCGCTTGTCGCCGCGCGTCGAGCGCAGGGCGTGAGCGCGCGTGACATCATGGCCGAGCTCACGCGTGCGCATGGGGTCGCGCGCAACGCGGCCTACGCGCTGGTGCACGACGCATGAGCCGTCATGTGCGAGGAGCGGCGCGTGGTCTGCGGCAGTCGCGGCGTGCGATGGTGCTCGCGGGGGTGGCGGTGGTCAGCACCCTGCTCGGGGTGGCCGCGCGTCACGCGTCAGCCGCGCACGCCACGATGCAGCACGAGTACGCGCCGCACACGCCGCGGCTCGCGATCGCGCGACTGCAGTACGACGGCGGCGGTGACTGGTACGCCAATCCATCGAGTCTTCCCAATCTGCTCGCCGCCATTGCGGAGCGTACCGCACTGCCCGTCGAGCGTACCGAGGGGAAAGTGCGACTGACCGACGACGCGCTGTTCTCCTACCCGTTCCTGCACGCGACCGGACACGGGGAGATGGTGCTGTCGGCGGTCGAGCTCGCCCGCCTGCGCGAGTACCTCACGCGTGGCGGCTTTCTTCACATCGACGACAACTACGGACTCGATGAGAGTGCGCGCAAGATGCTCGCGCAGCTCTTCCCGGATCGTCCCCTGGTGCCGGTGCCCGCGCGCCATCCGATCTACCGCGTGGTGTACGACATGCCCGGCGGGCTGCCGAAGATTCACGAACACGATGGCAAGCCCGCCGAAGGACTCGGCATCTTTCTCGGCGATCGACTCGCCGTGTACTACAGCTACTCCGCCGATCTTGGCAACGGATGGGAAGACATCGGCACGCACGCTGGCGACCCGCCCGAGTTGCACGAACGGGCGATTCGCATGGGCGTGAACCTCTTTGTGTACGCGGTCACGAGCCGCGTGACGCCATGAGCAGGCGCGGCGCGCGCTCAGCGCAGGAGAAGGCATGACGCTGCACGATCGGGTGGCGCGCGAAGCGCAGGCGCTCACGTGGCGCGCGCGCGCGGTGCACACGGCGAGTGCGCTCGCGTCGGTGCTGCTCGTGATCGCGCTCGGGGCGTGGGCGCTCACCGATGGTCGCTGGCTCGCGTGGCCGCGAGCCATTCCGATGGTCGTGTGGCTCGGAGCGCTCGGCGTGGCGGCCCTCGTGTGGCGCGTGGTCACGCGCCGCGTCCCGACGCCACCACGCGAGCAGGTCGCGTTCGGGATCGAGCGCGAGCAGGGGCTGCGTCCCGGGTCGTTGCGTGGGGCGCTGGAGCTGGCGGGCGACTCGGGCGTAACGCCCGCACTGTCGGCATCGTCGCGCACACTCGCGGCGCGCGCGATTGCCGATGTCGAAGGCCGACTCGGAGCGACGCCCGTGCTCATGCCGCACACGCGACGTGATGCGGGCCGCCGTCTTGCGGTGGGCGGGGCACTGGTGGCGATGGCCGCGGCCGTGTTTGCGGTGAGTGCGGTGCGTGCTCGTGATGGTGTGGCGGCGGTGCTGCGACCGTTCGACGCGTATCGCGGTCTGCTGCTTGCGCCACTCGCGTTCGAGGACTTGCCGTCGGACGTGCCGCGTGGCATGCCGCTCACGGTCGTCGTGCGCGCGCCGGGCCGCACGCGCCTCATGGTGTCGCGACGCACGTCGGGTGCGGCGTGGGTGACGGACACGGTGCCGGTGGACGCGCAGTCGATGCAGGCCACGTTGCCGCTCGGTCCGCTGCGCGCGCCCATCACGCTGCGCGTGGATGATGGTCGTTCGCCGGTCCTGGAGCAGGATGTGCAGGTGGGGGATCGAGGCTGGGTGGGCGACCTGGTCATCGATGCACGGTATCCGGCGTACCTCGGCCGTCCCGATGAACGGCTGGATCTCGCGAGTGGCGTGCGTGTGCCACGCGGCACGATGTTGCGCGTGCAGGCGGGGGCGTACGCGGGAGCGCACGAAGTGCGACTGGTCACCACGCGTGGCGACACGGTGCGCTTCGCGAGTGCCGCCGCATCGGACGAAGGCGCTGGCGTACCGCTCGACGCGCGATTCGAAGTGCGTACTGATGCGCAATGGTTGTGGGAAGCGACGGCGGCCGAGGGGGCAGACGGACAGCGATTGCCCGTCGAACTGCCGTCACCACTCGACGTGGCGATGATTCCCGATGCGGTCCCGACGGCCGAGTGGATTGCCCCCGTGACGGACAGCACGATCGCTCCTACGGGTGATGTGCGCCTCGCGATCGGGGCTGCCGACGATCACGGCCTGGCCGAGGTGGCGTTGCTCGTTCGGCGTGAGCGCGAGTCGGCGAATGGCGCGCCTGCCTCGCGGGGTGCCACGACGCGGCTCGTGCTCGAGCGCGTGGCCGATCCGGTGTGGGAAGGTGAGCACCTGCTGCGTCTCGATGGACAGCAGCTCGAAGCGGGCGATCGCCTCGTGGTGGAGGTGGAAGTGGTCGACGCGTCGCCGTGGCGGCAGCGCGGTCGCAGTCGCGCCCTCACGCTGCGCGTCCCGAGCGCGTCGGAGCAGCGCACCATTGCGCGGTCGTTGGCCGACTCGCTGATGGCGAAGGCTGATGCGCTGGCGGAGGCCGAGCGCGCGCTGCAGCGCAGCACGAGCGAGGCGGCGCGGTCGCGTGACCTGCAGGGCGGCGGCAAGACCTCGAACCAGCCGAACCAGTCGGAAGGTGCGCGCAGTCAGTCGATGTCGTTCGAGCGCGCGGAACAGATGCGGTCGCTGGCGCAGCAGCAGCGCGAGCTGGGTGATCGTGTTCAGGATCTGCAGCAGGGCGCGCGTGAACTCGAGCAGCGCCTCGATGCCAGCGGGGCGATGGACAAGGCGATGCAGGATCGCTTCCGCGAACTGCAGCAGATGCTGCGCGACGCGATGACACCGGAGATGCAGCAGCGGTTGTCGGAGTTGGAGCGCAACGCCGATCGGTTGAGCGGCAGCGAAGTGAAACAGTCGCTGGAGCAGCTGGCCGCGCAGCAGCGACAGATGCGGGAGCAGCTGGAGAAGTCGGCCGAGATGCTCAAGCGGGCGGCGCTCGAAGGCGCCATGGAAACGTTGCGCGACGAGGCACAGGAGCTCGCGCGCGATCAGCGCGCGCTGGCGGAGCAGCTGGGCAAGGAGCGTGGGGCGCAGTCCCCCGGTGCGCCAACGCCGCCCAACGCGCGCGATATCGCGTCGCGTACGGAGCGTCTCGAGCGTGATGTGGAGCAGCTCACCGAGCGACTGCGCCGCGAAGGCGCGCAAGCCGGCGCGGAGAAGACGCAGGACGCGCAGCCCGACGTGGAAGCGGCGCGCGAGGCGATGCAGCGCGCGATGGAGCAGCTCGGTGCCGAGGGAGCGCGACAGCAGGCGCAGGCGGGGCAGCAGCAAGCGGGGCAGCAGCAAGCGGGGCAGCAGCAAGCGGGACAGCAGCAGGCGGGACAGCAACAGGCTGGGCAGCGGCAGGCCGGGCAACAGCAGGCTGGGCAGCAGCAGGCCGGACAGCAACAGCAGGCCGGCCAACAGCAGGCTGGGCAGCAACAGGCCGGACAGCAACAGGCCGGACAGCAACAGCAGGCCGGGCAGCAGCAGAGCGGCCAACAGCGGGGCGGGCAACAGCCAGGCGGTCAGCAACAGGGCGGTCAACCGCAGGGCGACCCCGGCGCGCAGGCGCAGCGGGCCGCGGACGCGATGCAGCGTGCGGCCGAACAGCTCGGAGACGCGCGTGATGCGCAGGTCAACGCGTGGAAGCAGGATCTCTCGCAGCAGCTCGATCAGACCATCAACGAGACCGCGCAGCTCGCGCGACAGCAGCAGCAGCTCGCCGAACGCGCGGGGCAGTCGCAGGGCAGCGCGCAGGGCATGCAGGGAGAGCAGGGCGCCCTGCAGCAAGGCGTGCAGCAGGCGGCCGAGCGACTCGAACAGGCGGGACGCGGCTCGGCACTGTTGTCGCCGCGCTCGCAGCGTGCGATGGCCGAGGCACAGCAGCGCGTGCAGCAGGCCACTCGGGCCGCGGGTGAAGCCGGACAACCGGGCGGCAGCGATCGCACCGAAGGCGCGATGCGCGATGCGGCCGACGCGCTCAATCGTGCGCTCGCGTCACTCGTGCGTGATCGGGAGCGCGTGAACAACGCCAACTCGGCGTCGGGCTTCAGCGAAATGCTTGAGCAGATGCAGCAGTTGGCGCAACAGCAAGGCAACGTGAACGGCCAGATGCAGGGGCTGCAACAGCTCATGCAACAGCAGGGCGCCAACGGCGCGCGCGCCGCGCAGCAGCAAGCCCGTGCCGTTGCACGGCAGCAACGCGAGGTCGCGGAAGGGCTGCAGGATGTGGCCGACCTCGATCCCACCGGCCGTCTCGAAGCACTCGCGCGTGAAGCCCAGCAGGTGGCGCAGGCGCTCGATCGTGGTGGGCCTGATCCGGCGATGGCCGCGCGGCAGCAGCAGCTCTACCGGCGCCTGCTCGACGCCGGTCGGTTCATGGAGCAGGAAGAGCGTGATGATCAGGGGCCGCGCGAAGCACGTGCCGCCACGGGACGTGGCACGACCGCGGCCGACGGCACCGCCAGTGGACGGGCGGCCCAGCGCTTCGCGCCGCCAGCGTGGCGTGAACTGCGTGGGTTGAGCGCCGAGGAGCGTCGCATCGTGTACGAGTACTTCCGACGCTTGAACGGTTCGCCGCCGTGAGTGCGCGCACGGACCGCGTGCGAGCTGGTGCGTCGTCCTGGTGGCGGCTGGTCATGTGCGGCGCACTGCTGGCCACGATGGCGGTGCGTGCGCCAGCGCAAAGCGCGCCACCCACGAGCAGCACGCCGCCCACCGCCCCCGACGTCGATCCGATGACGGAGGCGCTTGGGCATGAGGACGCACGTCGTTGGCCGCAGGCTGCTGCGGCCTACCGCGTCCTGCTGGAGCGGGCGATGCGCGAGGCCGAAGGTGGTGACCTGATCGCGCTCGCACTGCTTGGCCTCGAACGCGTGTGGGCCGAGGCCGCGCTGCGTGATTCCGTGTTGCCCGTGGTGGAAGCGGTGCTGCGCGTGCGACCATCCGATCCGGTCGCGCGCTCGATTCAGTTCCGCTCGCTCTCGGTGGCGTCGCGAGAGGACGATCTGCGCCGTGCCTTCGAAGCGTGGCGTCGTGCCGATCCCGACGACGCGTCACCGTGGCGCGAATACCTGCGCACGTTGATCGAGATGGGGCGGGTGCGTGGCGCCGACAGCGTGCTGCTCGACGCACGACGCGTGCTCGGTCGCCAGGCCGATCTCGCCAGTGAGGCGGCGCAGATCATGACCTCGCTCGAACGGTGGACCGAGGCCACACGCGCGTGGCGCGAGGCGATGGACGCGCAACCGTGGACCGAAACGGCCGCGAGCTTCGCCCTGCAACGCGTGCCGGCGATGGCGCGTGATTCGGTGCGCGCGGTGTTGCGCGACCCACCCGTCACCGTTCCTGCGCGGCGATTGCTGTCGACGCTCGAACTCACGTGGGGCGAACCGCGTCGCGGATGGGACGCGCTCGCCGAGCTCGCACGCGACGACTCCACGGCGGCCGCGATGGAAGCCTACGGGACGCAGGTGGAGGCCCTCGGGGCGTGGAGTGTCGCCCGCGAGGTCTGGCGCACGCTGTACGCGAGCCGTCGTGATCTCACGACCGGACTGCGCGCGGCGCAGGCGTCGCTCGCGGCGGGCGACGCGACGTCGGCGCTCGCGCTGGTGGACGAGTTGGGGCGCGGTCTGCCCGAGGGCGAACGGATGACGCGAACGCTGTCCATCGCCGTACAGGCGCTTGGTGCCCTCGGGCGCGCCCGCGAGGCCAGCGAGCGCGTCGAGCGCGCGTCGCCGTTGCTCGACGACTCCACGCGCGCCGATCTCGCCCCACTGCTCGTGTCGGCGTGGCTGCGGGTGGGTGACGTCGCACGCGCGCGCGAGGTGGCGGAGCGCGCGGGCGCGCTCGATGATGACGCCACACTCGGGTGGATCGCGCTGTACGAGGGCGACCTGGCGGAGGCGCGTCGTCGGCTGGTGCGCACGAGCGCACTCGCGTCGCGCGATCGCGCGTTGACCGATGCGCTGGGCATGCTCGCGCGGACGCGGGTGGAGCGCAGCGACGCGCTGGGCACCGCCTTTCTCGCGTTGGCGCGCCGTGATACGAGCGATGCGATCGAGCGCTTCGCCGCGCTCGGTCGTAGCCTGCCCGACGTCGCGCCGGTCGCGCTCGCCCTCGCCGCGCGACTGGCCGGCACCGGGCGCACGGGCGACGTCGCCATGCGATATTGGGGGATGATCGCCACCGACCACGCGACCTCGCCCGAGGCGCCCGAAGCGCTGCTGGAGCTGGCGCGCGCGCACGCACGCGGCGGTGATCGCGTCGCCGCAATCGCGCGCTACGAGACGCTCCTGCTCGACCACGCGGGCAGCGCCCTGGTCCCGCAAGCGCGGCGGGAACTCGAACAGTTGCGCGGTCAGGTGCCGCCAGCCCGGCAACTGGAGGATGCATGCGCGGCCTGAGCCGGCTCGGACGTTGGGCCGGACACGCGATCGCGATGCTGGCACTCGCCGTTGCGCCGCTGCGTGCGCAGTCGCTCCTCGTCCCCATGGACGACGCGCAACGCAACCATCTCAAGGCCTACGGACTCGCGTTCGACGCCATCAAGACATCGCAGCGTGCCGAGTGGTTTCTCAACTATCGGGGCGGCTCGTTCCTGCTCCCCGACGCCGCGGCGTTGCGTCGCAAGGCCACGCTCGATGGCGTGAGTGTCACGCCGGTCACCGACGCGCAGGTCGCGGCCATTCGCGCGGAACTCGTGGCCGCGAACATGGATGCGGTCGTGCTCGAGCGCGTCCCGCGCATCGCGATCTATCGCCCCGTCGATCAGCCACCCTGGGACGATGCCGTGACGCTCGCGCTCACCTACGCCGGCATCGAGTTCTCGTCCGTGTGGGATGATCAGGTGCTCGACGGCGAGCTGGCGAAGTACGATTGGGTGCATCTGCATCACGAGGACTTCACCGGGCAGTTCAACAAGCTGTATCTCGCGTACCGTGACGCGCCCTGGTTCGTGGCCCAGCGGCAGCGCGATGAAGCCACCGCACGCAAGTACGGCCACGCGACCGTGCCAGCCCTCAAGAAGGCGGTCGCCGACAACATCCGGCAGTTCGTCGAACGCGGCGGCTTTCTCTTCGCCATGTGCGGCGCGACCGAGTCACTCGATCTCGGCATCGCGGCATTTGCGGTGGACATGACCGGTCCCTTCTCCGATGGCACACCCGTCGATCCCGATGTTGACGCCAAGCTCGACTGGGCGCGCAGCTTCGCGTTCAAGGGCGCGCGTGTCGAGGTCTCACCGTATGTGAACGCGCTCAGCGACATCGACGGCCATCAGGTGAATGTCCCCGCGCGCCGCCAGCCGCTCGGTGCCTTCTCGCTCTTCGATTTTTCCGCCAAGCTCGATCCCGTGGCCGCGATGCTGGTGCAGAATCACCGCTCCGTGATTCCCGATTTCTACGGCGTGACCACGAGCTTCAACAAGGCGGTGCTCAAGCCCGGGGTGACGGTGCTCGCCGATGAGCAGGGGGCACCGTGGGTGAAGTATGTCCACGGCGATTATGGGCAGGGCTCGTGGACATTTCTCGGTGGCCACGACCCGGAGGACGCCCAACACGCCATCGGCAGCGCGCCGACGGATCTGTCGCTGCATCCGAACTCGCCGGGGTATCGACTGATTCTCAACAACGTGCTCTTTCCCGCGGCCAAGAAGAAGCCGCGCAAGACGTGATCGGCGAAGACCGCCTCGCTCGCTCCGCCGCCACCGCCATTCGCACCGCCATCCGCCTCGCCGGCGGCAACGAAGTCTGCTTCGTGGGGACGCTCGACGACGACGGTGTGGTCACGTCGGCGCGTGTCGTCGCACGCGGCGACGTGCAGAGTGTGCTTGCGTTGCCGGGCGTGGCGCAACGCGGTGAGATGCTCGTGCACAATCACCCGAGCGGCCTCCTCGAACCGAGCGACGCCGATCTGGAGATTGCGACGCGGCTGCACGCCAACGGCGTCGGCTTCGCGATCGTGGACAACGACGCGACGCGGCTCTATGTCGTCACCGAAGTGCCGGCGGCGGCCGCGGAAGCGCCAATCGCGCTCGAGGCACTCGACGCCACGCTCGGTGTCGACGGCCCCATCGCGGCGCGCATGCGGGCCACGGTGGGAGCCGCCTACGAGGATCGCGGCAGTCAACGCGGCATGGCCGGCGCCGTGGCTCGCGCCTTCAACGACAAGGGCATCGCGCTCATCGAAGCGGGCACTGGCGTGGGCAAGTCGCTTGGCTATCTCGTCCCCGCGTTGCGATGGGCGGCGCAGAACGATGAACGGACCATCGTGAGCACGGCGACGATCACGCTGCAGGAACAGCTCGTGCAGAAGGATCTCCCCTTTCTCGCGAGCGCGCTCACCGATCAGAAGGTGCGATTCGCGCTGCTCAAGGGGTGGCGCAATTACCTGTGCAAGCTGCGCCTCGAGCAGGCGCGCGTGGCCGGCTTCACGCTGTTCGATGATCCGGGCGCCCAGGAGCTCGATCGCATTGCCGAATGGGCCGAACTCACCGAGACAGGCACGCTGGGCGACTTGCCCTCACCACCGCGTCCCGATGTGTGGGACGAGGTGAGCGCCGAGCCCGATCTGTGTACGCGGCTCAAGTGTCCGCACTATGACAAGTGCTTCCTGTTCGACGCGCGTCGACAGGCGGCGCTCGCCGACGTGGTGGTGGTGAATCATCACCTGCTGCTGGCCGATGTCGCGGTGCGGCGCGCGTCGAACAACTGGGATGACGCTGCCGTGTTGCCGTCGTACAAGCGGGTCGTGATCGACGAAGGGCATCACCTCGAGGACGCGGCGTCTGCGCACCTCGGCGCGTCGGCGACGCGTCGTGGCATGACACGTCTCTTCGGTCGCCTGGAGCGTCGCGGTGGGAAGGGGCTGCTGCCCGTGCTCGCCACGCGTCTCGCCGCGTCGAACGACCTGCTCAGCGTGGCCAGTCTGGATCTCGTGCGCGAGCGACTGGCACCCAGCGCACACGCGGCGCGCGAACTCACGCAATCGTTGTTCGATCAGCTGCAGGGCGTGCTCGAAGCCACGCCGGGTGGTGGTGCGCTGCGGCTCGATGCCTCGTTCACGAGCAGCGACGCGTGGCGATTCGGGTTGGACACCACGTTTACCGATCTGCTGCGCGAGATCGCGTTGCTCAATGACGGCTTGCGACTGGTGCGCGAACGCATCGAGAGCGACGCGCGCAAGGCGGAAGAACTTGCCACCACGATCGGCGAGTTGCGCGGCGTGGGACGGCGACTCGAGAACGCCGCCGACGCACTCACGCAGGCGCTGCGACCAGCCGCCGGCGGTCCACCGTTGGTGCGTTGGCTCGAAGTCTCCGGCAAGCCTGGCGGCGAGCGGAACGTGAGCGTACACGCCGTCCCGCTCGATCTCGCGCCTATCCTGCGCGCCGATCTGTTCGATCGTGTCGAGACCGCCGTCATCACGAGCGCCACCCTCTCCACCGACGGTGGGTTCGCCTTTCTGCGCGAGCGACTCGGACTCGGCGGCGACACGACGGCCCCCGTTCGCGCGCCTGGCGGTGTACGCACGGCGATGTTTCCATCACCGTTCCGGTACGATGAGCAGGCGCTGCTCGTCGTGCCCACCGATCTCCCCGCGCCCAACGAACGCGCCGATGTACACGCCGAGCACGTGCATCGTCAGCTGCGTGATCTCGTGACGGCGAGCGACGGTGGAGTGTTCGGCTTGTTCACGAGTCATCGCGACCTGCGTCAGGCCGCCGCCTGGTGGCGCAGTGCCGGGCTCGACGCGGGGTGGCCGCTGCTTGTCCACGGCGAAGACGAGTCGCGCGACATGCTGCTGCGCCGCTTTCGTGAGGCGGGACGCGCGGTGCTCTTCGGCACAGCGTCCTTCTGGGAGGGCGTGGACGTGCCCGGGCAGGCGTTGCGTGGGTTGCTCATCAGCAAGTTGCCGTTCCGCGTGCCGAGTGAACCCATCGTGGCCGCGCAATGCGAGGCCATCGAGGCGCGCGGCGGCAATCCGTTCGTCGAGTACATGCTGCCGCACGCCTCGCTGCGTCTCAAACAGGGCTTCGGGCGTCTCGTGCGCACCGCCAGCGATCGAGGGGTCGTGGTGCTGAGCGATCCGCGGGTGGTGAGCAAGCGCTACGGCCGCGGACTGCTCGATGCGCTGCCACCCGCGCGACGGCTCGTGGGGGCATGGGACGATGTCCTGCCCACGGTGCGGCGCTTCTACGCGCGATCGGGTGAACGCTAGTCGATTGCCGTGAGCGTCGAGCGTGATCCGCGCGTATTCTCCAGTCGTCCCGCGTGACCTCCCCTCTCGCCCTCCCTCGCATGCTGCGTCCCTCGAAGATCATCTGCGTCGGCAAGAACTATCGTGACCACGCCGCCGAGATGGGCGGCGAGGTCCCGCCCGAGCCGTTGCTCTTTCTCAAGCCACCGTCGTCGCTGCTCGCGAACGGTGCGCCGATTCGGCGGCCGCCCCAGTCGTCGCACGTGGAGTACGAGGGAGAGATCGGGCTGGTGATCGGGCGACGTCTGGTGGACGCGACGGAGGCCGAGGGGCTCGCGGCCATCGCCGGTGTCGTGGCGGTGAACGATGTCACCGCACGCGACCTGCAGCGGACCGACTCGCAGTGGGCGCGCGCGAAGGGCTTCGACACGTTCTGTCCGGTGGGAGAGGTGGTGCCCGTACCGGCGTCGCTCGAGGACATCGTGGTGGTCACGCGCGTCAACGGACAGGAGCGGCAGCGGGGGCGCGCGGGCGACATGGTGTACGCCATTCCGATGCTGCTGTCGTACATTTCCCGGATCATGACGCTGGAGCCCGGGGACCTCGTGCTCACGGGAACCCCGGCCGGCGTCGGACCGCTCGTCGCGGGGGATCAGGTCGAGGTCGAGCTCGTGGGGCTCAGCCGCGTCGCGAATCCCGTCGAAGACCGGTAGAAACGATCGTCCCCTCTCGGGGTACCAATGGCCTGATGCCCGCTTCTGCGCCGCCACCCGACCAGCACACCACGCCCGCCGGACGCCCCGAGCAGCCGGCGCCGCGTGGGCGTCGTCGCGACGCGGGTCCGGCCCTCGGGCGCGGACTCGATCGGCGCGAAGCGCGCAATCCCCGCGCCGTGCTTGCGGCGGTGGCGGTCAACGTGGTCGCCGCACTCATTCTGCTCAGCGCCGCCACCCTCGATCCGCGCTTTCGCGAGTTCCTCGGCTTCGATGTGTCGGAGGTGCCCGAGGAGCGGATCACCTTCGTGCAGACGACACCCGACGACGCACCACCGCCGGAGCCCGAGCGTCCTCGCGAGCCGAGACCAACCGACCCGGCGCGGCTGGCCGGTCGCAATGCGCCAAGCCGCGGGCCGGAGCTCGCCCCACCCGACGCGCCCGTCGCGACGCCCCAGCCGACGCGTCGGTTTGTCGAGGCCGGTGATTCGGTGGGTGATCGTGTGCTCACGGCGGAAGACGCCGCCACCTTTGGCGTACGTCCCGGCGGCGACCCGCGACTCTGGACCAAGGCCGACGTTGAAGCGCTGCAGAAGCGCGTTCGCGGTCTCGCACTGGCCGGCGGTGTGCCCGGCGCGCGTGAACTCGACAGCGTCATCACGGTGACGCTGCTCGCTGCGCGCGATTCGCTCGACTCGCTCGCCGTGATTCAAAACTGGGGCCCGACCACCGCCGATTGGACGCGGAAGGACAGCAAGGGCGGCACATGGGGCATGGACGCGTCAGGCATTCGCCTGGGCAAGGTCACGATCCCCAGCGCGTTGCTCGGACTCCTGCCCACGGGTGCACAGCAGTACATGAGCGGCAATCCGATCGCCGCCGATCAGGCGCGTCGCCTTGGCTTCGCGCAGCGCGACATTGCGCGGTTCCGGCAGTCCGGCCCGGGCAATGACATGTTCAAGATGCTCGTCGAGGAGCTGCGCGAGCGGAAAGATCGCGAGCGCGAAATGAAGCGGCGACTCAACGCGCAGCAGCGTGCCGCCGAAACCACGAACGAGCCGCCGCCGGGCGGGCGACCGTAAGCCGCGATGCGACGCGCGCCCCCGCGAGAGGGCGCGCGCGAGGCTCAGGCGACGACGTCCGACTTGAGCCAGCGCACCGCCGCCTCGAGGCGATCGAGCGAGCGGTCGCGACCAAGCACGACGAGCACATCGAAGATGCCAGGGCTCGCCGTCTGTCCCGTGAGCGCGACCCGTAGCGGCTGAAAGATCTTGCCACCGGAAATGCCGAGCTCTTCGGCGAGCGCCCGCAACGCGGTCTCCATCGACGTGGGCTCCCACGTGGGCAACGACGCCAGGCGCTCGCGCGTCGCCGTCAGGATCTCGGCCACGGCGGAGGCATCGCGCCACTGCTTGCTCACGGCATCCGCGTCGTACTCCACGGCGTCCACGAAGTACGGCACGGCCTGACGCGCGAGCTCGTCCACCGTGCGCGAACGCACGCGCAGCAGCTCGACCAGCGTGCGGAACCACGCGTCGCGCGACTCGAGCTCGGCGCGCGTGGAGACACCCTGCCGCTCGAACGCGGGATACACGTGCGGCATGACCTCGTCGAGCGGCAGCTTCGCGAGGTGCTGTCCGTTCATCCAGTCGAGCTTCTGCGGATCGAACACGGCGGCCTTCTTCTGCAGTCCGTCGAGCGAGAAGCGGGCGAGCAGTTCGTCGCGCAGCATGACTTCGGTGTCGTCGCCGGTTGACCAGCCGAGCAGCGCGAGGAAGTTGCACATCGCACTCGGCAGCAGCCCTTCGTGCTGGTAGTCACCCACTGCGGTTGCGCCGTGACGCTTGGAGAGCTTCTTGCCGTCGGTGCCGTGAATCATCGGCACATGCGCGAAGCGCGGCACCGGTGCGCCGAGCGCACGGTAGAGCAGGATCTGCTTGGGTGTGTTCGAGATGTGATCGTCGCCGCGCATGACGAACGTGATGCGCATGGCGATGTCGTCGGACACGACGGCGAGGTTGTACACCGGCGTACCGTCGGAGCGGAGGATGATGAAGTCCTCGATGTCCTTGTTCGGGAAGGCAATGCGACCGTGCACGGCGTCCACCCAATCGGTCACGCCATCGGGGACCTTGAAGCGCACGGCAAAGGGCTCGCCGGCCGCGAGCTTCGCCGCTTCCTGCTCGGGCGTGAGCGCGGCGAGTGCGCGGTCGAAGCGAAAGGCCTGCCCGGCGCTCTCCGCCTCGGCGCGCATGCGCTCGAGTTCCGCGGCGGGTGTGAAATCGCGATACGCCGCGCCACTCGCGAGCAGCGTGGCGACGTCGGCCCGATGGCGCGCCAGATTCGCGCCCTGGAAGACGACCTCCTCGTCGTAGTCGAGGCCGAGCCAGGCGAGCCCCTCGAAGATGGCGCGCGTGCTCTCGTCGGTGCTGCGCTGCCGGTCGGTGTCCTCGATGCGGAGCAGGAACTGGCCGCCGGTCTGTCGGGCGTAGAGCCAGTTGAAGAGCGCGGTGCGGGCGCCGCCCACGTGCAGGAAGCCCGTAGGGGAGGGCGCAAAGCGCAGACGCGGCGGCGTGGTGGCCGTGGCGTCGGGAGCGGGAGAAACCGACATGGAACCGGGGGCTGCGCCCGGAGAAAGAACAGGGAGAAAAACAAACGCGGGCCCGCCGGCGAAGCGACGGACCCGCGAAGCGGAGAGAGCGGGATTCGAACCCGCGATAGGGTGTTACCCCTATGCCGGTTTAGCAAACCGGTGCCTTCAGCCTCTCGGCCATCTCTCCCTCGTCGCACACCGTCGGGAGGCGGCGCCATCAACGACGGCGGCCGACCACGGGGCCAGCGAGACGACGGAAGATGACCAGCGCGAGGGGCTGAGGCAAGGGCGCGCTTACCTGAACGGCAGCGACCGCACCAGCGCGTAGCTGTCGGCGCTCATCCACGCCATGTGCGCGAGCACGCAGAGGCCGAGGCCACGGCCGCGACGCGCGTGGACGGCGACGACGCCGAGCGCCGCGCCCGCCACGGTCGCGATGAGCGCCTGTTGCGCGGCGGCGGCTGGCGACGCGCTCCATCCCGCCACCAGCCACCAGAGGCCGAACGCGAGTGACGACAGCGCGATCGCGCGCCACGTCGGGTGGCCGGACACACGCAGCTGCTCGAGCAGGGCGTGGCGAAAAACGAGCTCGCTCAGCAACGGGATCATCAGGCAGAGCACGATCAGCTGCAGCCCGGCCGCCACGTAGTGGGTGTCGACGGCGAAGCGGGTGAGCAGTGTGGCCGTCTCGGGCGCGGTCGTCGTCCAGGTCCACGGCCACGCGCCGAATCGGCCCAGCAACCACGCCGAGGTCCCGCCCACCACCACCGAGACCCAGCCCGCGATCAGGCTCGGTTCGACGAGGCGCTGGTGCGCGCGCGGCATGAGGCGCAGGCCGTACAGTGCTCCCAGACCGATCACCCCCAGAAGCCACGGCAACGTGTTGGCCACCACGACGAGCGTGGCCGCGCCGGCCGACGAGACCGCCGGTGTCCCCTGCGTGAGGACCGGGCCGATCAGGCGTTCGCCAAGCGAGGCCAGGTGTGCGAGGGCGACGGTCGCGCCGAGCGCGCCAAGGGCCAGCACTTCACGCCGCTCGGGGGGCGGGGCCACCGCGGCGGATTGACGCCGCACAGTGGGCGTCGACGGCGCGTCCAGCGGCGGCAGCGGGGGCGTGACACTCATGCGCGAACGATCAACAGCCGGCCCCCTGATTGCAACCAGTCACTACTCTCGATCACGTTACAGCATGACTGCGCCGCCCGCCGTGTCCTCGGTCCCCGAGGTACTGCTCGATGACTTCGAGGTCCTGCGCCTGCTCGGTACGGGCGGCATGGGCGCGGTCTGGCTCGTGCGCGACCGCTTCCTCGAACGCCCCATCGCGCTCAAGCTGCTGCGCGATGCGGAGGCGACCGCCGAACAGCGCGAGCGCTTTCTGCTCGAGGCGCGCACGAGCGCGCGACTGGAGCATCCGCACATCATCGACGTGTATCGGGCTGACGAGACCGACGACGGCACCGTCTGGTTCACGATGCGCTACATCGAGGGGGAATCGCTCGGCGATCGCATTCGCACGCGTGGCACACTGGCCGCGAGTGAAGTCGCGCGGGTGATGCGCGAAATGGCGTGGGGGCTCGCGTATGCGCATGCGCGCGGGGTCGTGCACCGTGACATCAAGCCCGACAACATCCTGCTCGATCGCGCCTCGTCGCGGGCCGTGCTGACGGACTTCGGCGTTGCGCGCGACATTCGCGCCGATGTGCGTGGCCTCACGCAGGACGGCTACGTGCTCGGCACCGTGCACTACATGAGCCCGGAGCAGGCGGCGGGCGACGACGTCGATGGGCGCAGTGATGTGTACGCACTGGGGGTCGTCGGCTTTCAGGCGCTGACCGGACGCGTGCCGTTCGACGGATCGGCGCGCGCCGTGCTCGCCGCGCACGTCGCGGAACCGGCGCCGCTCGTGCGCTCATTGGCGCCTGACGTGCTGCCCGCGCTGGCGGAGATCATTGATCGTTGCCTGCGCAAGGACCCGGTGGAACGGTGGCCCACGGCCGATGCCCTCGCCAACGCACTCGATCACGCGTACAACGAGGCGGTGCAGGTGGAGCAGGCGGCGGCTGACGCGGCGCCGGGCGGTGTGTTGTCGGAGGCCGAAGCGCAGGCGCTGTGGCAGCGCGCGGCGCAGTTGCAGGCGGCGGCGGCGCATCGGCTCGAGAAGGTGATGGCACTCGAGGCGTCGGCGTCGCTGCGCGAGGCCGACGATGCGGCCACGCGCAGCTACCGCGTGCGCGATGTCGAGACCGCCGCGGTGGATGCTGGTATCTCGCGACAGTATGTCGCCCTCGCGCTGGCGGAACGGCAAGCCGCTGACGGCGCGGTCTCCGAACGTGTCGACCGACAACTCACGACGCTCATGGGCACGAGCGAGCGCGCGCTGTCAGTGAGTCGCGTGGTCTCCGTTGCGGCCGCGACGGTGTTGCCGTCGATCGGCGACGTCTTCACCAGCGCGCCACATCAGCTGCGCTTCGATGGGGTGGTGAACGGGCACCCACTCGACGGCGGCGTGTTGCGATTCCGTTTGCCGGTGGAGGGGCGCGGCATTGCATGGCTGCCACTCGTCTTTCGCCCCACGCGACGTCGCGTGCGCGCGCAGCTTGAACGTCTCGATCTCGACCTGCTCACGGTGACGCTGCAAGCACGCGGTGCGCGTGGGCTGCCCGCGACCGAACTGGTGGTGACCGCCGACCTGCGCACGGGCTTGCGTCGCAATCTTGCGCTCGAGCGCGCGCTGATTGTTGGTGCCGCGCTCGGTGCCGCCGCACTCACGGCGATGGCCGAGCGCGCGGCCGGGTGGGCGCTCTCCACCGGCAGTCTGCCGGCGATCAGCGTGGCGGGCGCCGGCGTGATCGCGGGACTCGCGGCCGCGTGGGGCTATCGACGCGCGTTTCTTCGCGCGCTCGATGGGGCGCGCGAGGCGCTCGACACGTTGCTGCGCGATGTGGAACAGCGCGTCACGCAGCAGGCGCTGTTCAAGGCACGCCCCGATGCGTGGCACACCATGCTGGCGTCGGCGGCGACCGCGGCGCGTTCCACGGAGCGCTGACAGCGCACGTCGCTGGCCGTAGTCGCTACTTGATCAACCGAATCCGCTCGTTGATCGGATAGAACCACTCCACGCCGCGCTCGGTGACGATCGCATCATCTTCGAGCGGAATGCGAGCCTTCGCGCCGCCCCATTCGGGGACTGGCGTCCACGCGAAGAGTTCGATCGAGAACGGATTGAACGGCTTGATCGGAAACGGATGTTGCGCCGGGTTGAACCACGCGATGCTCGGTCCGCTACCGTGGCCACGATCGCCGATGGAGTGACAGCCGATCATCACTTCCACGCGCTGATCGTTCGTGACCTCGTTGAACGTTCCCTGCATGCGGAAGCCGGCGGCTTCGATCGCCGCCGTCACCTGCGTGAGCATCTCGCCGGCCGTCGGGCCCGCCTTGATGGTGTTGCGAATGACGCGCCGAACCACGAGCGCGTTGTCGAACGCCTTCTGCAGTCCTGCGGGCGCCGATGTTTCACCGGGCTTGAGCACGTACGCCACACGCTTGACGTCGGTCCACGTGTTGAGGTAGCCCACGCCCCAGTCGATCATGAGCAGGTCGCCGCGCTGGATGATGCGATCGTTCGATGTCGCCTCGATGCCGCGCGGCCCTGTGATGTACACGCTCGGCATTTCGAAGCTGGAGCCGAGCGCGCGCGACTGCAGTTCGTTCGCCATCCACCACGCCACATCTTCGAGCGTCGTCACGCCGGGCGTGATGATCTCGTTCGAGAGCGCGCGATCGGCGAGGCGGCGTGCGAGTTCGCCATTCTCGCCGAGGGCGACGAGGCGCGACGCCGTGAAGCCGCTGCGAAAATCAGACACGACCCGCTCGGCCGACACCACACGTGACGCGTACGTGGGGCCAAGCTCCTTGAGCAGCCGATCGTAGCTCGTCTTCGAGAGGCCGTCGGCCGCACCGATCGCGTCCGACATGTTCACGCCGATGCGCTTCGGATTGCGCTCCGCGATGAACGCCTGCAACGGTTGAAAGCCGCGCACGAGATCGTAGCCGCACTCTTCGAGGCGATAGCCTGCCACGCCGATCGCGGCCCGTTCGATGTGATCCCCGCCACGGTCGGTGAAGATCCAGTACGCCACACTGCCCACATAGCCGCGACCGAGGTCGTCGTACATGGGGTCGAACTGGTTCTCCTTTTGCATGACGATCCACATGTCCACGCCATGATCGCGCATCGCACGCGGCAGGATCAGATCGAACTGGTCGCGTCGGATCTGGCAAAGACGCTCCCACCGCGTCCGGGCGTGCTCGGCCGGGGCCTGGGCCGCGACTGGTGCGGCGGCGCTGAGGAGCACGGTAACGCCAGCGAGTACGGCGGAGGCACCACGCAGCAGTCGACGAAACGGGGGAGGGCACGGCATGCGACAGGAGGGCCGAGAGTGTGACGGTGAGGCCGGCGGTGTGATGGCGGCGCCGGATTGGTGACAGGCGCACGGAAACGGTGACGCGAATGCACCACCACTGTGCGACCGTGCGAACATGGGGCCCGCACCAGCGGAGCGCCACCAGATCCGCGCCGTGCGGGCACCGCGCGCGCGGGGGCGCCCGCGCTGACCCGCGCGGTGCCGGCGGTGTGATGCGACGGTGACGACGGCTCGCGCACGGGCGTCCACATCAGAAGCCCGTGCGTCCCGGCGGCTCATTGCCTGGCCGCGATCCCTCGTTCTCTGGCCGCTGCTCCCATGTCGTCCATCGCCTCGTCACGCCGTCAGCCGCTCGATCTCGCGCCACATCGCGGCGCTCGCCTGCGTTGGCGCGCCCTTGTGTTCGGCGCGGCGATCGTCACACTCGGCGCCTGCGGCGGCGGTGACGCCACGAGTCCGGGCACGACGCCCAGGACACCCGAGCCACCGCCGACGCCGACGGGATCGGTTCGCGTGGCCGTGCCGCAGCCGGTGGCGGGTGCCACGAGCGAACTGCGTCTCGTGCCAGCCGCCGGCGGGGCGCCCGTGACGTTGAGTGCCGGTGAACTGCGTACCGTGCCCGTTGGCGCGTGGACGCTGAGCGCGCCCCGCATCACCGATGCGCTCGGTCACTCGTGGACCTCACCGCAAGATGGACAGACTGTCACGATCGCGCTCGGTACCACCGCCGACATCGCCGTGAGCTACACGCAGCGCACGGGCTCGCTGATCGTCGAGCTCGATGGCCTGTCGGCTGCGACACTTCCGGCCCGTGGCACCGCAGGGCGTCCCGCCTTCAGCGTGACCGCCGTGGACTCGCCGAGTGTCGCACCGCGCAGTGTGCACGTGGGCGATACACTGCATGGCATCTGGCCCGGCAACCATCGCGTGCGCGCGGTGACGTTCACCGATACGAGTGACGTGGTGTGGATCGCCACCGATACGGCGCGCACCGTGTCGCTTTCCGATGCCGCGCAGCTCGCACGCACGACATTCTCCTACGGCGTGGCACCAACCGCCGTGCGCTTCACCGCGACGGGCGTCCCATCAGGGGCGACACCGCGCGTGGATGTGCAGCGCTCGGGTGGTCCGCTGGTCGCCTCGCTCGGTGAGCGGTACACCGATTGGCCGCGTGGTGCGAGCAGCGCCACGCTGCAGAGTGTGCAGCGCTCCGGTGCGCGTTGGAGCGCGGCGGCTGCGTCGTGGACGCACCGCAGCGGTCTCGACACCACGATCACGTTTGCAATGGTGGTGAGCGCGGGGCGCGTCGTGATGCAACCTGCGGGATTGCCAAGCGACGCGATCGCTGCCGCGCGCTGGACGCTGAACACGGCGACGTCGAGTGCCACAGCGCCGAGCGTGGGCACGATCGGATCGCCCAGCGCTTCGTCATTCGGTGGCGTGACGAGCATCGGTGTGACCGAAGCAGCGGGCAGCACCGTTGTCTCACCGTTCGCGCGTGCCGTGGCGTCGAGCTCCGGCGTACCACTCGCCATCGACCTCACCACACCGAGCACCGCGCTCGTGGACAGCGGCGCCTACGTGCTGCGCGCGCAGCCCATCACGCTCGGTGAAGTACGCTGGCGTGCGCGCGGTGCCGCGGGCAGCGCGAGTGGTCTGGCCGTGGCGGTGCGCGACTCGCTGGTGAACGTGCCGCTCACGTACGACGTCGAACCCGGGGCGTTGCGCCTCACGATCAACGGGGTGCCCACCGGCAGCACGGCGGCGGTGCAGCTCGCGTCGATCAGTGGCCGCGTGGTCACCGCGCCCGCGACGGTGGGCACGTACGCCGCGTCGCGTACCGTCGATTCGCTGCTTCCCGGCACGTATCGCGTGGTGGCCCCGATGGTGCTCACCGCTGGCGGCGTGCGCTATCGCGCGGCGCAGGATACGGTGTCCGTCACCGTTGCATCGGGCGATACGGCGACGGTGTCAATCACGTACGCGGAGTCACCCGCGGTCGTGCGCGTGCTCGTGGCAGGATTGCCCACCGAACTCGGCATCACGCCGCAGGTCACGCTGCAGGCCGGCACGGCGGCGCCCATTGCGATCACGCCGGGTGCGTCGCTGACCACGGTGCCGGTGGGTCCGGTGACGGTGCGTCTCACCACGGTGATGAACGCCGGTGCGCGCTGGAGCGCCGACCCCGTCACGTGGACGCAGACCGCCGGCGCTGACACGACCATTACGCTCACTGCCGTGCTCGCGGCGGGTCGTGCGCAATTGGTGCCAACTGATCTGCCGAGCTCCGCGCACGAGACGCTGCCGTGGACGGTGAGCGTGAGTGGGCAGCCCACCCGCACGGGTGCCGGCCTGCTGATCGACGAAATCCCGGTGGGTGCGTTCACCGTCACGCTCCCCGAAGTGCTCGCCGATGGCGACCGCTGGCGCCCCGTCACGGTGGGCGCGCAAGCCGCCACGATGAACGCGCGGCTCGTGTCCGTCACCACGCCGTTCACACGCGTCACCGGTCACCTCAGCATCTCGGCGAGCGGCTTGCCCGGCGGTGGTGCACCGTCGGTACGGGTGTCGCGTCCCGCGTTGCCCACGCTGATTGTCACGCGCGATTCCACCGTGCGTGGCATCGCGAGCGGCACGACATCAGTTGTCGCCGACACCGTGACCGTGGGCAGCACACGCTACGCGCCCACGCCGCGCACGGCGTCGTTCTCGTTCCTTGGCCTTGGCGAAACGCGCACGTACGCGGTGAGCTATAGCGTCGTACCCGACGCGCCGGCGCCGCCACCGTCGAGCGATGGGCTCGTCACCGATCAGGTGCTGCTCACGCAGGCGGTGCAAACGGTGGCTGGTAGTGTGCCGCTCGTGGCCGGACGCCCCGCGCTGTTGCGCGTCGTGGTGCGCGCGATCGGCGCGAGTGTGAGCAACGCGACCGTGCGTGTGCGTCTCTTCCACGGCAGCACCGAAGTGAAGGACACCGTGCTCACGCGCACCGGCACCGTTCCCACCACACGCGCTGACGGCACGCTCTCGAGCACGTGGAACTGGCAGCTGCCGGGTGCGCTCGTGCAGCCCGGGCTCACCGTGACGGCGATCGCCGACCCGAACAACGTCATCACCGACGCCGACCGCAGCGACAACACGTGGCCGCGGGCTGGCGCGTCGGGATCGACGCCGCAGGTGCGCAGCGTGCCCACGTGGCGACCGGTGATGGTGCCGCTCACGTTCACGGCCGCCGGGCTCACCGGCAACGTGAACGCGGGCAACGTGGAGTCGACGTATCTCGATCTCGTGCGGCGCACCATGCCACTCGGCGAGGTCGTACCCACGGTGCGCGCGGCCTTCTCGCTCGATGATCCGCTCCCCGGCAGCAACGATGGGGCGGGGTGGACGGCCGTGCTGCAGAAGGTGAACACGCTGCGCGTGGCCGAAGCCACGAGTACCGAGCAGTACTTCTACGGCGTGCTGCCGGTGACGTACAGCTCGGGGATCGCGGGGCTGGGGTATGTCCCAGGGCGCGCCGCCATCGGGTGGGACAAGGCCTGGTCGGCGGCGTATGTCGCCGCGCACGAGTGGGGGCACAACTTCTCGCTCTGGCACGGTCCCTGTGGCAACCCGGGAAGTGAAGATCCGGGCTTCCCGCACGCCGGTGGCACGATTGGCGCGCACGGCTGGGACGTGAAGACGAACACGATGCGTCCCCCGTCGAACTTCGACCTCATGGGCTACTGCACCATCGAGCAGTCGTGGATCAGCGACTACTTCTGGACGAAGGCACTCAATCATCGCGCGGGGCTGCCCGTGATGGGCGCGGCGACGCAGGCGCTCGTGGTGAGCGGTCGTGTGGATGGGTCGCAGATCACGCTCGATCCGTCGTGGATCACCGATGCGCCGCGTGCCCCGAGTGTGCCGGCGGCGTCGGCGACGCACACGGTGCGTCTGTACGACGCGAACGAGGCGCTGCTGCTCGAGTATCCGGTGCAGGCGTCGCGCATCGACCACGTGGAGTCGCGGCTGTTTGCGGAAGCGGTGCCGCTGTCGGCCTCGGTGGCCGATCGTGTGGTGCGCGTGGAAGTGCGTGACGTGCGACAGCCGTTCGCGCGGGCCGAGTCGCGTCGCTCGGCGCTGCGCAGCACGCTGGCGGCGGGGCGCGTGGGGCTCGCCCGAGTGCGCGCCGGTGTGGCGGCGACGCGCGTGGGCGGGGATGCGACCGATGTCGTGCTCGACACGACGCAGGTGCGACGCGTGATCGTGCGCGACGCCGCGACGCGGCGCGTGGTGGGGCTCTTCGATCGCGGTCGCATTCCGGCCGCCTATCAGGGGGCGGGCTTCGAGTGGCTCGCGTCCGACGGCGTGCGGAGCTGGCCGATCGCCCGATAGATCGCGCGTCGCGCGCGCGGTCGCAGCGAACGGTCACCTCCGGCCAGAGTGCCCGCCGTGGGGTCAGCGTCCTGGGGGGAGTCTGGCGGGGGATCGCCGTACGCGCCATGATAGTCATATGAACCGCTCCTCGACCTTTCTACTGCTCCAGACGCTCACGCACGAGTTGACGCTCGCCGCCTCGGATGGCGAGGCGCGACGCCTCGCGCTCCACCGTTCGCTCGAGGTGGTCGGATGGGCCGCAGGTGAGGCGTGGGTGCTGGATCCATCCTCCGGAAGTCTTCATCTGACGCCCGAGTTTGTCGCAAGTGAGCCGATGCCCGCATTCCGGGCGGCAAGTGAGGCGCTGAGCTTTCAGCCGGATGCGGGTATACCAGGCATGGCGTTCTCGTCTGGTGAACCCGAGTGGATCGGCGACATCGACGCCGACCCTCGATATCGCGCAAGGCGGCAGCGCGGGACGCCGGGCTGCGGAGCGCGTTTGCCGTACCAGTCCTCCTCGGAGATCGCGTCTGGGCTGTGCTCGTCTTTCACGCGGGAGCCGGGCCGTTAGCGAGCGATGCGCGCGAGTTTTCGCTCCTTGTGGCCGGTCAGTTGGCGATGCGGCTCGCGCTGCTCGCGAGCGAGCGCGAATCGCAGCTGCTGCTGGAGGTGCTCGAGCAGACGACGGATCTGGTGCAAGTCGCAATCGATCCGCAACACGTCAGTTATCGAAACCGCGCCGCACGCGCGGCGCTCGGCGTCGGTGCGGAGGTTCCGCCGCCGCTGCAGCCTGGCCCCTTGGCGTTGCATCCGGCTGAGACCCACGACGCGTTGCGTGCGGCCGCAGAGCATGCGCGACGCGACGGTCGATGGACGGGTGAGACTGAGGTCGTCGCGGCCGACGGCACGCGGTTTCCCGTCACGCAAGTCCTTATCGCGCATCGCGGACCGCTCGGTGAAGTACGTGCGTTCTCGACGATCATGCGCGACGTGCGCGAGGAACGCGAGCAGGCGGCCCAGCTCGCCGAGCGCGAGCGGCGCTTCGATTCGGTGCTGCAAGGACTGCGTGAGGGCGTCGTCTTGCAGGATGCGAGTGGGCGCATTTTGCTGTGGAATGCGGCGGCGGAGCGCATCCTCGGCCTCGATGCGGACCAGCTGGCGGGGCGCTCGTCGTTCGATCCGCGCTGGCGCGCGGTTCGCAGCAGCACCGGACAGCCGCTGGACGGGACGGAACACGCCGCAATGCGTGCACTCGCGAGTGGTGAGACGATTACCGATCGCGACATGACCATCCACCGCCCCGACGATAGTGCCGTACGACTGCACGTCACGTCGGTGCCGCTCGTGCGCGACGGCGACGTGCATCCGTACGCCGTCGTTTCGACGTTCACGGATGTCACGGAGGCTGCGCGCCTGGACGCGGCGCTTCGCGCGAGTGAGGCGCGCTTCCGCTCGCTCGTCGCGCACGCGATGGATGGCATCATCGCCGTCACACCGGATTCGGAAATCGTGCTCATCAACGAGGCGGCGGCGCGCATGTTCGGCGCGCGGGCCGACGAACTGGTAGGGCAGGCCCTCGATGTGTTGCTGCCTGCGCGATACGGGGCGGCGCATCGCGAACACCTTCGCGCGTTCGCGGCGCACGGAGCCACGACGCGCGGGATGGGACGCCCTGGTGAAGTGATGGGACGACGCGCTGACGGCACCGAGTTTCCCATCGAAGCGACGATTTCGCGCAGCCCGGACGATCCGGCTGGGCTCGTGTCCGTGATCCTGCGCGACGTCACAGAGCAACGACTGCTCGAACGGCAGCTGCGTCAGGCGCAAAAGATGGAAGCCGTCGGTCAGCTCGCGGGAGGTATCGCGCACGATTTCAACAATCTTCTGACCATCGTGCAGTCGGCGAGTGAGTTCCTCCGCGAGGATCTCCCGACGGATGATCCGCGATTGGGTGATGTCCGGCTGATCAGTGACGCCACTGATCGTGCACGGACGCTCACTATGCAGTTGCTGTCGTTCACTCGGCAGCGGGTCGAGCAACTTCAGGTACTCGCGGTCGATGCCGTGATCGCGCAGGTGCTGTCGCTGTTGCGGCGATTGCTGCCACCACGCGTCCGGTTGCGCGATGCCCTTGCCGCCGGGCCAGCGACGGCGCGGCTCGATCAGGGGCAACTTGATCTCGTGCTGATGAATCTGGTCGCGAACGCGCGTGACGCGATCGTCGAGGAAGGTGAGGTGCTGTTGACGACGCGACGCCGTACGCTGGCGCTAGACGAAGCGCTCGCGCTCGGCCTGCCAGCCGGGGGCGCGTACGTGGAAATCGACGTCGCTGACACCGGCGTGGGGATGTCGGAGGAAACGCAGTCTCATCTGTTCGAGCCTTTCTTTACGACGAAGGCTGTGGGCAAGGGGACGGGGTTGGGTCTGGCCACGGTCTATGGAATCGTTCGACAGCACGGAGGAGTCATTCAGTGCACTTCTCGAATCGGCGAAGGGACCCGGTTTCGAGTACTCATCCCGGTGGTCGAGGCCCCGCCTCCGTCACGGCCGATCATCTCGGAGTCTGCGCCCGGTCCGGAAGATCCAGGTCGCTTCACGGTTCTCGTCGTGGACGATGAGGCAGGCGTACGGTCGGTGGTGTCACGCACGTTGACACGAGCAGGATACAGATTGTTGGAGGCGGCCTCGGGAGAGGAGGCATTGGCGTTGCTTGCGGCGCACGCGGCACCCGATCTGATCCTTACGGACTTCATGATGCCGGGCATTTCGGGACGTGAGTTGCTTGAGCGCGCTCGGTCGCTGGCCCCGGCGCCTGCCAGCGTGCTGATGTCCGGCTTCACCAGGGACGAAATCACGCGGCAATCCTTGCAACATACGACGACCCGATTTCTGCAGAAGCCGTTTTCGGCGGACACGCTCCTCGCCGCAGTTGCGGACGCGCTCTCCGATTCGACCAAACGTCAGGCGTGAAGCGCGGTGCACGATGACGAGGTGATGACGGTGGGGGCTGGCGGACTCGCCTGAACTGGCCTAGATTGTTTGTGACCACTTGAACGTGACCATGAAGCCGGAGGCCCCCATGTCATCCAGTCGGAAGCCGGCGCCCACCGCCCCCATCGCACAGATGGCGGCGGGGCGCTTCAAGGCGACGTGCCTGGAAGTGATGGACGAGATCGCGGCTCGGGGCACGGAGGTCGTGGTCACCAAGCGGGGGCGGCCGGTGGTCCGGGTCGTCCCGGTGCACGACACCCCGCCGTCGCCGGTGGGCTTCATGCGGGGCACCCTGCGCATTGACGGCGACATCGTGAGCTCGATGGCCGACGAGTGGACCCCGTCGCCCACCGATCCACTGCACGACGCGCCCTTTCCGTATCCGAAGGCGAGCGGCGCGCGTGCAGCGCGCGTCGCGGAGCCGCGCCCCGTGCGCACGCCGTCGTTGTGCTGGCGGGCCACCCTTGAACCGCAGCGTGATGCGGCGCTGCTCCTCGACACGCACGCGTGGCTGTGGACGCTTGAAGGACTCGACGGCACGCTCTCCGACGCGGCGCGCGCGCTGCTCGCCCGCGCGTCCGCGCACGGGCGGTTGTTCGTGAGCGATGTGTCGTTCTGGGAAGCGTCGCTGCTCTTCGCACGCGGTCGGGCAATGCCACCGTCCGATCCAGCGCTCTGGCTGGAGCGGGCCGCGCAGGCGCCCGGGTTGCAGCCGCTCCCGGTCACGCGTGATGTCTTCGTGCACAGCAACCAGCTGCCGGGCGCGTGGCACGCCGATCCCGCCGATCGGTTGCTGCTGGCGCAGGCCATGCGCGCTGGTCTCACGTTGCTCACCTGCGATCGGGCGCTGGTGACGTTGGCCAAGGCCACGTCTTCGCTCATGGTCTGCGACGGACGCTGACGCGCGCGCGTTGGCGCACGGGCAACTGTCAGACGGGTGTGGTAGTGTGATGACATGACACACGACCTGCTCAATCACTATCTGCTCCCCGGTCTGCCGGTGGTGGCGTGCGAGTATCCGCACCATCCGAACGATGCGCACACGGCGCGTGGCAAGCGCGCCGTGCTCGCGAATCTCGGCGTGTCGTACGTGCTCGATCTCACCGAGGCGCGCGATCGACTCGAACCGTGGCCCAACGACGCGTCGTTCGCGCCCGTGCGTGCGCGCTTCCCCATCCCCGATGGCGGTGTGCCGAATTCGTTGCAGGCATTCGACGCGCTCATCGAGGAGTTGGTCGATCGGGTGGAGCGCGGCGACACCGTGGCGGTGCACTGCTGGGGTGGCATCGGCCGCACGGGCGTCGTGTGTGCCGCACTGCTCGTGCGCGTGGGCTGGCCGGTGGAAGACGCGCTGGCGGAAGTACATCGGCTGTGGCGCACGGTGCCGAAGGCGTCGCATCCTCATCACGCGTCGCGCACCGCGCCCGAAACCGACGCGCAGCGTGACTTCGTGCGCACCTGGGCGCGTGCGGTGTCGTCGCGTGCGCCGCGATCGGTCGGCGCCGCGGTGTCGTCGCGCGTCGCGCGGGCGTGCCTGCTCGGCGGGGCGCTCGGGGACGCGCTCGGCGCGGCGGTGGAGTTCCTCTCGCTCGATCAGATTCGCGCGCGCTACGGGCCGGCTGGTGTGCGCCGTCCCATGCCGGCGTACGCACACGCGTGTCCCATCACCGACGATACGCAGATGACGCTGTTCACGGCCGAGGGGATGTTGCGTGCGCTCAGCCGTGTGCAGCGGTCGGGTGCGGGCGAGCGTGCGTCCTGGGGCGTGTCCGATGATCTGTTCGTGGAGGCCATCGGTGACGCGTACGTGCGCTGGTTGCACACGCAGGCGCCCGCGTCGGTCCCGGCATCACACCGGGCACTCGCCGAGCCCAGGGGGTGGCTGCTCGCACAGCCGTCATTGCACTCGCAGCGGGCGCCCGGCAATACGTGCCTGAGTGCGTTGCGGCAGTTCGTCACGAGCGACGTGCCGCCGCGTGTGGCGCGCAATCAGAGCAAGGGGTGTGGCACGGTGATGCGCGTGGCGCCGATCGGTCTCGTCGCGGCCACGCCGCAGGACGCGTTCGCGCTCGCGGCGGCGACGTCGGCGCTCACCCACGGCCACGACACGGGGATTGTGGCCGGCGGTGCCTTTGCCGTGCTCGTGCAGCAGCGTGCGCGTGGTGTGCCGCTCGTCGAGGCCATCGCGGTCGCGCGTGCGTGTTGTACGTCGCACGAAGGCCACGAACAAACGGTACGGGCGCTCGACGCGGCGGTGCAGGTGGCCACCGCGCGTGGTGACGCGCTCGACGCACACGATCTGCTCACCCTCGGCGAAGGGTGGGTGGCCGAAGAAGCGCTCGCGATTGCGGTGGCGTGTGCGTGGGCGCAGCCGGAATCGTTCGTGGACGCGACCTGTCTCGCGGCCAACCTCGTGCGTGGTGACAGCGACAGCACCGCGTCGATGACGGGGCAGCTCGTAGCGCTCGGTGTCGGGTTGGAGCGATTGCCCACGCAGTGGCTTGAGGTCCTCGAACTGCGCGAGGTGATCACGCAGGTCGCGGATGATCTTGCGATCGGGTGGCGAGCGGGGGCAGCGTGGGCGGCGCGGTGGCCGGGGTGATGCGTGTTCACCGCCCCTGCGCGACCACCACGATCAGCCGTACGAGCGCGTCCACGTCGCGCAGGTCGAGCACTTCGGCCGGCCCGTGCGAGTAACGACCGGGCCAGCTCAGCCCGATGTTGAACGGGCCCCATGGCGAAACCGCGCCGCCGTCAGTGCTGCCCTGCGTCGTGCCCACTTGTACCGGGATGCTCGCGTCGCGCGCCAATGCGAGAATGCGCTCGCGTTCGGCACGAG
>ERZ1066123.260-NODE-260-length-41856-cov-9.874381_pt1 | contig 41856 bp, 42 predicted proteins | sample MGYA00382770_ERZ1066123 | MGnify/ENA primary metagenome ERZ1066123 (study PRJEB33369, sample SAMEA5778353) | biofilm metagenome | biome: Industrial cooling water; feature: Water cooling tower basin; material: Biofilm | place: United Arab Emirates | collected...
ACTCAAGGGAGCGATGACGCCAGAGACGATCACATCCGTTCCTCGCCTTGATCCGCGAACAACTCCACCAACGCCTCCTCAGGACTCCGAACCTGCTGCCGACGCACGGGTAGTGACTTCACCCGAAGAAGTGGAAGGGTTCCACATCGTTCGTGCCATCGTTCGCGAGGTCGTCGAGACGCGACGTGTTGTCATGCGCGACGCCCAGAGCTACTGCGCAATTCTGTTGGACGACAACAATCGTCGTCCCATCTGCAGGCTCCGCTTCAATAACACATCTCGGCTTCGACTCGGGCTCTTCGGAGAGACAAAAGAAGAGGAGATTGTGGATGTCGATTCTCCTGACTCGATCTATGCCTTCGCGGATCGCCTCAGGGCGACTGTACGTACATACCTCGGCAACGAGGCGTGAACCGATGGCCACATTGTACCTGCATGGAATCGGATAGCTGACGCGACGCGCTCCCGCGAGCGAGCACGCCCTCTACTGCACCACCTTCACCCCGCCGCTCCGCAGAAAATCCATCGCGAGATTCGCGAGCGTGCGCACGCCCACCGGCAACGCCCGATCGTCCGCCTGAAAGAACGGCGAGTGGTTGCTCGCCAGATTCGCCGGCGGCAGGTCGGGCGGTGTCACGCCCAGCCCCACGAAGAACGCCGGCGCTTTTTCGGCGTAGCGGCTGAAATCTTCGGCCGGCATCGACAGCTCGGCTTCATTCACACCCGCCGCGCCCGCCACCCGCTGCAACGTGGGGAGAAACTTCTCCACCGTGGGCGGATGATTCACCGTGACCGGATAGCCGCGCACGATCATCACCTCCGCCGTCGCACCACTCGCTTCGGCGATCATGGTGGCGGTGCGCTTCATGCGCGCGTGAATCTCGCCGCGAATGCCCTCGTCGAACGTACGCACCGTACCGATCATCCACACCGAATCGGGGATGATGTTCTCGCGGACGCCACCGTGGAACGCGCCCACGGTGAGCACGGCCGGAGACGTGGTGAGATCGATCTGGCGTGACACGATCGTCTGAAAGGTCGACACGATCTGTGCACCAATCACGATCGGATCGATCGCCGTGCTCGGCATCGCGCCATGCCCCTGCTTGCCGCGCACGATCACCTTCCAGTTGTCGGCGCTCGCCTGCGTGGGGCCCGCGCGGTACTGCAGCGAACCCACCGCACCGGGAAACACGTGCAGCCCGAAGATACCGTCCACGCCGTCCATCACGCCCGCTTCGATGAGCGGCAGCGCGCCACCACGCGGCGGCACTTCTTCGGCGGGCTGAAAGATGAACTTCACCGTCCCCGGAATGCGTGCACGCAGACTTGTCAGCACCTCAGCCGCCCCCATGAGCATCGCCACGTGCGTGTCGTGACCACACGCGTGCATGACGCCCACTTCCTGACCGTTGTACACGGTGCGCACCGTGCTCTTGAACGGCAGGTCCACCATTTCAGTCACGGGCAACGCGTCCATGTCGGCACGCAGCGCGACGGTGGGGCCGGGACGTCCACCCTTGAGAATGCCCACCACGCCCGTGGTGCCGCCCACCTTCTCCTGCACCTCGAGCCCGAGTGAGCGCAGGTGCGCCGCGACCAGTGCGGCAGTGCGCACTTCCTCGTTGCCGAGTTCGGGGTGCTGATGAATGTCGTGTCGCCACGCGGTCACCTTGTCGGCGATCGCGGCCGTTCGGCGATCGATCTCGGCCGCGAGCGCGGCGTCGAACGGAACGGGTTGTGCGGCGACGGGCGAAGCGAACGCGAGCAGGGCAGCGACGCGGAGGCAGCGTGAGACGCGCATGAGCGGCGAAGTCGGGTGAGGGGTCAACAGCGCATGGGCAACCGCCAGGTTAGCGCGGCGGCGTCGGCACCGTCTTGAGCTCCATCGTCATGGTCTGATTCATCGTGGCCGATTCGTCCCCGGCGTTGATGTCCATCACCATGAGCGCCTTGAGCGTCATGTTCATCTGCGGCTGCACGCGATCGAAGCGGATGGTCACCGACGACGTGCCCCGCCCGTCGAGTGAACGCAGCGTGGCTTCGGCGCCCGGCGGCGCGCCGGGCAGCGCGAGCTTCTGGTCCTTCGCGCTCTGCACGAGCACGAGATCGAGCACCACGCTGTCGCTGGCGAGCGACGTGACGGTGTACTCCATCTCCTGCTGAATGGTGAGGCCATTCTGCTGCACCGCGCGCGACGCCTTCCACCGCGCGCCGACGCCGACGGCTTCGGTGGGGAGCGCCACGCTCAGCTGTTCGGTGGAGCCGAGGGCCTGTGCGGCCTGCACTTCCGGCGGTGCGTTGGCGGAGAAGGCGAGATTGCCGACCTGTCCGTTGGGGGCAATGCGGTACGTCATGCTCACACCGTTGAGCGGCGCGATCGCAGGGCGCATCTGCGCGAGCATCATGGGGTTCGCGCCCGTGGTGTCGAGGTCGACCTTCACGATCTCGACGCGCACGTCAGCGGCGCCGTTGGCCGCGACATCGGTCACGTCGATCTTGGTGTCCATGAGCGTCGCCGGAATCGACTGCGCCGGCAGGGCCATGCCGTTCATCTCCATGGCCATCCCCATCTGCTGACGCATGGAGATCGTCTCGGTCGCGCCCTTGGTGAACGTGTAGCGCAGGACGCGACGCGGCGCCGCGCCGGCGTCCAGCAGGGTGACGTCGGAGGAGGTGTTCGCCGCGGCCGCCGCTGGCGTTTGCGCGTGCAGCGGCGATGCAGCGGCGATGCAAAGGAACATGGCGAACGCCACGGCGAACGAAGGGCGGAAGCGATGCATGCGAACACACCAGTGGGGCGTGGATAAGGCGCGGCCGCGTGCCGCCCGATGCTGTGAATCTACGCCGTGACGCGTAGCGTTGCCTCGAGTTGCGCCGACGTGTCGTCGTGTCATGTGCGGAGCGCGTTTCGCTCAGTCCGCAGGCATCACGTGCAGCAGTGTGTGCACCGCCCGCTCAAATGCCGCGTCGCTCTGTTCACTTAGGGGATGCAGTCCGGCGCGCTCCAGCATCACCCATCCGTGACAAAAGGCGATCACGGCGCGCGCCCGCTCAGCCGCGCGCTCGCGCTGCGTCGGACCCGCGACCTCGAGGGGTGCAAGCACGTCGGCCAGGTACTCGATGGTGGCGAGCGCGCGTGCACGACTCGTCGGCGCGGGCTGAAAGCGCCCGCTGTGGGCACCCAACATGAGGTCGTAGTGATGCGGATAGGTGTGCGCGATCCGACGATAGCTTCGACAGAGTGCGACCACGCGCGCACGCAACGGTAGCGTCTCCGGCACTTCTCGCTGCGCTTCGGCGAGGCGCGCAAAGCCCTCGTCGAAGAAGTGCTGGATCAGGCCGTCCTTGCCGCCGAAGTGCGTGTAGACGGCCATGGTCGTGCACCCAGCATCGGTCGCGATCGCTCGGACCGACAGCGCGTCGATGCCGCCGTCGACGAAGCGCCTACGAGCGGCCTCGAGCACGGCGTCTCCGAGGGAGCCACCGGGTGCGTCCGCTTCGCGGCGGGATGGGGTTGTGGGACGAGCCATAACGATGTTATCTAGTACATAACACCGTTATTTCCTATCCCTGACCCATCGTGTCATGCCGCTTCGCCTCCGAGGAATCATCCCCGCCGCCGCCGTCCTGACCGCCGCCTGCTTCCCTTCCCAGACGGCACCGCCGGGTATCCCCTCTCCCGCGTCCGACGCAGCCACGTTGCGCACCGCTGATGGGCAGATCGCAGTTCACGCGCTCCGACTGGGTTGGGTGGGAGTGAAGGGCCCACATCGCGAACTCGATGCGCCGGCCGCCATCGCGATCCCGGCCATCTTCCTCGGACGATCGTGGACGCCGTGGATGCCGATCATCGCCTACGCCATCGAACATCCGGACGGCACCATCCTCGTGGATACCGGCGCCGACGCGGCCTTCGGCGAGAAGCCCTATTGGGCATGCAATCGCCGCATGAGCCTCTTCTACCGCAAGAACCTGCGCTTCCAGGTGCCGCAGGGAGACGACCTCGACACACGGCTCGCCGCCGTGGGTTTGTCGGCGGACCGAGTGCGTCAGGTCGTGGTCACGCACTTCCACGCCGATCACGTGGCCGGTCTGCATCGCTTCGTGGATCGACCCGTGATCACGGGGGTCGGCAACTGGCCGCAACATCGCGGCAGTTTCACCTGTCGCCTTCCTGAGGACTTCCGACCCGACACCGTGCCCGCCACGCCGTTCGACACCACGCTTGCTGGCGGACGCGCACTCACAGCGGACGGTCGCGTGCGCGTGGTGACCGTCCCGGGACACACCCCCGGACACGTGGGCGTCGTGATCGAGGATGGATCAAGACGCATTCTCATTGCAGGCGACGCAACATTCGATCTCGAGCAATCGGCACGTGTCGGCATCACCGGTGTGGCAACCGATCGCCGCGCGGCGCGCGCGACGCAACGCACGCTCTCGGCGCTCGACAGCACCGGCGTGCTCGTGCTGCCGGCGCACGACGCGAGTGTGTTTGCGCGGATGCGCGCCTATCGGTGATGTGCGACGGGCTCTGACGGACGAGAGCTGTCAATCTGAATCGCAGGCGATCCGTTGCCTCAGTGGTACACAACGTTCCGGGTCGGGTGACAGGCGCGCACGACTCTTGTCGCATCCGTCATCCACTTTCATTCGCGCAGAGCCGACCATGACCGACGTATCAGTCTTCTCGCTCCAGGCAACCGAAGATTTCTCGGTGGCGTACATTCAAGATGTCGCGTTTGGAGGGAGCGATCCCGACTACGAAGTCTTCATGGAGCCGGTTGCGTCAGACGACGAGATCATCGCCGATGACGCCGAGTCGATCGATGTCGACACACATGACGTCGAGGAGCTCGACGCGCCTCATGATATCGCGGATCTCGACGCGGATGACGAGTTGGTGCAATCCGGAGAGGGTGACGAGGCGATGGAGCCTGCGCGCGAGGGGTGAACGCGCGGCTCCCTCGCCCTCAACGACCGAAGCTCACGGTAGTGTCGCCGTGCCCGGCACCGGCAACAGCGTTGCGTGGGCGACGGTCAGTGAGGTGGCAATCGCCTCTGCGAACGTGCGATGAAGTCTGTCAGCCGCCCCGTTTCCACTCCATCGACAGCCCGATGACACGAGGCGGTGCCAGTGGGGCGTAGAACGTACCGTCGTTGCCGAACAGGAAGTTCGTGTAGGCCTGTCCGGCGGCAGCACGCACATTGGTGAGGTTATTCGCGAAGGCGCGGACTGTCAGCCGGGGATACTCGTAGCCCAGTTGTGCTCCCAGCACGGTCGCGGTCCCTTGGCGCACGTCGTTCTCGGGGCGCAGCATGGTTTCGCCTCGTTGCGCGAGTTCGCTGCGGAGATACCACCCACCCCGCGGGCGCCACGTTGCCGTGAGATTCATGGTGTGCCTCGGCACCAACTTCACCCGATTGTCGGTGAAGTCGCGACCATCGATGAGCCGATAGTTTGTGTAGATCGCGTCGGTCACCCCGGCGCCGGCGGTGAGCAGCAGCGCGGGCGTCGGACGTGCGCGCACTTCGAGCTCGGCGCCGCGCGTGCGAATCGCCGCATCGTTGAAGAGAATGTTCGTCGAGGTCGCCGCTCCCGAGGAGTCCACGAGCACGTTGTACTCGAGCCAGTTGGCCGCCGTCGTCGTGTAGAACGCCATGGCGCCATCGAAGCGCCCGGTTGTGCTGCGCCAGCGCGCCCCGACTTCCGACGCCCAGAGCGATTCCGCGCCAAAGCGCGCCTGATTGCTCGTCACATCCGCGCGCGTCGCTTCGAGATTGAAGCCGCCGGGCAACCACCCGCGAGCGAGTGACGTGTACAGCTGCCATTGTGACGACGGCGCCCAATCGAGAGCGACGCGTGGGACGAACCCACCGAAGGTACCCGTGCGACGGTCGGCAGGAAACTGGAACTGAATGGGCCCGAGATCGAGCACGCCGGCCTCCTGAGCGCGCTCACGACGCGCTGTCTCCAGTCGCGTGCCGACCGTCAAGCGAACGGCGGACGCAAGCGGCACCACGACCTGCCCGAAGATCGCGAGATCGGTGGCGCCACTCGTCTGCGGCGGCGCTGGCCGATAGTCATCGAAGTCACCAGGGCCCGCGAGTGAGGCGAGGGTCTGGCGCCGTGCTTCGGTGTACGCGGTGGCGCCCACCACCCATGCAATACGTGCGCTGTCAGGAGAGATCAGCCGCGCTTCGATGTTCGAATAGCGATTCCGTGCGGCGGTTGCGCCGGCGGCAAGTGGCTGCGCCAGGAGATCGAGATCGGTCCCGGCGTTGTCGGTGCGCTCCATGCGATGCGATGCCGCGAGCGTGAGTTCGCCCATGGCGAACCGACGCGTGGCCGAGAGGCCGAGCGCGCCTTCGTCTTCCTGCGTGCGCTTCGGCGCGTCTTGCAGCAATCCGAAGCGCGCGATGCGACGCCCCGCGTTCTGCTGCGCATAGCGCGCGTCGTAGGCCGCGCGATCGAGCGGAGCGAACTCCTGCTCGTACACGCCCGGTGCGCGGAGTCGCGTGAGGAAGCCCACCGCATCAAGACGCCATCCGCTGTTCGTCACGGTGCGCAGCTTCCCAACCAACTGGAGGTTGTCGATCGCGCCGGGTAGTCCGACGCTGCTTCCGTCGTTTCGCACGAAGGCATCGCCGCGTTCGTATTGCGCCGTGAGACTCCCCGCCAACAGGCCTCGCAGCCTTCCAGCCGTGTGCACGTTGGAGAGAACAGTCCCGCCATTGCCGAAACCGTTGTACGCCACGCTTGCCTCCTGCGTCGCGCGATACGGAGGGTCTTCGGTGCGGATGATCACGAGGCCGGCGTCCGCGTTCGCGCCGTAGAGCGTGCCTTGCGGTCCGCGCAGGATCTCGATCTGGCTCGCGTTCGTCAGCAGCTGGTTGTCGATGGTGCGAAAGGGGATGCCATCGATGTACACCGCGGTCCGGTTTGCGATGAAGGGATTGGACTCAAGTCCACGGATGGTGAGGAAGGTGCCGCCGACCTGGCCGAGCTGATTGACGGCGACGCTCGGCGCAAAGTTCTCGAGCTGTCTCAGCCCGAAGATTCGCGCGTCGCGGATGGTCTGGCGGTCGAGCACCGTGATGGCGGCGGGGACGCGCGCGAGCGGCTCCTCGCGCTTGCCGGCCTGGACCGTGACCGTGGGGAGGACGGTGCGCGCCGCGGAGTCGCGGGCCGTCGTATCGCGCTGCTGGGCAGCGAGTCGTGTCGAAGTGGCAGCGAGTGCCGCGAACACGACCGCGTGGCAGACAAGCGCGATGCCGTCGGACGTAACGTGGGGACGCGAGAGACGAAGCACGGGGAATCCTCGATGATGAGAACGCATTGTCAATCGAGGACAGCTTATCACCTGATAAACCCAAGAGCAAGCGCACTCCGACAGCTCATGCACCGACCGATCGGTGGTGCAACGTCCCACCCGCACCACGAGTCACCCTCGGCGCCCGGCGTCCCTTAGGGGCACTCCAGGCGCTGTCGCGCTTCGGCGAGCGCCTCGGGCGCCAGAACGCCCTGCAGCAGCACGTCGAACAGCGCGTCACCGAGCGAGCGGACCGGCGGGCCGCCCGCCTTCAGGCGGACCTCGACGGCGGCATACGCGCCCGCGCGCTCGGCAAAGCCCTTGACCGCCGCGTCGAGGATGATGAGCAGGGAAGTGGCGGGCAGGTCGCGCCGCAGCACGCCACTCCGCTGCGCCGTCTCGAAGCGGGACGTGAGCCACTGCCAGTACGTCGCCGCCCCGGGAGTGTACGGAGACCGACCGGCGAGGCGCGCCCACGCCGCCAACCGTAGCAAGGCGGGGTCGTCGAGGGTGCTCTGCACGAGCATGCGTAGTCCGTGCAGCACGAAGTCGAGGTCATCTGCCTCATGCGGGAAGGCCCCGGTCTGACGCGCCAACAGACGCTCGAGCGCTCGATCGATGACCGCGTCGAAGAGCCCGTCCTTGCTCCCGAAGTGGTGCAGAAGCAGCGGCTGCGTCACCCCAGCCAACGCCGCGATCTGTCGCGTGCCGACCGCGTATCCGTGCTCCATGAAGCACGCCTCGGCGGCCTGCAGAATGCGTTCGCGAGTAGCGAGCGCAGGCGACGCATCACCGACCGCGTTCGCGCCTGCGACACTGCCTTCGTCAGCCGGTGGATCGACGCGTCGCGGTACCATTCCGGAACTATGCGCGCGCGGACGCGCGACGGGGAGAGCAGGCGGGGCGCTGAACACCTCGCGCGTACCGCGCGTCGCTACCGGTCCGGTGTGGAGGACGCGGCGTCAAGTCGCACCCGATACACCGGCGCCCGCTCGGCACGCGGCGCACTGAACAGCAACGTGCGTCCGTCCTCGAGCAGCTGCACGGCCTTCTCGTCACCCGGGCTGTTCACGAGCGCCGACAGACGCTCGGGGGTGGACCAGCCGCTGCTGGTTCGCCGCACCATGAAAATGTCCTCTTTCGTACCCGGCCCACCGATGTCGTAGTTCGAAAGGAGTAGCACCGACCCGTCCGGCGACAGCACCGGGAACGCTTCACCGGAGGTATCGCCGGTGTGCAGCGACGACAGGTCGCGTACAATGCGCAACCGCGACGCCTCGCGCGTCGCACTCGCGCTGTCGAGTTGCACCTCGTACAACGCCGTGCTCGGATCCCCATGCGTGCGACCGCTCCAAAGGACGCCCGACCCATCGCGGGCGAGCGTGAGCGCAACTTCGCCGTACGTTGGCGTGAACGTGATCCGCTCAACCGTGCGCCACCCCGAGGCACGCGACGCGCGATACAGTTCGCGCTTGGGGTTGTTCGGCTCCTGCGCCACGTGGCGCGTGCTGTTGAAGTACACCCAGGCGCCGTCGCCACTCACGATTGGCGACCCTTCGTCGGCCGTGGAATCGGCAAACGGTGCGCGCTCCACGGGTTGCCACGTGCCACGCTGCCAGCGGCGCATCATGATGCGTCGCTGATTGCCGTCGTTGTCACCCGTGCCCACGAATAGCAGCTCGAGATCCGGCGCGAAGGTAACGTCCCACGCGTTGAAGTCGGCCGGCCATCCATCGGGCACCACGGGACGCGGCGTCTCGGTGGCCGCAAGCAGCTCAACCCAGGGGCCGTACGGCCTGCCATCCTCGCGCCAGTAGCGAAACGGCGCGTCCTTCACGCCGCGTGTGTTGATCCCCTCGAACGCTTTCTGTCCGTTCGCGTGCCAGCCTTCACTCGGACCGTGCCACACGTCGCGCGTTACCCACTCACGCGCGCGAACGAGACCGTTCGGGTGGAAGTACATCCACACACCTTCGCCCTGCCCGTCGCGCCATTCGGCAACGTACGTCACGCGGCCCGCACTGTCCCACTCCTGCCAGAGGCCATGCGGCTGTCCGTTCCGACGAAACACCCGCTTGGCCAGCTGCCCGTTGGGATGGCGCGTGATCTCGACGTCCGCACCACTATCGCCGAGTGCGGGGGTGAGCACGGGTTGCCACGTCTGTGCGTCAAGGCGCACGACTGACGTGAGGACGAGTCCGACGAGTGCAGCGAGCGAGCGGAACATGGGAGGGCCGGTGCGGTGAGAACGACAGCGAGCACTTCGTGAATATTCGTCCCGGCGCCGCGTCTGGATGCACCGCCCTCACGATACCGATCGGCACCTCGCGGGTACCATCACCGCGGCTTCAGCAACTCCGCGATTTCATCGAGCTTCGCGTGAATCGCGTGCAGCGTCTCCAACTCCTCGGCGCGCGATGCGAGCGCCCCATCGGTGAGCGCGGGCAGTCCGGCGCGTCCGGGCAGCCGCAGCTTCTCACGCGCCGCCATGATCGCTTCGCGGAACGCGTGCGCGTCGATGACGCCGGTGAGCGTCATCTGGCTCCCCTGCCCCTGCGACTGGCCCGCGGTCTCGAACTTGATCGTACTGAGATTGAACTGCCGCAGCAGCGGGCCCTCGATGAACGTCACGTCCTGGATGTTCTCGAGCGGGATCGTCTTCTCGATCTGAATGATGATCCCCTTCCGATACCGCAGCGTCTTCGGCGTGAGCTCACACTCGAGCCGGTCGAAGTAGTGCCGCGCCCACCACTGGCCGACCCCGAGGAACCAGAGTATCGCCAGCGGAATGCCGACCACCGTGGCCGTAATCGTGAGACCGATCGTGAGGACGAGGTACGGCCGAATGAGCGGATTGAACGCGGCGCGAGTGGCGTTCGGATCGGTGGATGGCGTGGGGGCGGGAAAGGGCATCGTGAGGCGGGAATCTGACGGTGGTTCAGAGCGACGCGAGGGGAAGCCCCATCGCCGTCGCGGCGTCCATCATGCGCCGGTCGTATGTCGCAAGATGCACCGACTGTCCGTGTCGTCGCAGATAGTCAGCCGTGGCGAGGTGCAGCGCGTCGAGCGTGCGAACCGCGACAGGAAACGCGTCGAGCGCGCGAGCCAGCACCGTGGCGGATAGATCAGCCAGCGCAACGCGGTCGAGCAGTTCGCGCGCAACACTCGCATGTGAGCGCGTCAATCCACGCGCATGCAACCGCGTGAACAGTTCGTACTCGAGGAGGCGGCTGCTCACCAGGACCTCGCGCCAGATCTCGTCTGGCGGCGTGCGATCTTCGCCGAGAAGCTGTGCGAGCGCGACCGACGTATCGAGATAGATCATCGGTCGCCGCGGTCGGCGTCCAGCTCGCGAAGAATGGACGCGGTGGGCGCCACCGGAAGCCGCGGCGGCGGCCCGGCGCGCACCAGCAGCGGAGGCGCGAGCACGCCGCGCCGCACCAGATCGGCGAGCAGTGCATCAGCCGCCAGCGGCGCCCGCTCGCCCGGCGGTCGGAGCTCTGCCACCACGCGGTCACGGTCGGTGACCAGCACAACTTCCCCGCCCTCGGCGAGCCGGACGTATTCGCTGAGCTTGTTCTTGAGGACTTTCAGGCCGACGGTTCGCATGCTGAAAGGTAGCTACCAGAAGCTACCATCACCAGCCCGCGTCGCTCGGCCCCCGGCCTCGCCGCTCGCACCGCACGTCGCCGTCGTGGTCCCACCAGTCCTACGCACGCCTTGACAGGCTGCGGTACGAGCGGCTTGATCGTGCGGTGCACGCCACCGAGGGCGAGCGCCCGTCCCTCCCGCTCACCCGTGCCATGTCGCGTCGCCCCCTGCTCTGCGTGGTCCTCCTGCTCGCCGCCTGTGACGAGTCCACGCGCCAACCCGCGGACCCACCGGCCACGGCCGCCGCCTCGTCGGAGTGGGAAGCCGACTTTGTCGACAACTTCGACACCTTCGACGCCACCAACTGGCAGGACCAGCTGCTCTGGGTGAACGACGAACAGCAGTGCTACGTGCGCGACGGCGCGCACGGCACGCGCGAGGTGAGCAACGGGACGCTCAAGCTGCGCGTGGTGGACCTCGGCGCCCCCGCCCCCTGCGACAACACCGACAAGTTCGGCAAGCCGCATCCACCAACGCGCTGGGTGGCCGGTCGGCTTGCCTCGAAGAACCGTCGCGAGTTCGTGCAGGGCCGCTGGACGGCGCGGCTGCGCGTCGAAGGGAGTGGGCAATCGGGGATGTTCCCCGCCTGGTGGCTGCTCGGCGCGCGCAACAACGAACCGCCCGTGCAGGAGCCCGACGAAACGGTGTGCTGGCCGCTCACCGGCTCGGGGGAGATCGACATCTTCGAACACCACAGCGACGGCGGCGCCGACCACTACGCCGCGCGCGCGATTCGCAGCACCGGCGAATGCGGCGGTGGCGACTGGCAATCACTCATGCATGTGCAGGCCGCCACGCTGGCCGAGTATCACGAGTACGCCGTGGAATGGGACGGCCCCGATCTCGTGTTCCGCCTCGACGGCGTCGAGGTGTACCGCAGCGCCGCGCAGGGCGATCAGTTCCCCGAACCGCTCTTCGCGATCCTCAACTTCGCCAAGATCAACGCGTCGCCGATGACGGTCCCGTCGTGGACGCTGGAAGTGGATTGGGTGCGGCACGAGCGACGGGTGCGGTGACGCGCGTGATGCGTTCGACCCTCACGCGGGACCGAGCAGGTCCGCGAAGAACGTATCGAGTGCGACGTGCAGCGATGCGTCGGCTCCCATCGGCTGCCACTGGATGGTCTCCGTGTGGAGTGACGGACGTTCCTCCTGCGGCACCCAGCGCTCGACAACGCGCGCATCGAGATCGACGATCCAGTATTCCACGCCCGCGCGGAGATACCGTTCGCGCTTGATCACGCGGTCGAACCGCGCCGTGCTCGGTGACAACACCTCGACGAACAGCAGAGGATGACCACGCTCCTCGTCGGTGCGGGGCCGTCGACCGTCATGAAGCGGTACCACGTACAGGTCGGGCTGCACCAGGGTATGCGGATCGAGCACCCAGGCCGATGGCGCGACGAAGACGGCGCCGATGCCGGCGGGACGTACCAGCCCATCGAGCAGCACCGCGAGCGCTGTCACCGCGCCTTGATGGACGAGGCGTGGTGTCGGACTCACGAGCAGGGCGCCGTCCACGCATTCGTGGCGGTGCGCGGGGTCGTCGGGGAGGGCCAGCACATCGGCGGCCGTCCACCGCCGATCGACGATGGCGGGCATGGCCATAGTGTGCCGAGCGGAGGGAGCGGAGGGCAAGGGGGCATGAGACACAATCCGGTCCTTTCCCGCAGCGCACGTCACCAATTGCGCGCCACCAGCATCACGATGACGCGGAGAACGGCGGACACACGGAGCCATGGCGCGTGGCCGACATCGTGGACATCGTTCCGTCACACCCCACTCCCCCTGCCACCCGCTCGTGACCGCTCCCGCCCGCACCGGCGTGCTGATCTATGCCGCCAACCTGACCACGCTCTCGGCCTTCTACGCACAGTTGCTCAATGCCACGGTGCTGCATGCCGACGCAGAACATCACGTGCTGCAGTCACCCGATGTGCAGCTCATCGTCCACGCGATCCCGCGCGAGTTTGCCGAGGGCATCGTGATCACGTCGCCCCCCGCACCGCGTGTCGAGCAGGCCATCAAGCCGTTCTTCACCGTGTCCGATCTCGCGGCCGCCGAAGCGCTCGTCGTGCGGCTCGGGGGCCTCGTGTACGGTCCGATGTGGCCAGCCCCCGGTCTGCGTGTGCGCAACGTGTGTGATCCGGAAGGCAACATCGTGCATCTGCGCGAACTGCTGGCCTGAGAATCGGCCGCGTCAGAAGAGCTCGTCGAGCAACAGATGCGCAGTACAGCGTGCCGAGTCCATGGTGTGCACGCCGTAGCCGCGCAGAAATGCGGATTGCGCTGAGGCGCCGAACTCGCCGAGGTCGCGCCAGCAGATGGCGATGTCCTGATACGGGTCGGCGACACCGGCACGACCGACATCGAGGACGCCGGTCACCTGCCCACACGCGACGAAGACGTTGTCGAGGGAATAGTCCCCGTGCGTGAGGGCGCGCGCGAACGGCAACGGTAGCAGCGCGTGGAGCGCATCCACGACGTCCGTTGCACGCCACCCGCGTCGTTCCTCGTCGAAGTCGTCTTCGTCGACCATCCCCGCGGCAACGCGGCGTGTGGCCTCGGCCAGGCGTGACGCGAAATCGACGTCGAACGGACACGCGTCGATCGGCTGCGCGTGCAGTACACGCAGCCAGACACCGAGCACGCTGGCCAACGCGTCGACCGCGTTCGCTCCGAGCGCCGCGGCGTCCTCGAGCGCGCGATGGGCACTGCACCCCGGCAGCGCGTCGGTGAGCAGCATCGCGCCGTGCGCCTCCTCGACAAAGGCAAGCACGCGCGGGACACACACGCGACCAGCGAGCCACTGCAGACGGTCGTGCTCCGCGCGCAGCGCGGCGACGAGTTCAGCGTCTGCGGCCCACTTGAGGAAGTGCGCGGGGCCAACCGAACTCTCGAGCCGGTACACGGCGGTCCCCGACGCGCCATCGGTCACGCGTGACCACGTGCGGCCCGCCACCAGCGGCTGCCACGCATCAGGGACGCGCAACACTGATCGCATCGTGGTGCGGACTACTTCGCCGTGAGCAACGTTCGCACGACGTCGGCCACGATGCTCGGCTGCTCGTACGCAATCGCGTGCCCCGCCTGCTCGGCCACCACCAGGCGGCTGCGTGTGGAGAGCGAGAGCATGCCTTCCTGCCACGCTCGCCAACGCTGTTCTGCCGGGGCATCGGGGTTCGCCACCTTGCCGCGACGTACCACGACCAGCGGACGATCACCGAGTGTCCCGTAACCACCGGTGCGACGCATGCTGTCCGGGACACGGTCGATCGCCTCGTACTCCTGCTGCACCGCCGAGAGCACCTCGGGCGTGAACGAGAGCATGACTTCGGGCGCGGTACCGGCCGGCAGCGCCATCACGGGCGTGCCCGCCTTCGCACCGCGCAGACCGGCCGCGATCCGTTGCACCAACGCGGCGCGTTCCGCCTTCGCGGCGTCCGTGAAGAGCATCTCCTCCGGCGTCGCGTCGAGCAGCACGACCGCATGAACCTGCGCCGGAAACTGCTGTGCGTACCGTCGCACGAGCAGACCGCCCATCGAATGTCCGACCAACACGAGCGGCCCCGTCACGCCCTTCGCGCGCAGGACGCGATGCAGATCGTCGACCATGCGCTCGTGTGTCACGGGCAGCGTGGCGGCGTCGCTCCAGCCGAGACCGGCGCGATCGTAGGTGCACACGTGGGCGAACGTCGCAATCGAGTCCTGGCTGGGCCCGTACGAACCGTGCGCCGGAAACTGCGAGAGTCCGGCTTCGATCACGACGGTGACCTCCGTCTTCGGTCCACGACACTCGATGTGAATGCGTCGTCCGCTGCCAACGTCGACCAGCTCGCCCGGCGGCGCGGGACGCACATACACGGCGCTTGCAGCCATTGGCGTGACCGTGGGCGATTGCACGGGCGTCGGTGGCGTGCCCTGCGCCGTCAGCAGGACAGGGGACACGCCAAGCAGGAGCGCCGTGAGGGATGACGCGACAGATGCGGACATGCGGATCTCCGAAAGCGGGAGTGAGAGTGCGCGTTCAGCGCGCGGGTGTTGGCGCGTGCAACGTTGGCCGACGCTGCAGGAGCATTTCCACGAGTCGAGCGATGGCGATGAGCGTCGCGAGTGCGAAGACGCCCTTGGCCGCGGCATCCGTTCGCGGCGCGACGAACACGGGCCCATCGAGACACCACCAGGTAAGGACCACGACCCACAGCGCGTGCAGGCCGGCCTCGAGGCGACGGAGCACCTGGTCGCGGCGCCCACGACGCAATGCGAATCCACGCACGAGCAGCACCGCGAGGTAGAGCGGCAGCACGGGCCACGCACGGGTCGCGAGGAACGTCGAGTCAACGGCGAAGGCCGTCGCGAGCGGCTGCGGCCACCAGGTCGTGAGCCACGGCAACGCGCAGACGAAGAGCGCACCGAGACCGATACCGACGAGCGCGAGTCGCTCCTGCGCAGGACGGACGCGTTCGCGATCGATCTGATGGTCCACCGGCGGCCGTGCTGTGCGTCGCGCACGCCACCACTGTCGCGTGGCGGAGCCGAGCGCGAGGGCACCGGGCCACCAGAGCGCACCGAGGCCCTGGCCGGTCCACCAGGTACCCAGATCGCCGGCGCCAACAATGATGGGCGGCACCGTCAGCGCCCACTGCAGCAGCACGCCGCCGATCGCCAGCTGCAGATAGCGACGTGAATGGTGCGCAGGAATCACCACGAACGTGGACGTGTCGTAGCGCGCCGCGACCGCTGCTGGCTCGCCGAACGAGCGGAGCAGCTCGAGCGTCAGCGCGTCGGTGATGGGCACGCCGCACTCCTCGGCCCGAGCCTGCAGCGACTCTTCGAGAAGTCCGCGCAGCTCCAGTCCCACATCGGCGCGAATCGCCACGGGCAGTCGTCGCACGACATCGCCCACGTAGTCGTCAAGGACCGCTTCGTAGCGTGTCATGGTGCCTCCGTGAGCAACCGGTCCATCGTGGTCGTGAGTTCGGACCACGTCTCGGTGAGCGACCTGAGCAGCGCGAGGCCGCTCTCGTTCAGGCGGTAGTAGCGTCGCGGCGGGCCGCCCTCGAGCCGCCAATCGGACTCGAGCACACCCTGCGCATCAAGGCGGCGCAAGAGCGGATAGAGCGTCCCCTCCTCGATCGCCAACCCACGCTCGGCGAGCGCCTGCCGCAGCGAGTAGCCGTATTGCGGCGTGCGCAGCTGCGAGAGCACGGCGAGCACGAGCGCGCCGCGACGGAGCTCGAGGGTGAGCGCGTGAGGGGTATCGGTCTTCGGGTCGGTCACTGTGCGTTATACAGTACTGTGCGCCACACAGTATGTCAACGGCACGGACCTCGGATAGCGCCCTGCTCGCCGGCCTGCTCTCGGCCTTGTAGGATTGGGCGGCGCGGTGACCGACGGTCACTGCCTCCTCCCCCCACGAGCCCATCATGCCCATCGATCCACACCCGCCGGTGCCGCTCCCGCTGCGGGCGCTCCGCATTTCGCTCGTGCTCGGCGCCCTGGTCGATGTCTCCGGCGGACTGGCGCTGCTGCTGCGCCCCGAAGCGACGTCGGCGTGGTTTGGCGTCCCCGTCGTCGGGACGCTCGACTTCTGGCCCTCCTACGCCGCCGTCTTCCTGTTCGTGCTCCCACTGGTGTATCTCGTCACCGCACTCAATCCGGCGCGCCTGCTACCAAACGTTGGCGTCGCGATCGTGGGGCGACTCATGGGAGCGGTTGCGTACGCGCTGTGGTACCTGCCGCTCGACAAGCCGCCCGCGTTGCTCGGCATGGTCGCGCTGAACACGGCGTTCGCGCTCTACTACTGGAGCGTGCTCAAGCCGTGGGGACGCAAGCAGCTGCTGGCCTCGCTTCGCGTGTCGAATCAGCCCTGAACCGAGCGCGTGCGCTCAGCCGACACCGAACGCGCGCGCGGTCGCTTCGAGATTCACCACACCACGCGTTCGCAGCAGGGCCTCGCTCTGCGCAACCAGTTGCCGGCCATCATCCCCTCCCCGCAGCTCGCCAACTCGACGGCGAATGACGGCCCCATGCAGTGCGAGGCCACTCGCATCGAGTGCGGGCAGCGCGCGCTCGAACTGCGAGACGGCGTGCTCGACGTCGCCGCGCAGCAGTGACACGCCCCCTTGCAGCCGCTGCCCGAACGCCCGCGCCCACGGTGCATCCTCGCGCACCAACGCACGCGCATCGCGCTCGACCTGCGCCAGATGGCGCGCGCGGTCGATTCCGGCGGCGGCGGCCTGCAACGCCCCGCGCGCTCGTACATCGCGCAGCATCACGCGTGTCTGCTGATTCTGTGTCTGCAGCGTGGAGACCATCACACGCCAACGTGCACTGATCGCCGCGCACGCGGTCGCTCCATCGCCCTCGTACAGTGCGAGCAGCCCTTCGCTGAACAGCACGGACACATGCTGCAGGTGAAAGCCCTCGTACGGCCAGAGGGCGAGCGCTTCGCGCACGTGTGCGCGGGCGCCGGCCACATCGTCGAGCAACATGCATTCGTGCGGCATCGCGTACGACAGCAGGTTCGTCACGAGAAAGTGATCGCCACGGGCCCGCGCCTGCGGTTCCCACTGCCGAATCATCGATGACAGCTCGGTGAGGCGCCCCATGTGCGCCGCCCCCCAGGCGAGCAGCGTGCGCGACAACAGCAGCTCCCACCAGACGCCGACACACCGATCACGGAAGGCCGCTTCGGCGTCGCCGCATGTCTGCAGCGCCTCGGGGAAGCGTCCCTGCAGGAAGGCCACCCACCCCGTCGAGAGCTGCATCATCGCGTGCGTCGCTTCGTCGTCGGTGCGACCCGCAAGACTGCGCGCGAGACGCAGCAGCTCGTCGGCGCGCGGGGCCGCCGAGACGCCACTCGTGGCGACCATGACCGCTTCCCACGCGAGGGCGAGCGCGAGTCTTCGCGGTTCCCCCGCCTCGAGCGCGAACAGCAGCGCCTGCGACTGCAAGGCCGCCACGCCCACGACATCGACGCTCGACAGACCACGACTGGCCGCCCACAGCGTATCGAGGCGGCGCAGCAGCGTCGCCGGCACGGCCTGCTCGGTGCGCGGCGTGAACGACAGCCCACGCACACGCAGGCGCGTGCGGCGGAAGGCGAGCTGCGCAAGGATGCCGACGGCTGACTGCGCGGGACGCAGTCCGACACCGCGCAAGACCTCACGAAACCGTTCACGACCGAGATCGACCGCACCACTCACGCACAGCTGCGCGGCGGCCATGCGCATCCGATCCAACCGATCCGCCTCCGTCGTCGCGAGCGTCGCCGCGGCCTCGAACGCGTCGGCGGCCGGACGACCGCGGCCACTGTTTGCGCGCACCTCGCCCAGCGAGAGCAACAGCGGCGCGCGGTCAACCGATGGGCCGACATGATGCGCGAGTGCCTGCTCGTAGAGCGCGGCCGCACGCTCGAACGCGAGCGCACGCGCCGCCGCGTCCGCCGCCTGCCGGAAGTGCGGCCACGCACGCTCGGGCAAGCCACCCTGCACGAAGTGCACGGCCACCGTTTCGGCGTCGGCATCGCCGTGCTGCTCGAGCGCCGTGCCAAGGCGACGATGCCACGACGCACGCACCGTGGGATCGAGTCGGGCGATCACGGTCTCGCGAATGCGATCGTGGTACGCTTCCACTTCGTCGTCTGCCGAGACACCGGTTGAGCGGATGAGGCGCTCGCGTCGCAACTGCGCGAGCACATCGGGTCCACGTGTCCGGGCGTCCACGGCATCCCGCCAGTGCCGGTTGCTCACCGGCTGCCCGGCAATCGCGATCACTTCGAGCAGCTCGCGCACCGCATCGGGGAGTCGCGCAATGCGTCGGGCGAGCACGCCATCAAGGTCGACGGCGCCATCCGGTGCGGTCGTCCATTCCGATTGTTCCAGCGCGTGGCGCGCCAGTTCGCCAATGAAGAACGGGTTGCCTCCCGACTCCGTCGCAATGCGTTGGGCGAGTGCGGCCGCGGCATCGGAGCCGAGCAGCGCCGTCGCGAGTGCGGTCGCCGCGTCGGGCGCCAGCGGCGCTACGCTGATGTCGAGCACGCCCGTCGCCGTAGGCATGCTGCGTGACCGATCGGTGAGCGGATCGAAGAGGTACTGCAGACAATCGCTGGTGCCCCGGTACTCCGACCGGTACGAGAGCAGCAGGAGCGCACGAAGGGGCGGCTGACCAGTCGTCCTGAGCAGATGCAGCAGCAACTCGGCGCTGTCCACATCCCCCCATTGCAGGTCATCGATGGCGATCACGAGCGGCGTCTCGTGCCCGAGCGCCACCAGCAACGCGCGCAAGGCATCGAAGGCACGACGTCGCACTTCACGCGGGTCGGGAATGTGTGGCGCGTTGCCGGCGATCTCGTCGATCGCCGCGATGCGACGCAACACGGGGAAGATGCGCGCGGCCGCGTGCATGTCGTTGGGAAGCAGCGCGGTCACGGCCTCGTGATCAACGCGCAGCAGCCGCCGCGTCAAGGCGTCGATCAGGGAATCGATGGCCTTGAATGGCACCGACTCCTGCTCGTAACAGCGACCGGCGAGCACCAGCAGGTCCGTCTGGGCGCGCTTGTCCTGCAGGAACTGCTGCACGATCGCGCTCTTGCCGCTGCCGGAGCGACCATGCAACGCGACCACGCGCAGTGCCCCGTTGCGCACGGCTGTCAGTGCGTCGTCGAGCGCGGCCAACTCGCGCTCGCGCCCCACCAGCGGTGCCGCATCGGCCCACGCCAGCATGGGCGACACATCCACGAGCGGACCGGTCGTCTCGCTCGCTCCACCAAGACAGGCGAGAATCTCGAGGTCGGTGGCGCGCTCGACCGGATCATGATGCAGCAGCGCATCGCACAGCCGGCGAAGATCCTCCGGTGCCCCCGCCACCACGTCGTCGATCGGCGGATACGCGCCGGCCAGCTTCGCGAACAACATCTGCCGGACGTTGCTACCGAACGGCAGTTGTCCGGTCATCGCCTCGTACAGCATCACACCGAGCGCGTACCAATCGCTCGCCGAGCCGAGCGATTCGCTCGCGAGCTGCTCGGGTGACATGTAGGCGAGGGTCCCGGCCGTGGTTTCAGTGGTGGTGACACGCTCGCGCAGCTCGACCGTGAGGCCGAAATCGAGAATCGCCACGTGCCCATCATCTCGCACGAGCACGTTGGAGGGCTTCAGATCCCGATGCAGCAGGCCGGCGCGATGCAGCGCACCGACGCCCTCCGCGATCTGGCGCAACGCCGAACGCAGTCGCGCTTCGTCCACGCGCTCATCAAACGTCGCCGCCGTGGTCGCCGGATCGCGCCCACGGCGCAGCCACGTGAGGAGGTCCACACCGGGCACGAGCGCCATGGTGAAGTACCACTGCTCACCGTCGGCGATGAGCTCGTACGGCGTAACGAGGTGCGGATGCGTGACGGTCGTGAGCGTGCGAAACTCACGCTTGAAGGCGAGCAGCGCTTCCGGATGCGCTCGTGGCAACAGCTTGAGCGCCACGTGCGCGCCCGTGTCGCGTTCCACCGCTTCGTAGACGACCCCCATGCCGCCACGCCCGAGTTCACGGACGAGGCGGTAGCGATCACTGGTCAACTGCGGCAGCATATCGAACCCGATCACGCGCTATTCCTCGCGATCGAACTCCACGACGAGCCGCGTGGGGAACGGCCCATCGACCTGCAGCGTGCCGTCCGCGCCGGCCGCGCGGCGCAGATTGGGCTGCTTGAGGACTTCCGCCACGATGCGCGGAATCTGGACCGCATTGATGTATCGCCCGAAACAGGTGTGCAGGCCAAAGCCGAAGTGGAGGTACTCGGGGAGTGGCCGGTCGATACTGAAAGTACTCGGCGACGGCACACGATCGGAGTCGAACGACGCCGATTGCAACGCGACCATCACCTGTCGACCCGCGGGAATCATCGTTTCGCGTGAGGTGCCGCCCGCCACGATGAAGTCCTGCTGCGCGATCCGGAACACGCCCGGACCGATGGGATTGAAGCGCAACGCCTCGAACACGTAGCGCGTGACGCGATCGATATCCCCCGCCCGCGCGGCGGCCTGGGCCGCCGCCAGCTCCTCCGGGCGGCGCAGCAGTTCGTCGATGGCGCGAGCCACCGCCGCACTGGTCGTGGGGATGGCCCCCACCACCATGCCGAACAGGTTGTTGAGAATGCCGGCGTCGTCGAGGCCACCGACACCGGCGTCCTGCAGGACGAGGCACCGTTCGAGGACGTCGTCCACCGTACCGCGCGCCTGCTTCCGGGCCGCAATGATCTCCGCCATGGCGCCGCGCAATGACTCCGCGCCACCGAGCGCCGCATCGCGGAAGTCGCCCACCGGCAGAAACAGGTACGCCGAGATCGCCGCCGTTTGCGAGGCGATCGTCACATCCTCGCCCACGAGCGGCAGCATGTACTGGCGGACGAACTCCGTCGGCACGATCGCGCCAAGCTCGCTCACCACATCGAGTCGCCCCGAGGACGCCGCAACCTGCGCCGCCGCCACGCGACTGACCAGCGGCGCGATGCGCGTCGGCAGATCCTCGCGTCGAATCACGAGCCGCATCGCGGAGAGGTCGCGCGTGTACTCGGGCGTGTCATCCCAGCCGAGCATGAAGCCGCCGCCGTCGCACAGCTCGGCAAACTTCTGCGCGTACGGCACCGTGAACAGCGTCGGATAGGACAGGATCTGCAGGGCGTCATCGCACTTCGTGATGACCACCATCGATTCGAGCACGAGCACCGGCTTGACGCGACGCAGCACCGCGAAGACGGGCTCGGGATTCTGATGCAGTGCCCACGCTTTGGCCTTCTCGCCGAACGACTCGAGATCGTCGCCGAGGTGCTGCAGCGCATGATCGATGGCGTCGCCTCCGGGTATGGCGAGCAGCAGATCGCGCATCGCCTCGCCAAGCGCTTCGAGTCGCGAGGGTTTGTGCGCCGGCGGCGCGGCCGGCTCCGGATCGGGGAAGGCCGTCGGATCCAGATCCGCCTCCGCGTTGGCGAGCAGCCGGCAACCGGACAGGCTCGGCGTGAAGAAGTAGTCACCACCTCGCGTGACGACGAAGGTGGGCAGGTCGGCCACGATCCATGGTGGCGGACCGGTGACATCACCCTGCACCACCATCTTGTTGCGCGGGGGCCGAAAGCCGATGAGCGGATCGGTGTCGTTGCCGAGCAGGAAGTCGTTGCCGAAGTTCATCCATTGCTGCTGCACGAACTCGAACTGCCGCTCGAGGTTGGCGTTGAAGGCGATGAACAGAATGCCGCGCTCGCCGCTGTCGGCGGCCGGATCGGCGTCTGGTGGCAGCCACGATCCGTACATCACGCCGCGTCGGATGATGCGGTGCCGATCACTGAGCCGACCATTGAATCCGATGGCATCGCGCGGATTGGCGCGTCGGATGTGCGCACCGATCGGGCAGCGCTTGCCGAGCGGATCGTCGCCGTAGCGGAAGTTCAGATTGCGCGACGGATCGCTGACGATGGCCGGATCGGGTTCGTGTGGCGAGAGCATGAGCGGCGTGCCATCGGGCCAACGCCCCACGAGCTTGGCGCGAAAGAGGTCCGCTCCGCCGGGATACGCTGCCCCCTCGCGCTGGACGAACTCACGAAACGCGGTCACGCGCTGCTCCAGCTTGCGAAACACCATGAAGGTGCCGTTGCGAAAGAGCCGTCGCGGGAGCGGCGTCGGCGCGACCTCTCCCGCCTCGTCGCGATAGCCCAGAATGAACTCGCCAGGCGCCAGCGGTACCCAGCGATCGCCCTGCATCTTGCCGCCACCGTTACCGTGTCGTCCTGGCACCCCGTCGATGTCGGGGTTGCCGATGCCGTCGGTGTAGCCGAAGTGCTCCTTCGGCGAATACTCGCCGTCGATGACCAACTTGCCGGCGTCCTGCGTGCCAACACACGTGACGGCGGGCGTCCTCGCGGCCACCTCGAGCACCCAGGCACCGCGCTGCTCACGCTCGACCGGCGAGTTGGCCGAAAGACTTACCAGCACGTGAACCTGTCCATCCTGCCAGATGCGCTCCCAGTGCTCCGGCGCACTGTCGTCGCGATCCACGAGCACTTCCGCGCGTGCCTTCATCCCCTGGCGAAACTCGAACGGAAACTGATTGAGGATCACCTCCGAGACGCCAAGGGCGCGCATCCCACTCGCGGTGAATGCGAGATTGAGCGTCCACGACGGCTTGCCGTTGGTCCACGGTTGCGCCGTCACCACGAACGGCACGAGGGCGCGCAGGAAGGCCTGCCCGGCACTCACGTCACCCACGTTGAAGTACAGGAAGCGAAAACAGGGCTGATTGTAGCCGCGCAGGATGTTGCCCTGAATGTCGGCGAGTTCGAGATCGCGAAGGGTCACGAGCGCGCTCCCGCGCGCGCCGCAGGCGAGGCATGCTCGGCGAGAAACCGTCGGAACTCGGCTTGCAGCTGCTCGGCGGATCGACCCTGCATCGCGTGCACGAAGCCCACAAAGCGTCGCTGCGTATCGAGGGCGCGCTGCACGGCGGGCAGCGTATCGCCATCGAACGGCGAGAAGTCGAGCGTCGTCTCGAGCTGACACTTCGCGAAATAGGCGCGGAAGGCGGCGGCATCGTGCACGCCGGGGAAGCCGAGGCAGTGGCGATACACTGCCGTCACGGCGTCAGCGGTGCGTGTGCGCAAGGCGTCGAGCCACACGTCGCGCGTACCATCGAAATCGGCTTCCAGCATGAGGTACTTCGACTGCAGGACATCGGCATCGGTGGGAAGGCCGAGCTGCGGGACATCCTCGAGCACGGTGAAGCGCGCGAAGTGTGTGCCGGGCAACTGCTTGAATGGCGACGCATCGGGCCGATCGAAGCCGGCGAGGACGGCCCGCAACGCCGCCAGGTGCACCATGCCGTCTGTTTGTCCGGCGATGATGGGCGTGAGCGCGGTGAACGCGTACGATTGCTTGTTGATGTTGCTCATGGTAGACCGCTCACGCGCGGACGGGAACACGATCGAGCTGAACCGGCGTGTGCAGCCCACGCGGACCCAGCGTCTCCGGACGCACACCGTCGGGGATGACCGCTTCCTGCCAGTCCACGATCCACGGATCGAGGCCGGTCGTCCCGAGGCAGTCCTGCACCTCGACCAGCATTGCACGATACGCGACGGCGAACTGTTCGGCGGTCAGCGATGCCGACGTGGTGGCGAACGCGTCGAGCCTCGCCTGCAACTTGAGCGCCTGCTTCACATCGTTCGCGGATGCGTCAGGATACGCGCTGTGATAATGCGCCGTGTCGACCTGTACTCGGCGAATGTACGAGAGAAAGGGCGTAATGGGCTGCGACCCCGGGAACTGCTCCGACCAGCGCCAGATCATCTGCATGCCGCCAGGGATGATCGCCGAGAACGCGTCGATGTACTGCTCCCAGGTGCCGTTGAAGTTGGAGCAGAAGATCAGGTAGTCGTAGCGTGTTTCGTCGCGCGGCTGTGCGGCGTCGAGCTGCGGCCAGAAGTCGTGCCGAATGATCGACCACCGCGCAAAGTGAATGAACGAGAGCGCCGTGAGGTCGTGCTGCGCGCGCACAATCGGAATCCAGCCGAAGAGGCGTTGCGGCAGCGGCTTGGCGAGGATCGGGACAAGCCAGAAGAAGACGCGCAGGAACGGCGTCTTCCAACGCTTCATCGGCGTGATGGCAGTGAAGCCGTACGCTTTGCCATCGATGTTCGGCATGAGCCGGGATCTCGTGCGCGGGGGGGAGGGGACGCACCGGCCCGCGCGCAACGGGCAAGTCGCCGGCGCGATGCCTGACGTGGGCATGGAGCCAACGTCTCCGGATAGCTTCGCGCGCGGGGAGAGGGGCGTCAATGGTGGGACACGCCAGTGGTGCTTGCGCTCCGTATCGGTTTGGCGCATGGTCAGTGGTAATGCCTTCGTTCCCCGGAGATTCGTCCTCGGCGGCGTCCTCCCCACCGAGCGCTCGGGTCGGCCGTTTCCTGCGCTGGATGGCCGGCCGGTCGCGCCTGGCGTATCGCACCGTCGCGCTCATGACGGTGTTCACCGCGCCCGCGATCGTCGACCGGCTCGATGCGCGCGAGCGCTCGCGATTCGTTCGGGAGTCGGTACCGGCCCCGAGGGCACTGACACGACCATCGCGGCTGATCGACTCGCTGCTGCCGGAGGGCGCCGGTGGCACGTTCTTCGTGAAGTCGCTGCCTGACGCCCAGGGGTTGGCGAATGGTCGCGGTGCCTTCATTGCGCTCGCCGTGGACGGCGTGGACGAGCGCGGCCTCGAGTCGGTCGAAGTGCACGAGCGCGCGCACCTGTTGCACGCGCAACTCGACACACTCGTGCAGGCCGTCCTCGATCGCTACGGTGCGCCGGCACCGAACGAATACGCCGCGACCAACGCGCACGAACACTTCGCCGAGATGGCGCAGGGGGCATGGACGCTGATCACGCCAGCGGATTTCTGTTTCGGCGACACACCTACCGAGCGCGTGGCACGAGCGGACAGTCTCGTACCGGGTGTGGCCGGCTTCGTCCTGTACTTCCTCGCGCATCCGTCGATTCGGCGCGCCAACCTCGAGGCCTCGGCCCTGCACGATGCGGCCCTCGCGCGCACGGCGCACGCCCGCACGGAGTGGACGCGTCTCTTCGCCGCACTCGAACAACGGCAACAAGCCGATGGCACACTCGCCCCGTGGCCCGTGCCGAGTACGGCGGACTGGTTGGCCCGCGAACGCCGCCTCATGCGAGCCGAGGGAACGCTGCGTGGCAAACTGCAGGCCGCCGTCCTGTGGCCGGGTTCGCTGTTCGTGGACGTGTTCGGTCTGTAGCGCGGGCGGCGCCGGTCAGTTGTCCACGCCGAGCTGTGTTTCCATGGCGTCGAAGGAGCCCGTCCACCCCCGCGCCATGCCCATACGTTCGGCCACGAACGCGGCGATCTCGGCCCCGGTCGCTGTCTCGGCGAGCGCCGTGCGAATGGTGATGCGCGTATGCCCCTCACCTTCGGGCGTCAGCGCGACGTGCGTGAACATGACTTCCGGCCAATCGGCCAGGCCGGGGAATCGCACGATGGTGCCCTCCGCGTCGGTGAAGACCTGACGGTATCCGAGCCGATGCGGTGCGTCGAGCTCGTCATAGTGAAACCGTCCGTGGAGTGCGATGTCGCCCTGCTGCATGGTGAACTCGCAGCTGCCGCCTTCCGTGATCTGCGCCCGATGCACCGTCATGGTGAAGCCGGTGGGCGGCAGCCACTGCGCGAGCAACGATGCGTCGGTAAACATCGACCACACCGTGGCGATCGGTGCCGGCACCGTGCGGTTGATCACGAACACGGGCGTTTGTTGCGACTGCTGCGCGAGGTACTCGGCCAGTCGGTCCCACGTCCCCTCGCCACCGGCCGCCTTGATGAAGTGGCGCGTCTGCCGCGCGGTCTCCGCGTCAGGGAGGGTCATGCAGAGCGACAGTTCGGTGCGTCCGCCGAGATCGCGAAACTCCACCGACATTCGAAACATCGGCGCCGCATCCGCCGAGTCGGCGCCGTGATCGTACACGAGTCGCACGTGCGGTTCCACTTCGAGATAGCGCGTGAAGTTCGGCCAGTCGGTGCCGTCCGGGCCATGCATGATGTACGACCACGTCCCACCGACGCGAACGTCCTTGTGGTGCGTGGTGATCGTGAATCCGCGTGGCCCCCACCAGTGGGCCGCGTGGGCGTCGAGCGTGAAGGCGTCCCAGACGAGCGCGACGGGTGCGTCGTACGCGCGGGTGATTCGGATCTCGCGATCGTCAGCGGTCGATGTCATTGGTGGGGGGGGTCGGGGGGGTGGTGGTGATGCGGGCGAGATACTCGCCGAGACGATCGAGTCCGGCCTCCATGAAGGCGCGGTAGTCCTCCATCCAGGCGGCGGCATCCTTGAGCGGCTCGACGTTGAGGGTGCAGGGACGCCACTGCGCGTCACGTCCCTTGGTGACCAGACCGGCGCGCTCGAGCACCTTCAGGTGCTTGGTCACGGCGGGGAGGGACATGCGGCCAAGGAAGGGCTCAGCGAGCTGGCCCACGGTGGCTTCGCCATCGCGCAGCCGCGCGAGCATGGCGCGCCGTGTCGGATCGGCGAGCGCGGAGAAGGTTTGGCTGAGTGTGTCAGGCATGATTAACCACAATGTTAAATAACCTTTCGGTAAAGTAAAGGCGCGCGGGCGCCCCCGCGGCGATCTTCGGGCGTCGACCGGTGTATCAGGCCCGTCAGTGTGTTCGCAGGCTCCGCTGGCCGCCGCGCCAGCCGTTCGTCACGTCCCCCCCCTGTTCCCCTCCCATGCCCTCGCGTCCCGACCGCGACCTCGAGCGCACCTATTCCCGTGCCCAGTTCGTCGCCAAGCTCCGTCGTCTCGCCGATGCGCTCGAATCAGAATCGGCGTTCAGCATTCAGGTCGCCGGTGAACGGCTCCGTGTACCCGCCCACGCCGAGTTCTGCATCGAGCACGAACGCGCCGACGGCATGGACGAACTCGAGTTTCAGGTCCGATGGTCCGCCGCCGAGCGCTGAGCGGCGTCGCGCTCCTCGCGCTCGCGATGGCGGTCGTCGCGTGCGACCGAGGCGCCGGCGAGCGCACGAGTGTGCCGGTGTGGACGCTGCGCGAAACGGTGCGCATCGGCGGCGGCGACGAGGGGCCGACGTCGTTTTCGTGGATCAAGGGACTCGCCGAGGATGCGAACGGCCAGCTCTACGTCTACGAACAGAGCACGCAGGACATCCGCGTATTCGACGCGAACGGGCAGCATGTGCGCACGCTCGGCCGACGTGGCTCGGGCCCCGGTGAGTTGCGAAACGCCGAAGGCATCGTGTTCGCGTCCGACGGTGCCTTGTGGGTGCGCGACGCGGCGAACGGTCGATTCTCGCGCTTTGACCGCAGCGGAACACCGCTCGACGCCTGGTCCATGACCTGGTGCTCGTCGCAAGGGACGTGGGCGCCGCTCGTTCGCGATGGACGACTCGTGGACAGCGACTGCGTCCCGCTCTCGAGTGATGACGACGTCGAACTCATTCTGAGCTACCGCACCGATCGCAGCGGCGTGGATACGCTCGGTCAGCGTGCGTCGTGCGGCACCCGTGCGCAGTTCGAGGCCACGACGTGGATCATCCCCATCGACGGCGGCACGCGATACCGCCCCATTCCGTGGGCGCCGCGCCCCGCGGCCGCGTTCGACGGCACTGGCGCGACGTGGTGTGCCCCAACGACCGCGACGTACACCGTGCTGCGCGTCGGACGTGATGGCGACACCGTACGCATCTCCCGAGAGCTCGCACCCATCCCGGTGTCCACGAGCGAGCGTGACTCGGTGATTGCCGTCGTGAAGGCAGGCGCGCCAAGTGGCGTGGACTACTCGCGCATTCCGACCACGAAGCCCCTCATCGCGCGGCTCACCGTGGATGATCAGGACCGACTCTGGGTGCGACGGGATGTCGCAGCGGACACCATCATGTTCGATCTGTACCGCGCCGACGGAACCACCGAGGCGACGGTGTCACTGACGGGTGTTCGAACCCCCGTATGGTCGCCGTTCTTGGTGCGCGGCGACGTCGTCCTGCTCGTGCTGCTGGGTGAGGATGACGTCCCGCAGGTGGGCCGGTTTGTGCTGCAACGAGGGAACTGACTCTGCGGTGCGCGCTCGCGCCGACGCTGGTGCCAAGGCGTGCTCGGCAGGAGCGCGGGGACGCGCGTCTTGCCCTGCTCCTCGGCGAGCGGTAGGATCACACCATGCCACTCCTCGACCGCATCACCATCGACCCATCCGTCCGCTTCGGCAAGCCGTGCGTTCGCGGAACGCGGCTCACGGTTGGCGATGTGCTGGCGTACCTCGCAGGTGGCATGAGCGAAGCGGAGGTGCTCGCTGATTTTCCATCCCTCACTCGCGACGACATTCGTGCCTGCTACGCCTTCGCGGTTGAACGCGAGCGGCGTCTCATGTCTGTCCCCGCAGCATAGAACGCGGGATTCGCCGTCGTGCGGCTCCTGTTCGACGAGAATCTGTCCGCACGTCTCACCTCGGCACTCGTAGACGTGTACCCCGGAAGCGTCCACCTCGCCGACGCGGGATTGCTGGGCGCCTCTGACGACGCAGTGTGGACCCACGCGGCACGCAACGGCGTGGTGCTGGTCACGGAAGGATGACGATTTCCAGCGACTCAGCGTGATGCGCGGACATCCACCAATGGTCGTGTGGATCCGCCTCGGGAACTGCTCCACGCTGGACGTGGCGCGCTTGTTGCGCTTGCGACGCGACGAGATCGAGGTTTTTCTCTCGCATGACGACGCCACCTTTCTGGCGCTCGGGTGAATCGATCGATCGATCCGCTTCACTCGCGGACACGTTCCGGCAGCGGGCGCGCCTCCCGCTGGCCTGTTCCCCTCGGTGCGGCCCTCGTCCACCTCGCCATCGGCTCGGTGTACGCCTGGAGCACCTTCAACCGCCCGGTGCAGGCGCTCTTTCCCGACGCGCCGTGGTGGTTGCTGCCACCGTACACCACGTTCACGACCGCGCTCGCCATCCTGGGATTGAGTGCCGCCCTGCTCGGCCCGTGGGTGGAGCGCCACGGCCCTCGCACGGCAGCGCGCGCGGCGGCGTTGGCGTTTGGCAGCGGGCTGCTCATTGGCGGCCTCGGGCTCGCGCTCGTGAACCCGTGGCTCGTATGGCTTGGCCTCGGTGTCGTGAGCGGACTCGGCTGTGGCCTGGGCTACATCGCACCAGTGAGTACGCTTGTCCGCTGGTTTCCCGACCGGCGCGGCATGGCCACGGGACTCGCGATCATGGGCTTTGGTGGGGGTGCATTCGTGGCGGGCTATCTGAACGTCGCGCTCATCGCGCGCGTGGGCATCGCGACGACGGTCATGCTGCTCGGCGCGTGCTATCTCGTGCTGATGCTGATCGGGGCACAGCTCCTGCGCCGACCGCCCGAGGACTGGCCGAGTGGACCAATGCACCGCGCGAGCGCGCCCGTCGGCGACGGCCTGACGCGCAATCAGGCGATCCGCACGCCGCAGTTTGCGCTGCTCTGGCTCATGCTCGGCATCAACGTGACGGCGGGCATCGGCATTCTCGCGCAGGCGTCGCCGATGATGCAGGACCTGTTCGGCCGCTCGCCGGCGGAGGCTGCGGCGGTGGTGTCGATCATCAGTCTGTTCAATGCGGGCGGACGCTTCGTGTGGGCGAGTGCAAGCGATTGGCTGGGCCGTCGCGCCACGTACCTGTGCTTCTTCGCGCTGCAGGTCGTGCTCTTCCTCGCGATTCCGCGTCTCGCGGCGGCCGGCGCGTGGTGGCCCTTCCAGCTCACGCTCTTCGCGATCTTCACGATGTACGGCGGTGGCTTCGCCACGATTCCCGCGTATCTCGCCGATGTGTTCGGCACACGCTTTGTGGGCGCGATTCACGGAGCCGTGCTCACCGCGTGGAGCGTGGCGGCGATTGTGGGTCCGCTGCTCATCACGGAGCTCTCCGCGCGCGCCCGCAACGCGGCCGGCGGCAACGCGGCGCAGGCGTACGACGCGCCGCTCCAGCTGCTTGCTGCACTGCTCGCGGTGGGATTCGTACTCACGCTGTTCGTGCGACCGGTGAGTGCCGCGCCAGCATCGCGCGGTAAGGCGTGACGTCACGACGCGTGACGGCGCGATAGGACGCCGCGTCGACAGGGGTATCGCGGCGGATGCGGCGGTTGCACCGATCCGTCGCGCCCCTTGCTCCCTGAGGTCACATGATCGCCTGGCTGCTCTCTGGTGCGCTGATGCTGTCGCCACTCGCGTCGACCGACGCGACCGACCGTCGCCTCCCTCGTCCGCACGCGGTGTCCGACACCATGACCGGTTCAGTCATCGTGGGACGCGATACGATCCCGCTGCGCCACGTCGTGGCGCGCCGCATCGCGACGGGCGGCACCTCCGTCGTGACGCAGGTGCTGCTCACGACCGCGCCCATCCCCGATTCGTTGCTCCAGGACGCGGATGCGGTCTTCTACGCCTCCAACGGCGGCCTCGTCGAGGGTGTGGCGCTGGAGATTGACGCCGAACGTGGGCGGGTGCGGGCGAGCATGCTGTCGAACGAGCGATTCGGCGGCGTGATGGTGGACGAGGAGGGGCCGGCAGTCATGCCGCGTGTGCTGACCGACACCCGTGTGGAAGGGCGCTTCGCATTGACCACGACGAATCTCGACAACCTGCCGCTGGTGATCACCGCTACGTTCGGCGCGACCATTCGGGATGGCGTGATTGCGGCGCCGACGTACGAGGACGCGGGGGTCGACTCCGTGCAGGGGAGCGTCAGCATCGGCGCCGACACCGTGGTCTTTCAGCATGTGCTCGCGCGTCGCGTGCCTTCGCTGTTCGACCGCAGCGTGACCGTGACGCAGGTGCTGCTGACGCGCGATTACGTGCCACCCGAAGCGCTCGAGAGCAACGACGCCCTGCAGCAGGCCGAGAAGGAGGGCACGGTCGCGGGGCTGCGTCTCGAGTACGAGAAGGACGGCACGCTCCTGTCCGCGATGATGCTCACCAACCGGCCCAAGCGCGGCTTCATGCTCTTCAAGGAAGGCCCGCAGTATCGCCCGGCGATGTTCACCCACGCGCGCGTCGAGGGGTCACTCGCCCTGTCGGCGACGAGTACGCAGGCGGAACCCATCGCCGTGACGGTCACGTGGGGCGCCCGCGTCCAGCCGCCTCCGCCGTAAGTCCCCGCCGGTCCGCAGTTGATTGTGGTCCCGCTGCGCCCGCGCTGACAGGGCGTATGTTATCGGGATGGCCGACCCCGAACTGACCAGTCTGCGCGCGCGCCTCGGCTCGCGGTACCACGTGGAGCGTCTGCTCGGACGCGGCGGCATGGGGGCCGTGTATCTCGCGCGCGAGCTGCGGCTCGATCGTCCCGTGGCGCTCAAGGTGCTGCCGGAGTCCGTCGCGCACGACGTGGCGCTGCGGGATCGGTTCCTGCGCGAATCGCGCCTGGCGGCGTCGTTCTCGCATCCGAACATCGTGCCCGTCTACGCGGTGGAGGAGCAGGACGATCTGCTCGCCTTCGCAATGGGGTACATCGAAGGCGAGAGTCTGGCCGAACGCGTGGCCCGCAACGGGCCGCTGACGGCGCGCGAAACGGTGCGCATGCTGCAGGACGTGAGCTACGCGCTCGGCTACGCGCACGCGCGCGGCGTCGTGCATCGCGACATCAAGCCGGACAACATCATGCTCGAGCGTGCGACAGGACGCGCGCTGGTCATGGATTTCGGCATTGCGCGACGCGCCTCCACCGACGCGCAGCCCGCCGATGGACTCACGCGCGTCGGCGAAGTTGTCGGCACCGCGGAGTACATGAGCCCCGAGCAGGCCACGGCCGATGCGATCGATGGGCGCAGTGATCTGTACAGCCTCGGGCTGGTGGCGTGGTTCGCGCTCACGGGACGCGCCGCGATGGCCGGGGGGTCGACGCAGCAGGTGCTCGTTCGCCAGCTCACGACCACCTTGCCGTCGATCGCGAGCGAACGCGCCGATCTGCCCGCGGCGCTGGTCGACGTGATCGATCGGTGCGTCGCCAAGGAGCCGACCGCGCGATTCGACGACGCGGCGGCGCTGGTGGAGGCGCTCGAGCAAGGACAGCTTGGTGCGTCCGACATTCCGCTGCCCATCCGACAGCTCGCCAACGAACTCGGGACGATCGGATTGGTGGTGGCATTCACGACGTTGGCGTGGAGCTATCTCGCGGCGCGGCTCGATTACAGCGATCTCGACAACGTCGATGCCCTGACGCCGTTCGTCGTGCTGGGCACGGTCGTGCTGGCGCGGTTGGGGCAGACGCTGGCGGAGGCCCGTCGACTCTCGCGACTCGGCTTCGATCGCGCCGCTGTCTTCACCGGTCTGCGTGGCGTGGTCGATGAAGCCGAAGGTGTGCGCGCGGCGGCGCGCGTCGATCCTCGACGCCAGGCGGAGCGTCGGCGCGTGGTGAAGACCGCGTTCCTGATGCTCGGACTCGGCATCGCCTCCTACGCGATCGTGCTGGCGGTGCGCGTGCCGTACGGTCCGAACGGATGGCGCATTGGTCCGCTCGGTGTGGCCATTGCCTTCAATGGTGTGGCCTGCCTGAGTGTCGCGTTCGTGTTGTGGTTGCGCAGCCCGATGCGCATGCCCGTCGGCGAACGTGCGTTTCGATTGTTCTGGCTGCGCGGCCCGGGCCGCTGGCTGATTGCGTGGGCCGTGGGCCGTCGGTCGAGCACAGCGGCGGGTGCGACGACGGGCGTCACGTCCGCACCGCGCCCCAGCACGGTGCGTGGTGCCTCCCTGGAGACTGCACCTGCCCCGACACGCCAGCCTGGCGATCACCGGCTTTCGGCCCTCGAAGCTCGCGTCGAGGCGCTCGAGTCGTGGCGCCGCGCGAACGGCGATCGTTGACGCGACCCTCGAAGGATCCGGCGTGACCACCAACACCACGCATCACACGTCGCCTCTCCTGACGCCACGTGCGCTCATCACGACCGATTGGATCGCGGGGGCGACCGCCGGCGTACTCATGCTGGCGCTGCATCCGTGGCTCAGTCGCTGGTACGTGCTGCCGCAGACGCTGCTTCTCATCATCGCCGCCGCCAACGTCGGCTACGCGATGGTCTCGTTCACGATGGCGAGGCGCGCTCGCGGCGCACACGTGCCAGGCCTTCGCCTCATGGCGGTCGCCAACATGATGTGGGGTGGCGTGTGCGTGATCCTGGGGGTGCGGTGGTTCGGGAGTGCGAGCGTGTGGGGACTCGCGCAACTGTTCGGCGAGGCCGTGTTGGTGGGTGGGCTTGGCATCGTGGAGTGGGTCGTCTCGGGGCGTGAGGCCGCGTGACCGAAGGACCACCCCCGCCGCACCGTTCGACGGCGCCCACCTCGTCACCCTGCATCAAGGTGTGTCGCCTCGATGCGCAGGACCGCTGCTACGGCTGCGGACGCACGCGCTGGGAGATCGCGAGTTGGTCGACCATGTCGCTCGACGAACGACGCGCTGTCAACGCGCGCATCGGATTTCGCGGCCACGGGGAGAACCGCTAGAGTCGGCACATGCCCCCCGTGCGCCAGCCGCCGCGAGGCAGCAGATTGCCGGTGACAGCGGTTGCACGGCGCTTCTCCAATCGGTCTCCTGATGTTGCCAGAGTTCATCGGTCGCTACCGCATCGTCGGGCTGCTCGGCGAAGGCGGGATGGGCACCGTCTACGAAGCGGAGATCACCAATCCGCAGCGACGCGTCGCCCTCAAGGTCATTCGACGCGACTTCGTGTCGTCCGAAGTGGCGCGTCGCTTCGCGCGCGAATCGGAGACACTCGCGCGACTGCAGCATCCCGGGATTGCGCAAGTCTACGAAGCGGGAACGGCCGACGGCCCCAACGGCTCGCAGTCCTACTTCGCGATGGAACTCGTGCGCGGCGTGCCGCTGACGGAGTTTGCCAACCGTCAGGCGCTCAGCCTGCGCGATCGCCTCGATCTCTTCGCGCGCGTGTGCGACGCCGTGCACTACGCCCACCGACAGGGCGTGATTCACCGCGACCTGAAGCCGGCCAACATTCTCGTGGACGAGAGCGGCCAACCCAAGGTGCTCGACTTCGGCGTCGCGCGCGTGATCACCCCCGACGTGATCGAAACGCGACAGACGAGCGTGGGCGAGATGGTGGGCACGCTGCAGTACATGAGTCCGGAGCAGGTCAACGCCAACCCCGACGACATCGACGCGCGCAGCGATGTGTATTCGCTGGGCGTGATGTTGTACGAACTCATCTCGGGCCGCCTGCCCTACACGTTCGAGCGCACCCTGCTGCATGAAGCGGCGCGCATCATCCTGCAGCAGGACCCGGCGCCGCTCAGCTCGCTCGATCGCAAGCTGCGAGGCGATGTCGAGATCATCGTCGGCAAGTCGCTCGAGAAGGAGAAGACCCGACGTTATGCCTCGGCCGATGCACTCGGCAGCGACGTGCGGCGTTTTCTGCGCGACGAGCCCATCATCGCGCGTCCCGCCAGTCCGTTCTATCAGCTCGTCAAGTTCACGCGTCGCAACCGCGCGCTCGTGTTCGGGAGCGGCGCGGTGGTCACGGTGATCGCCGTCGCGTTGACAGTCGGGCTCCTCACGAGTCGCGCCGAAGCCGAGCGGCTCGCGGTCGCCGTCGGTGCGGCACAGCGCGCGCGCGCCGATGCCGACGCCGCGCGCATCCTCGCCGAAGCCCGGCGCGCAGAAGCCGACTCGGCGCTTCGCCTCGCCGATAGCGCGCGCGCGATCGCGTTGAACGAACGGCAGGCCGCAGTGACCAGCGCGGACCGGGCCACGCGCGAGGCCGGCAAGGCGCAGGCCGTCACCACGTTCCTGCAGGACATGCTCGCGTCGGCCGATCCCGCGATCGCGCTCGGCCGTGAACTCACGGTGCGTGAACTGCTCGAACAGGCCGCGACCGGCGTCAACGGACCAGCACTGCGGCGGCAACCGGAAGCACGCGCCGCGCTCGAAGCCACGATTGGTCGCACCTTCGTGCAGCTCGGGCAGTACAGCGCGGCGTACACGATGCTCGACTCGGCGCTCACGCGCTACAGCCGAGCGGTTGGCGTGACATCCACCACCGCCGATGTGCGCGCCGACGTGGGCAAGGCCGCGCGTGCAATCAATGAGCTGGCGCGGGCCGAGCGCGAACTGCAGCGCGCCCTCGCTGAACAGCGCCGCTTTCGGCCGGCCAACGATGACTTCATCACGGCCACGCTCGCGGAGCTCGCCGATGTGTACTATCGGCAGGCGCGCTTCGGCGAGGCCGAGCCGCTCTATCGCGAGGCGCTCCGGCTCGCGCAGCAGCGACACGACGACGATGGCCCGGTCGTCGCGGAAAAGTCGTGGCGGCTGGGTGCGTTTCTCGTATACACGGCGCGCGCGAAGGATGGGCTCCCGCTATTGCAGCGTGCCGTCACGCTCACGGAGGCGCATTACGGAGCCGAGCATCCGCGCACGCTCCAGACGAAGAAGATGCGTGGCGACGCGGAGCTGAACCTGCCGGACTACGCCGCCGCAGAGCACACGCTCACGTCGATCTTGCCGTCCGCACGCCGCGTGTATGGGCGCGCTCATCCCGAGTTGGCCGATATTCTCGGACGCCTGGGTACGGTGTTTACCCAGCAGGGACGACTCGGCGAGGCGGAACCCGTACTGCGCGAAGCCGTCGCCATGCGCATCGAGACCCTCGGCGCCGACCATCCGGATGTGCAGCTCGCACGCGTCGAACTCGGTCGCCAGCTGCAGAATCGCGGACAGTTCGCGTCCGCCGAGTCGCTCTTCGTGGCCGCCTACGAGGCGCGACGTCGTGCACTTGGCGAGATGAGTCCCGCCACGGCGTCGAGTCTCGGCGATCTGGGCGCACTCGCGTTCGCCCGGGGTGACTGGGCGGGGGCCGATTCGATGCTGCGGGCATCGGTGCGCGTGTGGCGTGCCGCCGAGATCGAGGACCAGGCGTTGTACTACGAGTCGATCATCGGCGCCGTGCTCGTGCAGCGCGATCGCTTCCTCGACGCCGATTCGCTCCTCCGCCGCGTGACCGACGCGCGCATCGCGATGTACGGACCTCAGCACTGGTCGGTGGGTGATGCGCAGGAGAAGCGTGCGGCGGCGCGGCTGCGACTGGGCGACGTGCGCACCGCGGATTCGCTGGTCACCAACGGACTCGCCATTCGGCGCGTGGTGTACGGGCCGCGCAGCAGTGCCGTGGCCAATCAGTTGCCCGCGCTCGCGACGGTGCGCGAAGTGCAGGGTGACACGCTCGCCGCAATCACGGCGCTTCGCGAGTCGATCGAGCTGTACGTCGCGTTGCGCCGCAGCCCCGATGAGCCATCGCTCATCGATACCCGGCGCGCGCTCGCCCTTGGCTTGTGCAGCACCGGACAGACGTCGGAAGGCAGTGCCTTGGCCGACACACTCGTGCAGCGCCTCACCGCGAACGTCCTGCCGCTTCGCCAGCATCGCGTTCGCGCGACGGCGGGCTACTGTCGCTTTCGTGCGGGTCGGCCAGCCGAGGCCGAAGCGCTGCTGCTTGAAGCGGCGCGCGGCTTCGACAGCATCGCACCGGTTACATCGGGCGTGCGCCCGAGCGATGTCGCCCGCTGGCTCGAGGAAGTGTATTCCGCGCTCGGTCGAGCGAATGACGCGGCAACGTGGCGTGCGCGGCGAGGTGGCCTGTGACACGCCACGCCGTCGGTGTCGTTGCGTGGTTGCTCGCGGTAACGCTCCCGACGCCCGCTGGTGCGCAACGCACCGCCGCCGCCCATCTGCCCGGCGCGTTCTCGCGCGTCGTGTATCTCGAGGATTCCGCCTACACGTCCGCCAACGTCAGCGCCGGCGATGTGAATGGGGACGGGCATCTCGACCTCGTGCTCGCCAAGGGGCGTCATTGGCCACTGGTCGATCGCGTGCACCTGGGCGACGGGACCGGTCGCTTTCCGCGCGCCTACGACCTGAGCGCGACGGCCGACCGCACGTATTCGGCACTGCTCGCCGATCTCGACGGCGATGGCGACCTCGATGTGATCACGAGCAACGACCGTCCCGATCCGGGACTCGTGCATCTCAATCGTGGCGATGGCACGTTCACGATCGGCTCATCGTGGGGGGAGGCCGGCTGGAGTACACGACAGGTGCAGTTGGCCGACGTCGATGGTGACGGCACGCCGGATCTCATCGTGGCGAATCGCTCGGGACAGCGCCCGGGGGCGAGCTACATCTGTGCCGGAATCGGCAACGGACAGCTCGCGCGACCCTGTCGTGCGTTCGCGAACGAATCGTCCACGAGCATCACACCGGCCGATCTCAATGGAGACGGGCGGTTGGATCTGGTCGTCCCCCATCGCGATGGGGGACAGGGACATCTCTATCTGCAGCAGCCGCGGCGCGATTCACTCACGTTCGCGCGCGTGCCATTCGGTGCATCGGATGCCTCGATCCGGCTCACGTCGGTGCACGACCTGAACGGCGATGGACGACTCGACATCGTCGCGATCGACGAGCGACGCGGTGTGCTCGTGTTTCTCGCGCGCGCCAACGGATCGTTCGGCGACGGACTCCCACTCGATGCCGTCGCCGCCTCGGGCAACCCTGCCCGCGACGGGGAGGCGGGTCGCCCGTACGCACTCGCCGTGGCCGATATCGACGCGAACGGTACGCTCGATCTCGTGATCGGCTACGTGCGGCGTGCCCCCGAGGTGCGCTACAACCGCGGGGACGGACGCACGTTCGATGCCGTCCCGTTCGGTGACGCCGAGGGCGCCGCGTATGGTTTCGCGATTGCCGACCTTGATCGCGATGGGGCGCTCGACATCGCGATCGCGCGTTCGGACGCGCGGAACGTGGTGTACTTCGGCGCGACCGGTAAGCGCTAGCGCGACGCATCCGCTCGACGTGTGTGCCTTACGCCGCCGTCACCCCGCGCCAGAGCAGTGCGGCCAGCAGGCCACCAAGCAGCGGACCCACCACCGGAATCCACGCGTAGCCCCAATCGGAGCCGCCCTTGCCGCTGATCGGCAGCAGCGCGTGCGCGATGCGTGGTCCGAGATCGCGCGCGGGATTGATGGCGTATCCCGTCGGTCCACCCAGCGACAGGCCGATGCCCCACACGAGTGCCGCCACGAACGCGGGGCCCAGGTTGGTGGCCGGCGTAGCCCCCGCGACCGCCGCAGAACCGATCGCGGTCGCGACGATGACCAGGACTGCCGTGCCGATGACTTCCGTGATCACGTTCGAGAACGGCACACGCTTGGCCGGCGCGTTGCAGTAGCACGCGAGGATCGCCCCGGGATCACGCGTCACTTCCCAGTGTGGCAAATAGGACAGCCACACGAGTGCCGAGCCGATGATCGCACCGCCGAACTGTCCCGCGACGTGCCACATCGCGTCGGCCACGGTGCGCGTGCCGAGCACGACATTCGCCAGCGTCACCGCGGGGTTGAGTTCGCCCGGTGCGCCGAGTGCGAGCGCGACAAGGACGCCGCTCAGCACTGCGAACGCCCAGCCGGCCGTGATGACGATCCAGCCGGAGCCGTGGCCCTTGGTGTCCGTGAGCACCACATTGCTCACGACACCGTTACCGAGCAGAATGAGAATCGCGGTGCCGAGGCACTCGCCGAGCAACGTGGAGGGCATCGGCCGATTCTGCGCGGCGGCGCACCCTCGCGCAAGCGGACCGATGCCTTCGTTACGCCTGACGCGCGCTGCACATCAGCGGCTACCTCTCACGCCCATGCCGACCCAGTACTACTCCGCCACCAGCCTCGATGGCTTCGTCGCCACCCTCGATGATTCCGTCGCGTGGCTCGATGCGCTGGGGGAACCCACCGAATCGAGCTATCCCGCCTTCATTCGTGACGTTGGGGCGATCGCGATGGGTTCGTCCACGTACGAGTGGGTGTGGCGGCACCTCTTCGGCGCCGCGACACCCGTGGACACGACCGCCACCTCCACGCAGCCGACCTGGCCGTACGAGGCACCCACGTGGGTGTTCACGACGCGCACACTGCCGCCGGTCCCGGGCGCCGACATCCGCTTCGTGCGCGGCGACGTGCGCCCGGTACACGCCGAGATGCTGCGAGTGGCGGGAGATCGCAACGTGTGGCTCGTAGGTGGCGGCGATCTCGTGGGCCAGTTTCACGACGCCGGGCTGCTTGACGAACTCATCCTGCAGGTCGGATCCGTCACGCTTGGCGCGGGCAAGCCCGTGCTGCCGCGCCACATCGTGCAGCCACCGCTGCAGCTGCAGTCGGCGCGGGTGATGAGCGAAGGGTTCGTCGAGTTGCGCTATCGGGTGCCGCGCGCGTCCCAGCAACGCTGATCGTGGCGCGTCGCGTCAGCCCACCGCGAAGCGCCACGCGAGCCCCCGTTCGTCGGCGTCACGCCGGCGAAACTCACCGGGCGACAGGCCGACCGCGCGCTTGAACGCCTTCGAGAAGCTGAAAGCATCCCCGTAGCCAACGGCCGCGGCGATTGCTTCGAGGGTCGCGTCCTGTTCCACGAGCAGACGCATCGCGCGCTGCAGACGTACCGTGCGCAGATACGCGAGCGGGGTATCCCCCATCTGCTCACGAAATCTCGCCGCCAGCACGCTGCGCGACAGTCCAGCGCCACGCGCGAGCGATTCGAGCGTCCAGTCCCGGGCAACGTCGGCGTGCATGAGCGCCACGACACGCCGCACCTGTGCATCGGCGATGGCGTGGCTCCAGCCGACGCTGTCGGCGCCACGCGTGGCGATGATGTCACGCAGCAGATAGGTGAAGAGCACGTCGAGCAGGCCGTGCGTCACCGAGCGGCGTCCCAACGCGTCGGGCTGCGTGTCGTCGCGGCGCAGTTCGTCCGCCAGCAACCGGACGACGAGGGCGATGGGATCGAGTCCCGCCGCCGCTGGCGCACGACGCACGTGCCACGCCGGCAGTTCGGCGAACAACGGATGGACCGGCGTGTGCCACAGCTGGTACGCCCCGCTCACCAGAAGCGCGTCGGCGACTGCCACCGACGCGCGTGCTGTCGGACCACGAGGCGTCGTGGACACCGCGTTGCCCGCATCCGAGGCATGGGCGACGGGAATCGTCTCGATGGGGAGCCGACCGAGTCGCGCATGCGTCGCGAGTACGTGCGTACAGCCGCGCCCCATGACGGCGATATCGCCTGCCTCGAGGACCAGCGGCGATGCCGTGTGGTCGGAGTGCACGTACACGGTGCCGGCGAGGACGACATGCAGGCCGAGGCTGCGTTCGCACGGAAAGCGAACGCCGCGACTGGCCGACAGCGCGTGACTGTCGAGCAGCCGACCCGCGAGACCCGCGTCCTGAAACAGTTCGCTGAGCAGATCCATGCTTCAAATGTGAGCCTGTCAGGACTTCAAGACAAGCTTTGTGGACGCGCTGCCATTTTTCGTCCTTCCCCACCTCACCATCATGGAGGCGTTGCTTCCCCTCTCACACAACGGAGTTGCAGATGTCGACAGTACTGGTGCTCGGCGCGACCGGGCAGGTTGGTGGTGAACTCGCGCAGCGGCTCGAAGCCGCCGGACATGTCGTCCGGCGTGCCACGAGCCGCACGCCGCAGGCGGGGCAGGTCCACGTGGACCTCAGCTCCGGCCGCGGTGTCGTCGAGGCGCTCGCTGGAGCGGACAGCGTCTTTCTGATGGCGCCGCCCGGCTATACGAATCAGGACGCGCTGCTTGGCCCCGTGATCGACGCGGCCAAGGCGCAGCGGGTGCGCCAGCTCGTCCTCATGACGGCGATGGGTGCCGACGCCGATCCGACGGCGCCGATGCGGCGCGCCGAACTACACCTCGAGCAGTCCGGGCTGGGGTGGAACGTGATTCGCCCCAACTGGTTCATGCAGAACTTTCACACGTATTGGCGACACGGCATCGTCACCGCCAACGCGATCCAGCTGCCGGTCGGGCACGCCAAGGGCAGCTTCATCGACACGCGCGACATTGCCGATGTGGCCCGCGTGCTGCTCACCTCCGACACGCACCGCGATCAGGCGTTCGACCTCACGGGCGGCGAGGCGCTTTCGCACGACGAGGTCGCAGCCATTCTCTCCGTCGAACTGCAGCGCACGATCACGTTCGACGACATTACCCCGGAGGCGATGCGCGCGGGCCTGCTCGCCGCGGGGCTCCCGGAGGACTACGCCGCCTTCATGCTGGTCATCCTGCACTACTTCTCCCTCGGCGCCGCCGCTCGCATCACCGACGCGGTACCCACGATCACCGGGGCAGCGCCACGCACGTTCCGGCAGTACGCACACGACTACCGCGACGCGTTCTGAGGACCGCCGCGTCGCGGTCGCGCCCGCTCACTCGGTGAGCGGGCGCGCATCGGCGCGGGCAACGCCGGGACCAGCGCGTTCGTGTCGGCGTTTCGCCGAGAGACGGGGGTTACACC
>ERZ1066123.264-NODE-264-length-41447-cov-10.822478_pt1 | contig 41447 bp, 39 predicted proteins | sample MGYA00382770_ERZ1066123 | MGnify/ENA primary metagenome ERZ1066123 (study PRJEB33369, sample SAMEA5778353) | biofilm metagenome | biome: Industrial cooling water; feature: Water cooling tower basin; material: Biofilm | place: United Arab Emirates | collected...
GCACGGTCGTTGAACGACGCGGTGTCGCGACGAGCGTGCTCAGAAGGGAAAACGGACAATGGAAGATCGTGTCCATGCACAACTCGGCACGCCAGCCGAGGCGGCCATGAAGGGTCGGTCACGCGCGAGGCTCACCAGTTGGCTGCGCAACTGGGCCACTGCTCTGCTAATTGTTCTTGCCGTGTTCTCAACCCCTGCCTTGGCGCACAAGGGGGAGAAACACGGAGGAGCCAAGCAGGCGCAGCAGGTGCAACAGCAATCCGGCTTACCGGCTGGCGAAGAAGCTGCACCCGGCCATACCGCTCCCACGGAAGGCATGATGGGTGGGATGGACATGGAGATGGACCGCTCCAAGATGCCGTTCTTTCAGCGGCTCTATGAGTGGATGGGTCGGTTCCACCCGCTTGTCGTCCATTTTCCAATCGCCTTCTTCCCCGCCGCCTTGTTCACCGCGATCATCGGGCGCCGCAGGCCGGCCTTCTCCGCGCCCGTTCAGTTTCTCGTGGTTGCCGGAGGGATCTTCGCTCCAATTGCCGCGGCAGCCGGGTGGCTTGCGGGCATGACCGCCGATCCAGAGCCGATCCTCACCTATCACCGATGGCTCGGCGTGGCCGTCGGCATCGGCGGCGCTGCCCTTGGCATCTGGGCATGGCGCAGACCGTGGGAAGACCGGGGAGCGGGCATGATCCTCGCGTTGACCGTCGTGACCATCGCGATTGCCGTGCAGGGGTTCCTGGGCGCGGCCCTGACGCACGGCCTCGAGCATCTGATGTTCTGAGGAACGAAAAAAGCGTGCAGCAGGGGCATGGGCAGCGCGAACTGGGCCGCAGGGGATGAACAAACCGGCGATGTTGCGGCGGCACTCCAGGGTGCTGGCCTGAACCTCGCGATCAGCCCGCGATTGGGGGTCATGTCATGTTCGCAATGACCAGCTGGCTCGGCGAGTTCTACCAGAATCATCAATTTGCTCTCGGCGCTGATGATGTGGGCGCCGATGAGCTCGCTGATGCTGCCGGTGATAAGCGGCATGTATCGCAACACTCTCAACATGATCCTGCATGGCGTACTTGTAGTGTTCATCTTTTTCGTCCGGCATGGGCCGGCAGAGCCAGTTCGGCGACCGGCAGTTCTTCGCTCCATGATCCCAGGTCCTCCTGGGGATGTCCCACGACAGGGATCATGCGGAGCAGACGAGATTCAACCATCCGCTGGTCACCCAGGCCGGCTTCGCAAAGCCATGGCTGGCAGTCACCGGCTTCTGGCCTCTCTGTAGACCATGTTGGCGGTACGACCCGGGCGCGTTGAAGCAGATTGCTCCATTTGCGCGCTTCCAACCTTGCGGACCCGCCGGCCGTAGTCCGCTGCTGGGTGGCCTTAGGCAACAGCACGCCAGCGGTCGACCGATGTGCCGGCCCCCGGTCCACATGCCGTTCGGAATTCTCCTCGAGCTTTCCCGTGATATCTCGGCAAACGGTTCCTACATCCAGAACAAGCAGCGGTGGCCTGGCCGGAGTTGCGTGGCGGCCAGGCGTTTCAATCCGCCACTAAGGCCGAAGGACTCAGATGTCTCGGAGTGGGCGAACCACGGAGTGAATCAATGGGAGGTTTCAGCGTCATGCATTGGATCGTTGTCCTTTTTCTCGTTCTCCTGCTGTTCGGAGCGGGCCGATTTTCCGCGATGATGACGGACCTGGCGAAGGGTCTCCGAACCTTCAGGCAAGGTCTCGCGGAGGACGCAGAGGGTGGAAAAGGGATGATTGGCCGATAGTTTTGGGGCGGGGCAGCTGCTCACCGGTGAAGGCCAGCCGGGTAACGGAAGCACTTGGCTGAAAGAGCGGGATGGGGAGAGATAAACGGCCAAGCTGTACGGCGCCAGGAACCCTTCGAACGATCAGGCTTTCGACAGCAAAGGAGTGTCGGGCGCGTGAGCGGGGTTAGAGACACGGCATGGCGATCAACAGGCTTCCACGTCACGTTGGCTTCATTCCAGACGGCAATCGGCGCTGGGCGGCCGGTCGCGGTCTCGCCCGGCAGAACGGTTATCGGCACGGTATCCAGCCCGGGGTGGCTCTTTACGAGCAGTGCCGGGGGCTGGGGATCGAAGAGATTACGGTTTACTGCTTCACCAAGGACAACACCAAACGACCCTCGGTTCAGAAACGAGCCTTTCAACGCGCATCGGTCGCCTTTGCCTTGGAGGTGGCTGCTCGGGGCGGGGCCCTGCTGGTGATGGGCGACGAGAGCTCCGCGCAATTCCCGGAAGAGCTGACCCGCTTTCGACACCGCCAGGGCACCGGCATGCGGGTCAACCTGCTGGTGAACTATGGCTGGGAATGGGACTTGGCCGGTTTGAAGTCTGAGGCCATTCGTTCGCATGAAATCTCCCGATTGGACTTGATCGTTCGTTGGGGCGGCGGTCGCCGGCTCAGCGGCTTTCTACCTGTGCAATCCGTCTATGCGGACTTCTACGTCAGGGACGAGCTATGGCCTGACTTCGCGCCCGAGCACTTTGTGCAGGCGCTGGAATGGTTTCGGCAGCAGGACCAAACCCTGGGCGGCTGATCCCTGTCTGCAGATCTGGCGGGGTCAGGTGTGGCTCGAAGTGGGGCGGCTCCGCGGCAACTATCATGGGGTGACCACCACCCGTGCTGCTCGCATTGGCTACGCTGGGGCTGCTGGTGAGCGTTGCAACCGACCGGAACGTCCCATTCCGCTGTCGCCCTACTGGGCACCGATGCGCCTCAGCGCTCTGCCGGAACTGGTGGGTTTCATGACGACGCGGCTAGCAGCCCCATGATTTACGATTTCTGGCAACCCCGAGTTCCAAAACTGAACAGAGCTGGTTTTCGAATAGCGTCTTCGTGCACCAGCCAATAGTATCAGTCCATGAAAGCTGGAGGGCGCCAATCATGTGAAGGTGGATTGTTCGTTTCTTTTTGCGCAGGAACGGGTCTGGGGTGATCAAGTTTTCCCGTGTCGCGCGGAACCGCCGAGTCTCTTTCCCCTTGGTCATCGATCAACCGCTGCTTCGCTTCGGCGTGTTGGGGGGCGCTCAGTTGACTGGCTCGGCCCTGAGCTTCCTGACGGCCGTGATCATCACACAAGTCGGCGGCGCGACCGTCTTTGGTCAAATTTCGCTCAGCTTGTCCGTGCTGTCCTATGCCCTGATCGCTACAAACTTCGGGACGGACGTGTCAGCGGTACGGATGGCTGCTACTCATCCCGCAAGCGTCGGTGGAATGCTGCCGGCAATTTTTCTCATCCGGCTCTTCTTCGCTTCCGTGTCTTTCGGCGCGATATTTCTTCTGATGCCCCTGCTACAACCTGACCCCCAAGGTCAGCTGGTGGTGCTGATCATCTGCGCGAGCCTCTTTGCTGCCTGTTTCTTCCCGGCCTGGCTTCCACAGGGAACGGAGAACCTGAAGGTTACCGCGCTCTGCGTGCTCGGCCCCTTCGCCGCCACCTTCCTGCTCACTGTCATCTCGGGGCTTGTCGCGCCCTCTGCCGTGGCATTCGCCATGAGTCGTATCGGGGGCGACGCCCTTGTCGCGCTAGCGCTTTCTTGCTGGGCCCTGCGCTTCTACAGCCGCACAGGTTGGAATGTGCTTCGTTCGACGATCGGCGATTTGCTCCGGCAGTCCGGCCCGATCGCCGGGACGCAGATGGTCCGTGGCCTCGGGTTCTTCAGCGACATTCTCGTCGTCAGCTTCTTCTACGATGACGCGGTGCTCGGCCACTTCTCGGCGGCGTACCGCATCTATCTCCTGCTGGTGGCTATCTCGGCCATGTACTTCATTGTTCTCTTCCCCAGGCTTGCCCGAGCTGCAGTGAGCGGCGGAGGTGCACTGAGGGCGGAGCTTCGAGCCGCTTTGCTGTGGACGGTCCCCGCAACTGCCGGCTTGTTGCTGGTGTTCATGGGCGTTGTTCCCTGGCTGCTGCCGCTCGCTTTCGGACAGGACTTCGCGGCGGCCGTGCCAGCCCTTCAGCTGCTCGGGGTAGCCGCGGCCCTGAACTTCGTACACAAGAATTACTCTAGGGCGCTCATTGCCATGGGGCAGCCAGGTTCCGAGTTCCGAATGACTGCCATCGCCACTCTTGTGGGTGTCGCCCTGAAGGTGATTGGAACGTGGCACTGGGGAATCACCGGAACAGCCCTGGCGATAATCCTTGGCGAAGCGGTTCTGCTGGTGCTTCTTCGGTGTAGCGCCACCACGAAGCTGGTGTCGGAGACGGCACGATGATCTGGTGCTGTTCTCGATGCCGTGGCGGGTTGCAAGCTGGTCAGGACGGGCTGCCCTCTGGTCGGGAAATGCTGAAATGTCTTGGCTGTGGATCGACCTTTGAAGTTGTGGCCGGCATTCCGGACCTTAGGCTCGCCGGCGACAGCTGGATCGATTTCGAAGAAGATTTGGTTATCGCACGGGAGTTGGCAGCGCTTGACTGCACACTAGCCGAGTTGGTGCGATCCGTTTATGCCCGCAGGCCCGGCTGGGATGTCAAACGGGTCGAGCAGCGTACCCGTGAGGTTCTCCAAGCTTCATCGAAGCTGGAACGCGATGTCAGCGGCTGGCTCCACACGACCGTTGATCACCGGAGCATTGTGCTCGACCTTGGTTGTGGGGCGGGAATGCTCATCGCGGCGGCGGCCGCGCAAGGCAAAGATGCCATCGGCATCGATGTGTCCATGACTTGGCTGGTCGTCGCAAAACGTCTGATCACCGAGGCAGGGGGTAAGCCAGTTCTGGCGGCTGCCCTTGGTGAAGCGCTACCGCTGGCGACCAACTCTGTGCGAAGCCTCGTGTCTCTTGACGTCATAGAACATGTTCGCGATCCTGATCAGTTTCTGCGGGAAATGAATCGCGTGGTTCAACCTGGTGGGCGCATCGCCCTGTCGACCCCAAACCGGTTCAGCCTGAGCGCCGAGCCGCACGTGTTCGTATGGGGTGTCGGTTGGTTGCCAAAGCGGTGGCAGCGCGGCTTCGTGCGTTGGCGCAGTGGAAAAAGTTACGACGACACGTTGCTCATGAGCAGTTTCGGACTACGCAGTCGCATCCGCCGGAACACCTCCTTCAGCATCGAAATCTTGATACCAGCAATCCCGCCTGAACAACTGGCGGCTTTTCGCCCGCTCAAGCGGACGATCGGGCTGACGTACAATCGGCTTGCGTCCAACAGGCTTTTGCGTGTTTTTTTCCTTCTCATCGGTCCGTTTTTCAGGGTTCTCGGGGTGCAGCGCAAGTCCGAAGGCGAGCCGTGCGCGCGCTGATCGTGGGTGCAGGCTTGATGGGCCGGCACCATGCGCAGGCTGCGATCAGGGCGGGCGGCTCGATATCGGCCATCGTCGACCCCGATGGGCGGAGAGCCGCAGCTCTTGCCGAGCTTTGCCACGGTGCGTCCTTCGCGGCGAGCCTGCAGGAAGCGTTGGAGAAGCATAGGGCAGAGGTCGTGCATATTTGCTCTCCCGCGGACACTCACGCCGAACTTGGCGAGCTGGCAGCAGAAGCTCGATGCCATGCTCTGATTGAAAAACCGGCAGCAGCCAATGCAAGCGACACACGCCGGTTGCTGGAAGGCTTTGCGCGGTCTGGGCGCTTGGCGTGCCCAGTGCATCAATATGCGCTGCAACGGAGCGTTCGGGCGGCAGCTACGATTGTATCCAAGCTTGGGTTGCTCCGGCAAATCGCGGTTGAGGTCTGCTCGGCCGGCGGAGAAAAGGAAGCCGTGGATCTCGACTGCCTTGCTGCAGACATCCTTTCACACCCCTTGTCGATGATCCAGAAGCTTGCGCCTCGTGCACCCATCGCGCGGTTGAAGTGGTCCTGCCTCCGCGCGAGCGCCGGTGAGTGGTTGATTACCGCCCCCTTCGAGACCGCAAGTCTGTGCATCACCGTGAGCTTGAACGGTCGCCCCACGCGCTTTCGGACCCGGATCGTCTCCGATCGAGGCTCACTCGAACTCGACAACTTTCATGACTACTTCGTGCAACTGCCCGGCAATGTCTCCAGGGCCCGCAAGATTGCTCTACCATTCGTCCAGAACATCAAGGGACTGACCGCTGCGGGCGTTAACCTGCTTGGTCGCGCGGTGCGAAACGAACATGGCTACCCCGGTTTGAGGACCCTGGTTGCAGACTTCTATGCGGCCGCCAGCGCTTCCCCGACCGGTGCTCCACCCATCACGCCAGATGAGGCGATTGCCGTTGCAGAAGCGCGGGACCAAATCATGCGGCTGGCGCGAAGTGCCTGAGGATCTAACCATCATCGTTGTCTCACTCCTTGGCAGCACAGCCACCGAGAGGTGCCTTGAAGCTGCGCATCTGCAAGCGGAAAAGGTGCTGGTGGTTCTGAAGGACGGTACCATCATGACCGCCCGCGGTAATGAGGTCGCGCGGTGCACCAATCTTGGCATCCCAGCAAAACGGCAACGAGCCGTTGAAGTAGCATGCACCCCCACTGTTGCTCTGCTCGAGGACATCGTCATTCCGGATCGTCGGTGGGCAAGCGCGGTCCGAGACGGGTTGGCATCGGGAGCGGTTGCGTGCGGCGGGCCCGTGCGGATCGATCAATCGCTTCCGGCCTCGACTCGTGCGCTCGCGCTGTCGGAATATGGCCCCTACGGAGACAGCCGCGTTGCAGGAGAAGCGCAGCGGCTCCCGGGCTGCAACTTCGCTTTTCGTCGGGATGCACTGCTGAAGGCCTTGGTCGGGCGGCCAGGTCTGGTTGATCTGGACGCGTTCCGAACTCTGCGCGAACTTGGGGGCAGAATGAACTGGTCCCCAGGCATGTCGGTAACCCTTGCGCATCCGTTTCCCGATGGCGCTAGGCTGAAGACGCGCTTCGAGCACGGGAGACTGTATGCAAGCTCGTTGCTAACGGGGGCGAGCTCGGCTGCGAGGGTGGTAAGGGCAGCAAGAACGATCTTGCTTCCGCCCTTGCTGACTGTGCGAGCGCTCAGCTCCGCAGGAAGAGGGTTCCGCCCATCGGCAGCGACAATCGGATGGTTGTTGCTTCAGCAGACGGCTTGGGCTGCAGGGGAATTGGCTGGAGCCATTGCTGGTCCGCCCATTGGTGGGTTCACCCGGTGGCGGTAAGCAAGCCCCTCACCATTGGCGTGGACGCCACGACCTGGTGGAATAACCGTGGCTTTGGCCGGTTTACACGGGGCCAGCTGGGAGCCATGCTGGCCGACCCTCGGGGGCACAGGTTCGTTCTTTTCGTCGACCAGGAACCGACCGAGGAGATGCGTCAGTCCCACATTGAGGTGGTTCGTGTGCGGACGTCATCTACCGTCACTGCCTCCGCGGTCGCCAACGGGAGTCGCCAGCTCTCCGACATTCTGGCGTTTCGCCGGGCGGCATTAGCCGTTTCGCTCGATGTCCTCTGGTTTCCTGCTGTCTATTCCTGGTACCCGGTGGGCGGTGGTGTTCCAACGATCATCACCTTTCACGACGCGATCGCAGAGCGTTTCACCTCTCTTGTGCTCCCGGCGCTTCGAGGCCGGTTGTTCTGGAATCTGAAGGTCTGGCTTGCCAAGAGATCGGCCAAGCATGTCGTGACTGTCTCCAAGGCTGCCCGCGAAGAGATCATTCGCTATCTTCGCATTCCGCCTGAGATGATCACGGTGATCCTTGAAGCAGCCGATGACCGCTTCACGCCGGTCACGGACTCACGCGCATTACGGTCGGCGCGCGAACAGGCGAGAGTTCCAGCCGACAGGCGACTGATCCTCTATGTGGGCGGTCTTGCGCCTCACAAGAATCTGGCGGGGCTGATTAAAGGCTTCGCAGAGGCGATTGTCGACAGCCAAGGGCTGAGCGACGTGGATCTGGTTCTTGCAGGCGACCCGGGCGGCGCTGGTTTTCACTCCAATGTCGCCGAATTGCACTCGCTTGTCGCCGAGCTCGGAGTCCAGGAGCGCGTGCACTTTCCCGGCTATGTTCCCGACGACATCCTTCCAGCACTGTACTCCGCCGCGATGATGGTCGCGATGCCGGCCTTCAGCGAAGGATTCGGGCTTCCGGCGGCAGAGGCAATCGCGTGCGGTACGCCAGTGATCGCAAGCAGTGGGGGCGCGGTTGAGGAGGTGGTCGGGCCCGCCGGCTTGTTCTTCGATCCACACGACCCGGGCTCGATTGCGCTGGTGATCGGCGAGCTCGCTGGCGTCAAATCGCGGCTTCAACAGCTGCGTCGCGAGTGCCTGCCGAGGGCAGCGAGCATGAGTTGGGCACACAGCGCATCATCGATGCTTGACGTCATCGAAGCTCATGCGAAGTCACGTGACTAATGCGTTTCGGAATGGTCACCACTTTCTATCCGCCATTCAGCTACGGGGGAGACGCAACGTACGTTCGCAGCCTATCGAAAACCTTGGTAGAGCTTGGTCATGAAGTCGAGGTGATTGCCTCCACCGACGCGTATCTTCTGCACAGCAAGCCTCCAACCGAGGCAGAACAGATGGTCGATCAGGGAGTATTGGTTCACAGGCTGCGGCATCCGACAGGGCTGCTGGCCGCACTCGCCAGCCATCAAACAGGCCACCCAGCTCTTTACTCAGCCGCCTTGAAGAACTTCTTCGCCAAGCGCTTCGACGTTCTTCACTTTCATAACATTTCTCTCATGGGTGCACCCGGAGTGCTCGGAATGGGGCAGGCTAAGGCGCGCCTTCTGTCCCTCCACGATCATTGGCTGATCTGCCCAACCCATGTTCTGTGGAAGAATCGCAGCCGAGCATGCGACCGCCGCGCCTGCTTCACCTGCTCCATTCGTTCCCGGGTGCCACCGCAGTTGTGGCGTTACACAAGGCTTCGGACGCGCTCCCTGGGCACCATAGACCGAATTCTCGCACCGAGCCGCTTTGTGGCCAAAATGCACAAGGCTAACGGCATCCAAGAGCCGATCGACGTGTTGCCGCTCTACTCCGCGGTTGATGGGCCCTCTGATCAGCCGGCCGTGCAGACAAACCGGGTCGTCTATGTCGGAAGGATCGCCGAGCTGAAGGGCGTCGCGGAGCTCCTGCGGGTTGTCGCCAAGATGCCCGAAGTTGAACTCGTCGTGATTGGAGACGGGGAGCTTGGGTCCGCGCTCAACGATGCCTATGCGCTGAACACCAACATTCGTTTCATGGGCAGAATGGACCAGGGAGCGCTTGCCCGAGAGTATGCGAGTGCGGCGGCCGTCATCGTTCCCTCGCTTGTACCTGAGACTTTCGGGCTGTCGCTGGTCGAAGGAGCGGCTTGTGGTACTCCGGCGATTGTCTCCAAAGGCGCTGGCGGAGCTGCTGAACTCGTGATGAACAGCGGTGGAGGATTGCTGTACGATGGTCCACAGGAGCTCGCAGGCGCCATACGACGCATGGTCCAGAATCCGTCTCTTCGCAACAGACTTGGAGCCGTGGCGAAGGAGGCATATCAGTCGAGATACACAAGGGAGCACCACGTTGCGGCTTACTTGAGAATCGTTGCGGACGTGGTGAACACGGGGGTGTAGATGCGTGCCGTGCTGACGTTTCACTCGGTGGACCAGCTGCGGGGTCCGCTATCCTATCCGGCGGCCGCGCTGGAGGCGATGCTCGACGCGCTTAACGAAGCGAAGCTGCCGGTCCTGAGCCTCGATGACCTGCTTGCGAGCGAACAGCGCCGCGGCGTTTCCATCACCTTCGACGACGGCATCTCCACAGTCCTCAGCGCCGCGATGCCCGTGCTTCGTGATCGAAAGGTGCCCGCACACGTCTTCGTTATCTCCAGACGGGTAGGTGGCGACAATCGCTGGCCAGGTCAGCCTTCCAGTGCGACGCCGCTCAAGTTGATGAGCTGGACCGAGCTGGAGGTGCTTCAAAGGGCCAATTTTTTCATCGAAGCGCATACGGCGACCCACCCCGACTTGCGAGCCCTGCCCGACAGAGGAATCGAAGACGAGTTGCGTGAGGCGGATGATATGATCGAGAACCGCCTAGGAAGACTGCCCCGATATTTCGCCTACCCGTACGGCCATCATGACGAGCGCGTGAGGGCGATTGCTGCACGCCGATATCAGGGCTGCTTCACCACGAGGCTCGACTACCTCCATCCGGGAGCAGCCCTAAATGCGCTTCCGCGCCTTGACGTGCACTATCTGCGCTCGGCACGCTTGATCGGCAAGCTGGAAGGAAGGCGCGCACGGACGTACATCGCCATCAGGCGCGCGCTACGAATGCTTCGGGGGCATTGATGGCAGGCTCACCGGCCCTCAGCATCGTGATCGCGGTCGAGGACGGTGCCGCGAACGTTCCTGCTTGGCTTGACGCCGTCAATGGGGTCGGTTGCGACGTTGAAGTGCTGTTTGGCTGCGCCGGAAGCATCCCCGACCAGCTAAGCTGTGCGTCCGTGACAGCATTCTCTTGTCCGCGCACCGCGCTGGTACCTTTGCTGTGGAGCGAAGGGATCTTGCGTGCTCGTGGAAACGCTGTCGCGCTCACGACATCGCAGTTCGTTCCCGATCCCCGCTGGCTTGCTCGCTTGGCGAAGGTTGACCTCAAGCGGTGGGTCGGGGTGGGCGGCGCGATTGACAACGATCCCCAGTCATCGCCCATGAACTGGGCGGTCTTCTTCCTCCGTTATTCTGCATTCATGCCGCCCCTAAAGGCCGGCGAGACGGTCGAGATTGCCGCCGACAACGCGGTTTACGACCGGGCAGCCGTCCTTGCTCACCCGGACCTGCTGGCAGACGGCTTCTGGGAACCATCTTTCCACCGCCGCTTCCGCGCTGCGGGAGCGAAGCTCGCCCTGGATCCTGAACTCTTGGTAATCTACCGGGGCACCCTCACTCCGCGTGATTTCGCTTGGCGGCGGTACCTGCATGGCCGCGCCTATGGCATTGAACGTGCGGAGCGAGCCGGTCTCGCGCGGAATGCAGGTCTTCTGCTGTCAAGTCCGTTCGTGACACCGCTGCTTCTTGCCCGCACCCTATCGAGGATCTCGCGCAGGTCACACTACAGAACCAGTCTGGCGCGGGCTCTCCCGTTGCTCGCACGGTTCACGCTTGCCTGGAACGTGGGGGAGGCCAGCGGGTACGCGTTGGTGTTGGCGAAGAGGATACAGGGGGGCGTCAGCCGGTTCAGACGGAGGCACGCTCAGTGACCGAGGGGATAATGCCTTGCCAACCATAGCCGTGATCCTGGGCCGGGTCAGCACAGAAGACTCAGACCGAGTTTTCGAGACGATCGAAGCGCTTGACCCTGCCGTGAGCGGGGAAGAATGCGAGATCGTCATCGCTGACCGGCTTGAGGACACACTCACGAAGCGCATTCGCGCGAACCACCCACAAGTCCGACTGATCGCATGTCCGTCAGAGATGTCGCTGCCCGAGATGCGCACGCTTGCCTTCGAGGCAAGCACTGCACCAATCGTGGCTGTGACCGAGGATCATTGTGTGCCGACGCCCGGCTGGGCGCGCTCCATCACGAAGGCTTTCGAGCAAGGGGGGAGTGAACTTGTCGCGGTTGGAGGAAGTGTTGTAAACGGCGCAACCGGCTCGGGGCTCGACTGGGCCACCTTTCTTTGCGAGTATTCTTTCTTCTCACCCCCGGTCACGGAAGGCTCGGCTGACATACTCCCAGGAATGAACGTTGCTTACCGGCGCAGTGCGTTGGAAAGCATACCGCGGCATCTACTCATCAGCGGGTTTTGGGAAACGACCGTCCACCCTGTTCTGCTGAAGACCGGCAGTCGCTTTCTGTCTCTCAATGAACTTGTGATGCTGCACAAAAAGCGTTTCTCCTGGGGCTTATTCGCCAAGCAGCGCTTCATTTACTCACGCTATTATGCGGGGCTGCGCTTCGGCCAGGCCGCTCCTGCGAAGCGAGCTGCCGCCTCAATCGGAGCGCTTGCGCTGCCACCTTTGCTGCTGGCGCGCGCGATCAAGGCGGCCCGGCTGAAAGGTCTCGGCTACGAGATGTGCCGGGCATTGCCCTTTCTCTTGAGCTTCTATGTCATCTGGGCAGTCGGGGAAAGCGTGGGGGCTGCGCGTGGTCCCGGCAGGGCGCTTATGATGATCGAATGAGGGACTTCGGAGCTCCCCCATTCGTCTGTCCAGATTGCCGTGCGTCTGTTGGGTTGACCACTGGGGGATACCGCTGCAGCGCGTGTGCCCTTTTCTATCCGGTCCTATTCGGTATTCCGGATTTCCGGATCCGTGGCGATCAATATCTCTCGCTTGATGATGATCGAGAGAAGGCCGGTCGGCTGCACAACTACGGCCTTGAACACGACTTCGCGTCGCTCCTTGCCTTTTATTACTCGATTACCGACGATGTTCCGGGCCACCTGGCGCCGGGCTTCGCAAATTATGTCCTGAATGCGGCCGACCGGGCCCGCCTTCAGCTGCAGCTGCTGGCTCCATCTGGCGGTCGCATCCTCCTTGATCTCGGGTGCGGAAGTGGAGGGGCGCTGGTCGCCGGCACGGCCACCTTTCAGACGTGTGTCGGTGTGGACATCGCACTGCGATGGCTGGTGGTGGCACAGAAGCGGCTTGCCGAGACTGGCGTCGATGCGCAGCTTGTCTGTGCGGATGCTGAAGCGCTTCCCTTCGCGGACCGCTCGTTCAGCCACGTCCTTGGGAGCGACCTCCTCGAGAACACGCGGTCGCCCAAAGATGCACTATGTTCCGCCGCTTCTGCCATGGGGGCAGGGGGGCGGATCTACATTTCCGCGAGCAATCGCAGGTGGATAGGACCGCACGCTGCGACCCGGGTCTGGGCGGCAGGACTACTTCACGATCGCGTTCGCTCGAAGTTGCTGAGGCGGAGGCACTCGGTCGACATCCTGAGAGCGGTGAGCTTCGTCAGCCCGGCATCGGTCCGGCGGATGGCTCAAGATTGCAACTTACTCCATCTGGCGACGGAACCGTTCGTGCCGGGAACGGGGCAGCTTCAGAATCGCTCCGCCGTCTTTCGGATGCTTGCCCGGGCCTATTCCCTGATCGCAAGGGCGCCCGTGACCCGCACCATCATGACCGCAGCCGGTCCAGTTTTCCAATCCGTGTTCGCAAAGGAAGGCGCCAGTTGAACAGGGAAATGCGGTTCGGCCTCATCGGTGCGGGAGCAATCGGCAAGATTCGAGCGGACGCGCTCGCAAGATCGCCTTTTTGCCGATTAGCGGCAGTCTCCGACTTGGACGAGGCGCGGGCGAGATCGGCAGCACCGAACGCCAGATTCCACCAGAATCCCGAGGACTTGATCGCTTCTGCCGATGTCGACGCCGTCATTATCTCCACCCCTCCGCCCTTGCATGAACCCTTGACGTTGGTTGCCGCAGCAGCGGGCAAGCACGTGCTTGTGGAAAAGCCAATGGCAGCGACCCCGCCCTCTTGCGAGCGGATGATCCATGCCGTCAGGCAAGCCGGTACGGTGCTGACGGTCGGTTACAACCATCGTTACTTTGAAGCATTGAAGCTGGTGAGGGACATCGTCTGCTCAGGCCAGATCGGCACTTTGTCGCACGTGCGGGCATATACCGGGCATAGCGGTTTGTCGGAGTTCAAGGCGTCCTGGATGTACGACAAGGACGTCATGGGCGGCGGCGCGCTGATGGATAACGGCACTCACATCATCGATCTGGTCCGCTACATCATGGGCGACCCGACCGAGGTTCTGGGGTTCGCGACTTGCAACATCTGGAAGCTCGGGGTCGAGGACCAGGGCGTTGCTTTACTGAGGACAGCGACGGGCGCGACGGCAACGATCGAGGCTAGCTGGCACGAATGGCGCGGTTATCGCTTCCACATCGAGGCGTACGGCGATCGTGGCATGGCCAGGGCCTATTATGCGCCGATGACTGCCACGGTCATCACGATGGACGAGCCGGGCGGACCGAAAACCATTCAGCGCCACTTCTACCCCAAGGCCATCCTGCGGGAGAAATTGAAGGGCTGGCAGAGCACTGTCGTCCAGACATTTGTGGACGAGCTTGCCGACTTCGTCGCGCTAGCACGGGGCGAGCTTCATAGCGGCAGGCTGGCAGTCGCTGTGGACGGCTTGAGGGCGGTGCAGATCGCTCATGCAACATACGACAGCGGCGTGGAACGCGGGTGCATCCGGCTGCCCGCGCTTCCCTAGTCGATCAGGGCGCGCTTGCCTTCTCGGCGCGTCAGGTAGCCGACCATCTCACCGGCGGACCAGCAGGTCTCGGCGATCACTATGCGGGGCAGCCAGACGATGCTGCTTAGGCGCAAGTGCTTGTGCTGCAGGGCGTGCCGCAGAATGCGGAGGGTGCGCACTCCGGGCAAGGTCAGAATCATCGGCAACGCCACGAACAGGGGAAGCCGGGGCGTGCGGTTCGCCGCATATGCGCGTGCGTGCCTGAACCTGCGCCGACAATAAACAGGAAACCGGATCGGGCGCTCGTAGAGCGCCACGGCCCCATCTACTCGCGACGGGATCAACCCTTGTCGGATCAGCCGGGTCTTGGAGAAATCGGTTCCGCACTCGACCAGTGCGCGCCGGAGCACCAAGTTACTGCCTGGCACCTCTGCCATCGCGGGATGAACGGGACGATGAAACTGCACATATTCTGTTAGGTACCCGACCATTCGTCTGTCAAAGGGTCCGATGCCGGGCTCCACGGGCCCCCACAGGCCTTGGCCGCAAAATCCTTCAGTTGCGTCCTCCATCGCCCGGAACCAGCCCGGCGCCGGCAGTGCGTCAGCGTGGAAAATCGCGACCCAAGGTGACTGGCTTGCGTTGATTGCGATCGCCCAAAGTTCGAACAGCGACTTGCCGGCCGAGCCGTGAACGATGAATCCGTGGGATGCTGCGGCAGGGGAATGTTCTTGATCGCACGCGATGTGTATTTCGGTTGAAGCGGGGAAACCAGCCGCTTGGAGCTGATTGAGCAGTTTGTCTGTTCGCCAGGGACCTTTGACCGCGATGGCAAGAGCGAGCCAGTTCATGGCCTTTCCGGGCACTCCCCTCCATACGCACGGTAGATAAGTTCGAGCGTATTTCGTGCGTCCACGATCCCGTTCGGCGGCTCTCGGTCTTCCTCGATGGCCTGCAGGAAAGCGCGGAATAGCCGGGCGGTCGCGTCTGGAAAGAGATCGATTGGAGCCTTTGCCAGCGTGACGTGGCGCTCACCAGTATAAAGCCGCGCAATGCCGCCGAAATGAAACTTGAGATCCGCGTACGGCTTGCGTCCCTGGGCGCGCAATCCAATGCTCAATTCGGCGCTTCCGCCCACACTCGTCTCGATGGTTGCCTTTTCGCCCACCAGCCTCATGTCGAGGTAGCGGTGGCTCCCCCGTGTCAGCCGGTCCAATGTAATCTGAGCTACCCGGTCACCGCTGAACTCAAGCCTGATCAGATTCAGATAGTCAGGACCCGCCCCGGTAAGCGGCCGCGGCATGCGGGCCGAGATCGAGACCGGCTGCTCACCGAACAGGACTTTGCAGAGATCGATTACGTGCGTGCCAAATTCCTTGAATGTTCGCTGCGGATCTTGGCCACGCCAACCCGCCTCCGTCGCTTCGGTCACGACAAAGGTCTGCCGCGCCTCGAGAAAGAGAAGTTGCCCGAAACGAGCACTGCCGACCTCCCGTAATGCTGCAAGATGCATTGGCATGAACGGGAACTCGCTGTTGATGCAGACCTTGCGGTCGGCTCGGGCCGATGCTGCGGCAATTTCATCGGCCTCGCTCAGGCTGTTAGCGAGCGGTTTTTCACAGAAAACATGCGCTCCTGACTTGAGCGCCGCCACCGCAACGGGTGCATGCGCGTCGGGAGGCGTGGCGATCACCACGATGTCTGGTTGCGCTTCCATCAACTGCTCAAGCGTTTTGAACTGCGGAAAGTCGTTGATTTCCTGCCTTGGGTCGAAAGCTCCGATAATCCGAACCTGTGGAATCTTCCTCAAGGCGGGTATGTGGATGTTCTTGGCAGCCGATCCGAGCCCGGCTATCGCCACGCGATATTTGTTCATTCATTTAGCCTACGATCATCGCTCCTTAACAAACAAGCTCGGAAGCGGTGTTGCGACCTGGAAGGGCTGGGCTGGGCACCGCTTCTCGGGTGTAGGGAAGGAAGGGGGCAGTTTGCACCTAATCAAAAACGACCGAGGCATACTTGGCATTGTCGAACGAGGCAGCCGTCGATGTCCTCCGAGAGTCCGGCTGAATGCCCCACTCGTGCTTACAACGCTCGCCGGTCTGGTGTTTCTCTGGCCACTCATTGTATATGGCAGGCCAGCCTATTTCTCCGACAGTGCAAGCTATTTCAAAGGTGGTCGCGCTGCGGTGAGCTTCTTTCTCGAGTGGATTTCTGAGTTTCAGAATGTTGCTTCGACGCCGTTACTAGATCGGCCTACCGGCATCTCGGATGCGGCGAGCCGCGGCGCGGAACTGGCCACTGGCCACGCCAAGGTGCACGGTACCCGCTCCATCACGTACAGCATCCTCGCCTTCATCTTCAGCGCGCCGCGCGGTCAGATGTGGCTTCTGGCAGCTGTGCAGGCGCTTCTTACTGCGTTTCTTGTTGCAATAACATTGTTTGCGTACGGCAAGTCTGACCGTTTGCCGGTCTGGAAGATCGCGATCTTGGCTGCTGCGACACCAGTCGCCTTGGTGAGCTGCCTGATCATTCCCGACATCTTCGCCGGGCTTCTGATACTTGCAATCACCTTGCTGACCGCTGCTTACGAGCGCCTCAGCACAGGGGTACGACTGGGATTGATGGCCATCGCCGCCGGAGCAATCACCTTTCACATGAGTCATGTGCCCATCGCGTTGGGGGTCACTGTCGTTGCGCTCGGATCAATGGCATTTCCGCGCTCCCGCTCTGGAGCGCGTTCAATTGCCCACTGGAGCGCCGTGGCCGCACCCTTGCTCGCTGGTACCGCCCTATTGGTCAGCTTGAACTTGGGTGCGTTTGGCACCCCGAGTCTGACCGGGAAGCGTTTTCCGCTCACGCTGGCGCGGTCGGTCGCCGATGGCCCGGCGAAATGGTACTTGGAGCAGAATTGCGCACAGCTTGATTACGCGATTTGCGAGCTTTACCCCCGTCAGGTGCCTGGAGATCTCAACGAGTTCCTCTGGGGCAAGAACGGGATCAAGGCCCGCGCGACCCCCGACCAATTGGAACGGATCCGGCGTGAAGAATCGGAGGTGGTGCTAGCGGCCGCCCGGTCATACCCGCTGGAGGAGCTTTCCATTATCACTGGCAACTTCGCCAGGCAGCTTGTTTTGTTTGAGCCGATAGGCTTCGACACTCGGCTCATGCTCGACGGCAATCAGAATGCCGTTACGGTGGCAACGACCTACAATCCGGCCTGGATCAGGTCTGTGGAAAAGCTGAGCGCTGTCGTGCTGGTGGTTTCGCTGCTCGTGCTAATGCAGGCATGGCGGACCAAGCCGGAGCTCCGCCGCCTGATCGGACTGATCCTCTGGGGAGTGGCGCTTAACGCTGCCGTTTGTGTCTACTTTTCCGGTATCACGGGCCGTTATCAAGCGCGTGTGATCTGGCTTATTCCATTGATCGCGTTAGCCGTCGTCGGCCAGGTGAGACCAGCCGAAACAAGCCAGTCACGCGGCGGGTCAGCATGACGGAGGCGTAAGTCGCGCTTGCATAGAGATGGTAACAGAAGTGGAGGCAGGCAATGCCAACCAGCTGTAACGCGTCAGTGCGCCGTCCCACAACAGCAAGAAACGGATGAATGCCTAGCAAATACAGCGCGAGGGCCGCAAGCGAGACGAGCCAAACGGGTTGAAACACGATGCCAATAGCCGCAGTGGACAGCACGAGCACCGCAAGAAGCGCGAGTAGTCGTTCCTTCCCGGCGAGGTTCAGATCTGCTTGCGCCAGCTGACCTTCGGCTATCAGGCGAGACCAGGGCAGTGCGCGCCTGAACACATCCGTGTGCCATACCCGCCAAAGTGTCCAGTCTTTCCAGTGCGTGCCTTGAGCTTCAGGAACCAGCCTGATCTTGTGCCCCGATTTGACCAGCCGCATCCCCAGTTCAACGTCCTCGATACTCGGAAACGGGAACAGGACATCGTTGAACCCGCCGCTCAAACGAAAGGTTTCCCGGTCCACGATACCAATACCGGACCAGAATGTCGACGCTTCGACGCTCCCGTTCTGATGCACGAAATGATGTCGCAAATTGGCGTAAATTGCCGGCAAGCGACGTGAGCGGGGATGATCGTCATAGGAGCCGAAGGCTGCCGCGGCCCCGGTCCTGACCAGCTCTTTCACAAGGTGGTCAATTGCATCGCGGTGGATGATGACGTCGGCGTCGACGAACAGAACATACCTCCGTGTTGCTAGCTCAGCACCGCGATTCCTTCCGTGGGCAGGACCCTTCGGAGTGCTCGAGTTGGTCAGGATCCGAGCACCCGCGTGCTCTGCAGCCTGACAGGTGGCGTCGGTTGAACCGTCATCAAACAATATCAGTTCGTCGTTTGTCTGCATTGCGATGCGAAGCGCCGCTAGGCACGGGGTGATGGTCGCTTCCGCATTGTGTGCCGGAACAACGACTGAGACAGGTTCGCGCACTGCTTACGTCATTTCGGCGGCAACTCGCGTAGGCTGGAGGCGCTCGCCATAGCTGGGCCTCCTGACTTCCGAGCAACGCGCTTCTTCGTGATACTCCTGCTCAACGTTCACCGACCAGAGATCGTGATTTTCGCCGAGGATGTTCTTCACCGACAGCATGGCGGTCAGCATGGAGTGATCCTGGTTGTTGTAGCGGTGCATCCCGTTTCTGCCGACTGCTTGAAGATTGGGAAAGCCGCTCAACCACAGCCGGATTGTTTCCAACGCTTCCTGATACTCTCCATCGTAGACAGGATAGGCCTTGGGTTGACGTATCACGGTGCCATCCACTACCTCGGCATCCCCGACGAGATCCAGCTTGCGAAGTTCCGCCTCGGCTTGGGCGAGGAGCCGTTCGTTGCTGGACGCCCACAACTCGTCGCCTTCGTTGCAGAAATATTCCATGCCGATACTGGAATGCTCTGGGTCAGGCAGCATCTCCTCGGACCAGGATCGGAAGTTTTGAATGCGACCGACCTTAACGTCCGGGGAGTGGATGTAGATCCAGTTGTCTGGAAAAAGATCTTTCTTCTTGATGATCAGCGTGACCATCAGGAAATCTCGGTACTTCAGTTTTGCAGCCGCTTGGCGGACATGCGATGGGGCGGGCGGCACCATGTTCTTCACCAGGTCAGCAATCGGCATTGACGAAACGAACTGGTCGGCCTTGAGCAGATACCTGGATTCGTCCTGCACGTCCTCCACCTCCAAGGCGCAGACGGTGTGACCGTCCCGATGAATCTTGCAGACTCGCTGCTTCATCCGGACTTCGCCGCCCGAGGAAATTATGCGATCCCGAAAGGCCTCCCACATCATGCCAGGTCCTAGCCGGGGATATTCGAATTCTTCGATTAGGCTGGCGGTATCGTTCGCGCCCGAAATCGCGTTCCAGACGGCTTTCCGAAGCGACAAATTCTTGATTCTCTGTGCTGCCCAGTCAGCTCGAATTTCATGGCAGGGTATGCCCCAGACCTTTTCTGTGTAAGATTTGAAGAAGTGCCAAAACAGCCGACCTCCGAAGCGGTTCGTAACCCATTGCTCTAAAGTCGATTCGGTTAGGCTCGGCCGAAGGCGCCACTTGGCGTAGCTGAGCATGATCCGCACGGACTCGTACGGGCCGATATTAATCAGTGCGTTCAAAGGCTTGAGAGGATAAGCGTAATACTTGCCGCGATAGTAGATCCTGCTCATGCGCGGCCGTGTGAGGAAGTCCTCCGGCAACACTTCCTTCCAGAGGGCTTCAACTGAACTCACTTTGGTAAAGAACCGGTGACCGCCGATGTCGTACCGGTAGCCCTTGTAGGTCTCAGTGCGCGCGATGCCCCCCACCATGTCGCTTTCCTCAAGCACTACCGGGTGGTGAAAGCGACTATGCTTCTGCAGCTCGTAGGCCGCCGTCAGCCCGGCTGGGCCGCCGCCGATGATTGCAACTGTCGACACTTTCTCAGCATTGTGCCCGGCGTGCTCTGACGATCCAACTGCAACTGGAATGTTCATGCCGCACTGCCCCCCTAACTCAGCTGGTTATTTTACAGCGATTTAATGCCGTTCACAATCCGAGCGTACCGGTTGCTTCATTCTGGGTCAGTCACGACCTTTCCCGTTCTCAAACGAAAGTCGATGTGGCTGGTGCATCCGAGAGACTGCTGGCGAACTGTTGGCTCGGACAGCTTGAAGGTGTAGTCTGGCGCGGGCGGAGAGAGGGGAGAGCATGAAAGTAGAAGTGATCTACTCGGCTGCTTATGCAACCTGCGGGCTGCTCGCCTTCACCGCCTCGCGGGTTCCGCGGACGGCAGACATGGCTGGCACAGCGCCATTCTGGCTCCGGTTAGCGGCGGTTGCCGCTGTGTTCGCGGTTCTGCGGTATGTCGGAGCCCAGGCGACGATGAGCGCTGCAGTCCGTGACTTCGGCCACTTTACGCGCCTGAGTGACTGGGCTCGTCCGGGCCCTTACCTCATGCTGCTGGCAGCGGCGGCGCTTGGCTCAGCAGTGGTTGGCTTGCTCTTCTTCCGTCGTCGAACACTTCACCCGTCAGTTGTGTCAGCGGCAATCGCCACCGTCCTGCTCGTGCTCTTGGCGACCGCACACAGCGTGTCGCTTCACATGACGGGCGTGTATCTGCAGGCGAACGTGGGTGGCATCACGGTAAGCCGGCTCATCGAGTCTACCCTGCTGCTGATGTTTGCGGCCTCCGCCCTGTGGTTCGTGACGACCGCTCGCTCCAGGCAGGCAAGCCTTTATGAGCAGAAGTACGCCGTACAGAACACAATGACCAACTGAGGCTGCAGCAGACTGGCCGGTGGTTAAGGTCTTAGTGGATGGTGTTCTAGGCGGACGAACTCAAGGCAGAAGTAGCTGATCGAAAGCGCGCATGATGCGGTTGACGTTGATCGGCGTCTGCCCGGTGATGCTCGCAATCTGCTGCTGGGTAAGCGGCAGTCCAGCGTTCGCTTCAGCCATGCCGTCCCTATCCCGAGATTCGCAGAAGAGATCAACCACCCGTGTTGCAGCGCCACCCTCGGGGCCGCGTGCTCGGCTTCGACGGCTGCCAAACTGTGTTCGCAGCCGGCGCAGATGGACCTGCATCAAGTTCGAGTTCCGTAGAGTTTAAGATGATGGATCGCGTTCGAGGAGGGATGGCCAGCATCAGCGAGGCTGCGGCGGATCAGCATGCCCGCGAGCGCGGCAAGGAAGGCGATGAGTGCAACTTGAGGCCACGTCGGAACCCGGCCCTCACCGAAGCCCTAACCAAGGCTGACGCCGGACACAGCAAGCCGGCGGTCAGCAGCTGTGCCCCCCAAGGCGCTCAGTCCAGATGCCGAGAGAATCCATGACCATGACAAGGGGAATCTTGTGCTTTTGCCATGCGCGGTGGGCGCACCGGCTCCTTTAGCAACTTTCCTGCGCACTGAAGTGAGGGTGCCCCGTCGCGCGTACGTATAGGGCTTTGAAGGGGGCGAAGGTGGTAGCAGACCGCGGCGCAGCTCCTTCTGAAACCAACGATGTCACGCAAGGGTGCTGACGCGCATGCCTGGCGGACACGAGCGAAAGAGGGGGCCGCCATGTACCGTTCCAAAATCGCAACCCGCATCACCATAAGCGTTGCCGCGGCGGCGGCCGGCGCTGTGCCGGCGGCTGCAATGCAGAGCGCGAGCGACGCTGCAGATTCAGCCACCATGGGGTCGCAGAGGTCCGTCGGCGATCCGGCGGCGGACGCCGCTTCCGACGGGCAGGTTGAAGAAATCGTGGTGACTGCCGCGAAGCGAGAAGAGAATCTGCAGGATGTGCCGATCTCGGTCACTGCCGTAACGGGCGAGACCCTGATCCGGACCGGCATTTCGAACGTCGAGGACCTGCAGTTCTTTGTTCCCGGGGTGTCGGTGACGAACGATTCCATGGCGATTATCAATATCCGCGGTATCGGAACGTCGGCTTTCGGCGTCGCGACCGATCCGAGCACGACGGTTCACTATGACGGCGTATACATTCCACGCCCGACGACGAGTTACCAGGACATGTTTGACGTGGAACGCGTGGAAGTTCTGCGGGGCCCACAGGGCGTCTTGTTTGGCCGCAACTCAGCCGGCGGCACGCTCAACATCATCTCCGCAATGCCAACCGCCGAGCTCAGCGGCTCAATCGGCCTGACGCTTGGCAACTACGCCAAACGCAACTTCAGTGGGACGCTGTCCGGTTCAATCGCACCGGGCCTACGCGCCCGGGTCACGGCCGTTCGCAACTTTCGTGACGGCATCTACAAGGACATTGTAAGCGGGCGCCGGTACCAGAACGAGGACAATCTCGCGGGAAGGTTTGCGGTGGCGTTCAATCCGGCTGACCGGCTCGAAATCGTCCTTCGCGCCGATGGCAGCCGCGACCGCGAAACCGGTTATCCGTCGATCCGGGACTTCTACCCTCCCGAGCTTGCCGCAGCTGGCGCGACCATCCCCGATCGTCGCGACGAGATTGCACTCGACACTGTTCCAAAGAACAATGTCGATGCCGGTGGCGTCTCCTCCACCATCACCTATGACGGCGGCCCGGTGACGCTGAAGGCGATCACGGCTTTGCGGGCGAGCAAGGTCAACCAGGTGCTGGACGTGGATTCGACCGACCTGTTCCTGCGCAATATCGGCTTTCGTGAGAAGTCGCGGAGCTTCACCCAGGAGTTGCAGCTGCTCGGAGAGGATTCGGGCCCGTTGCGCTGGATCCTCGGCGCCTTCTTCCTCAACGAAAAAGGGAACGATGAAATCCAGATCATCGAACCCGGCCGCCTGATCGCGATTCCCGAAAGCAACACCACCAATGCCTATGCCATTTTTGGCCAAGGCTCCTACGCGCTTTTCGACCGGCTGCGTGTCACCGCTGGCCTGCGGTACAGCTACGAGAAGAAGGATTTCGCTTATCGTGTGTTCTTCAATGGCGAACAGGTCGACGGGGCGACCCCTTCCGATTCCTGGACCGCCTGGACACCCAAGGTGGGGATCGACTTCGACATTAGTGAGCGCGTGATGGCCTATGCTTCCGCTACGCGCGGTTTCAAGTCCGGAGGCTTCCAGCTGGGTGATGGCCGGCCATTCCTGCCCGAATATTTGTGGAGCTATGAAGCCGGCGTCAAATCGACCTTGTTCGACCGCAGGCTGCGCGCCAATGCGTCCGCTTTCTACTACGACTATACCAACCTGCAGGTGGTCCAGTACATCAATGGCATCGCCACGACGACCAATGCCGGCAAGGCCACCATCAAGGGCCTTGAGCTCGAGTTCCTCGCTCGGCCAATCGACCGGCTCAGCTTGAGCTCGACCTTGGCGTACCTCGACGCCCGGTACGACGTCTACTTCGATGCTGAGACAAGCCTTGCCGGCAATCGACTGCCGAATGCACCGAAGTGGAATGTGACGTTTGGCGCCGAATATCGGGCCGACCTCGGGACGGTGGGACAACTGCTCTTCCGCACCGATCTCGCCGTGCGCGGCAAGGCGTTTTTCAAGCCCAACAACAACCCGCTCTATGCGGGCGAGCGGGTAACTTTGCTGAACGGACGGCTGACTTACCAGCCGAATGGCCGAAACTGGGAGATTGCCGTGTACGGGCGCAACCTGACCAACGAGCGGTACGCGAGCTACAAGGCCGTCGGCACCGACGCAACGGGGGTCTCCAACCCATCGCTGCCACTAACGGTTTATGGCGAGCCGCGTCAGGTTGGGGCGCAGCTCCGATACTCTTTCTGAGCGTCCCCGGATTTTCTCGTGGCGACGCAGGCGCGTCTCACGGCATGTCCTAAATGCCGGGATACGCTGCACGTCGCCCAGTCCTGCCGTTGCGCCGCGTGGATACTTGTGATCGCTCGCGAGCAGCCGGGCTTTCTGCTCGGTGAACCGCAGCGCGCTTCGCCTTCAACTAGAGAATGAGCGGGGGAGAGTTAGGGAAAACGGCCTGCGGATGTCCAGTGACTTGGAACGTCCCCCGCGCTCCTGAGAAACGTACAGGAGAGTATTACACGCAGGTCGATGGGATCATCGTTAAGGCGCTCGGAGCCACCATGCAGAGCCTCACGAAGTTGAGGGGAAGGATCGCTGGCCCTTCGCCCTCCTTGTCAACACTCGAAGATATGCCCCCCTGCTGAATGGCCACCGATCGTACTCGGACAAACGCAGTGTTCGCGCTCCGGGGGATGATCTCACAGGGACTCAAGTGAAGTCACCCATGGGCGCATGATCGTCAACATCGAATCTTGCGAATGACTCGCATTATCATTGCAGCCGCACAGGTGCTAGGGCTACCAGTATTGCGAATCGCTTGCAGGAAAGGCTGAACGTGCACAAATTTGCGTCACTCGCGGGACTGGGCTCTGGGCTGCTTGGCCTGCCCGTAACAGCACAGGTCCAGCCTGCTCATGACAGCGCCAGTTCATCAAACACGATCATCGTGACTGGTGTTCGGCAGGGCTACAAAGTTGAAGCGACCGGGACCGCTACCCGCACCCCGACGGATCTCAGCGACGTCCCGCAATCAGTCTCCGTCATCACGGAGGCGCAGATTGACGACCAGGCCATGCGTTCGATCACAGACGTACTTCGCTATGTGCCGGGCGCGGCGATTTCTCAAGGCGAGGGTCACCGCGACCAGATCATCCTGCGCGGCAACAACAGCACCGCGGACTTCTTCGTCGATGGCCTGCGCGACGACGTGCAATATTATCGCGGTCTCTACAATTTGGAGCGGGTTGAAGTTCTCAAAGGTCCCAACGCCATGGTCTTCGGTCGCGGAGGCGGGGGTGGGATCGTCAACCGCGTCACGAAGCGCCCCCTTGCCAGCGCCTTCATCAGTGCCAGTGGCTCGGCGGACACCTATGGCGCATGGTATGTGGACACCGACATAAACCAGCCGATCGGCCGATCCACTTCCGCTCGGCTGAACGCCGTTTACGAGGAGTTCAACAGCAACCGCGACTTCTACGACGGACGCCGATTTGCGATCAATCCCACCTTTGCGGTATCGCTAGGCAGCGCCACCCGGATCGACCTGGGCTTCGAATATAACAACGACAAGCGCACGATCGACCGAGGCGTTCCCTCGGCTGCTCAAGGCTCTCCGACGAGCCCGTCACGCCCCCCCACCGGCTTCCGTGACACATTCTTTGGTGTCCCCGGGTTCAACGTCAGCGATTTCGAGGCCAAGGTCCTGAGCGGGCGCATCGAGCATCGCTTCAGCGACAGCCTGACCCTGACCAGTCGGGTCCTGTACGGTGATTATGACAAGCTCTATCGGAACGCCTTTGCGGTAACCCCGGTCACCCTGCGCAGCGGCGTTCAAAGCGTCGGGCTCGAAGCCTATAGCGATCCCACGACGCGCAAGAACCTGCTCAACCAGAACGATCTCGTCTGGACCTTCACCACCGGCCCCGTCCACCACGTGCTGCTCGCCGGCCTTGAAGTTGGCGATCAGCGGACGCGCAACCAGCGGATCAATGGCTTCTTCGGAGGCGGCGATGTTGTCAATGGAGGGCGGCGCGTCTTTGTGGGGCTGGCCGACCGGATCACGGTGCCGCCGGTGACGCTGCGCACCACCGCCAATACCGGCTACCGGTCGATGCGGACAAACGCCGACGTCACTGCCTTCTATGTGCAGGACCAGGTCTCGATCGGCGACCATGTCGATGTCATCGGCGGCGTTCGCCGCGACCGCTTCAAGCTCAGCGTCGACGATCTCGTCGCCGGGCAAAGCTATAGCCGGACTGACACTCTCTGGTCGCCCCGGTTGGGCGTGGTGCTGAAGCCGATGGAGCCCGTATCGATTTACGCCAGCTATAGCCGGTCCTTCCTGCCGCAATCGGGCGATCAGTTTTCCTCGCTCGACATCACAAGCGCTGCGCTTGAACCAGAGACGTTCGACAATTACGAAATCGGCCTCAAATGGAGTATCCTTCCAACGCTTAACCTGACCGCTGCCGTCTACCAGCTTGACCGCACCAACACCCGCGCAACCAATCCGAATGACCCGGCGCGGACGGTGCTTACGGGCGCGCAGCGCAGCAAAGGGCTGGAGATCGGCCTCAGCGGCGCGATTACACCTCAATGGCAGATCAGCGCCGGCTACACGCTCCAGGACGCGGAGATCCGCCAGGCGACGAGTGCGGCTCCTGCCGGGCGCGAGGTCCCGCTTGTGCCCAAGCAGCAGGCCTCGCTCTGGACCCGCTACGACTTCACCCCCAGTTTCGGGGCCGCGGTCGGCGTATACCACCAGTCGACAAGCTTCACCTCCGTCAGCAATACCGCCGTCCTGCCTGCGTTCACCCGCGTCGATGCCGCCGCATTCTTCGAGCTCACCCCCAACATCGAGGCGCAAATCAATGTGGAGAACCTCCTCGACAGCAACTATTTTTCGTCTGCCTACAACGATAACAATATCATGCCCGGTGCGCCAACCACCGCTCGGGCAACCATTAAGATGAGGTATTAAATGACCGATAATTGTGAAGCTCCGCGGTAAATTAATAGACTTATCGAAGCAACTATCCGGAGTGCAGACTACATCCTCATCTCGGGAAGACTTACTGCTCAATTCATCCCAATGGGCTACGCGTGCACAAGACTTACCTGCTAGAGCCTAATGTTCGCTTTTGCTGACAAAGAATTGTGGTGGGTAGGGGGCGAGGACGTTAGCCTGACAGGCCTTTCGCCAGTCGGCAGCTCGCCTCTTTGCCCCGCGTTGCGCGGCACACGCTATGCTGCATGGGGTGACCCCGACCGCCAGGGGGAGGCGATCGGGGTCATTGCCGGCATCAAGGTAGAACTCGCGGACACGAGCGATGCCGGACAGACGGACCAAGAGGGTGCTTGCTCCGTCTATGATGAAAGTAGTTTGATCTCCTTTGCTGGCCCAGCCGACGACCTGCAACAGATTTTCGCCGCTCATTCTCGAGATTTAAAGCCGGGCATGCTGCAGTAATCGTGTCAGCGTCGACTATTTCAGACGATGTGGCCGTTGCCTCGCGCCAGCCACGACAAGTCGGGTCTAACTTCGCGAACTTTGGGCTGCGGGCACTCGTCAATAGCGCTGCGCGTGATCTTCAGAAATGTTAGTTTTCCAGCCGACACAACCAGGTAAGCTCTACAGCCGGGGCACCTCGAGACACGTCCTATGGTGCGCCCCGCCTGGCATGAAACCGCTGTGGAACAGCCTCCCTGTGGTCTGCGGCGTCTCTAACGCAAGAAGCGTGCGCTAGTGCTAGATTGCGTGGGGTCCGTTTGATTCTTGAGGGCACATCGTGCTTCCGAGCCCATGCAGTTTGGTGAACCGGGCCCTGTCCTTGGTCTGTTTGGAGCCGCCTTTCTGGCGGCGACTATGTTTCCTGCTCAATCTGAACTGTTGCTCGCCTACCTTTTGCGCTCAGGAGCGCATAGCTGGTGGTTGCTTCTGGTCGTGGCAACCGCCGGAAATGTCCTGGGCTCGGTGGTGAATTGGTATCTTGGCCGATTGATCGATCGGGTCCGGCATCATCGCTGGTTCCCGATCGGTGACAAGGCTCTGGAGCGGGCGGAGCGTTGGCATTTGCGATGGGGAAAATGGTCGTTGCTGTTGCCGTGGGCACCGATAGTCGGTGATCCATTGACCATGGTTGCCGGCATGCTTCGGCTTCGGCTGCTCCCGTTTCTCGCCCTCGTTGCCCTCGCCAAGGGCTCGCGCTACGGGGCCGTTGCGCTGATGATGGCCGGAAGCTCCCCCGCCTGATCGCGTGGATCTCTTCGTCGGCATGTGCGGCGAAACTTCGTGACCACTCAACCAATTGCATCAGGTAGAACCGCTCCGTAAGGGAGGAGGCGTGAATCTGCTCCGCAAGCTATTCGGGCTTCTTGTGCTGCTTTGCTGCGCGGGCATCGTCGTGGCGCCGGCGGCGGCCCGGACCGTGCATGCGGTAGCCCACGTCCAGACGCCGGTCGCGGATGGCGAGCATCACCACCATGCCGCTTCTTCTAGCGTAATCTCGGAACAATCCAGTTCGGACACCGGCCAGTCCGATACCGATCCTGCTGACCCCTCGGGTCACTCTCATATGCCGGCACCGGCTTTCGACGTTGCAGCGCCGACCGAAGCCCTGCAGCCGGCGTTCGTCGATTGCCGTCGCGACCAACTCGCCGCCAATACGCCTGCATTAGCCTCGCTAAGCTGGCTTCCACTGATCCGTCCTCCAAAACTCGCCTGACCTGACTGTCCGAAGGGCTTCATTGCCCTCATCGACCTGTCTTGCGGAGTTGTTTCATGTTTTTGATCCTGCAGCGGTGCCGGACTTCCGGCGTCGCGACCTGGGCCGCAACAGCGGTCCTGGCGGTTCTTTCCTCGCCCGCGGCGGCGCAGCAAAGGCTCGACAATCATCCCGTAGCGAATGTCGGCAGTCGTCTCGGCCTGGAGGAGGCGATTCGGCTCAGCCTGCGAAGCACCCCCAGCACTGCTGTTGCTACGGCCCGGCGCGAGGCCCTAACGGCTGCCCGGGAAGCTGCGGGCCTGAAGCCGCAACCGAGCGTCGAAGTCTCAGTCGAGAACTTCGGGCCTCCAATCGGCAACCTTTATGACCAATTTCAGATCACTGGAACTTACAACCAAGCGATCGAGCGCGGCGGCAAGCGATCTGCCCGGGTCGGCTTGGTCCAGCGTGAGGTGGAGATCGCGGAAGCCGAGGCGATCGTCGCCCGGCTCGACTTTATCCGTCTGGTCCAACAAGGCTTCGTCGAAGTGCAGGCCGCCGAGGCCGGGATCACGGTTGCGCGAGAACGGCTCGGGGTCGCGCAGGAGCTTGAGCGGGAGGTCGGGCGCCGGGTCGCATCGGCCAAGGATCCGGTGTTCGCCGGAACCCGTGCCAGGACCGGGGTGGCCGAGGCCCGTGTCGACCTTGATCTTGCCATCCACGCCCGTGATGCGGCGCTCGCCAGATTGACCGCGTTGTGGGGCAGCTCGGACCAGTATGCCGGAGTGGAGCAGTCCGACTTCCTCGATCTGAGACGCGTTGATCTGCTTGGACCATCGCCGGCGGACCTGGCGATCGTTCAGGCACGGATCGCGCGAGCTGAGGCTGCGGTTGCGGTGCAGCGAGCCAATGCTACTCGCGACATCACTGTCTCAGCTGGACCGCGCATCATCGGCAGCGGAGCAGTCGGGGCTGTTGCTGGGGTCTCGCTGCCGCTCGGCGGCCGTCGTCTTGCTCAGGCCAGAGTGGCGGAGGCGCAGGCTGAAAGCCGACGGGTGGCGGCAGAGCTTGCCGTCGAGCGGTTTCGCCTGGAGCGCGCGATTGCCCTCGCGGCCGAGCGCGTTGAGGAGTCTCGGCGTGAAGCCGAGCTGCTTCAGGGCGAGGTCCTCCCCTCGGCCCAGCGCACGCTGGAGCAGGTGCGCTTCGGCTACAATCGCGGGTTCTTCAGCTTCGCGGACGTGTCGGCGGCACAGCTGACACTTACCAACGCCCGCTCAAGGGTGATCGCGGCCGCGCGCCGCTATCACGAAGCGCGCGTCGAGCTCGATCGGCTTACCGGCCGCTTCACCGAATTGGCCCGGGAGGCCGCATGATGACCATATCTCGTCTCGCACTGACTTTGTCCTTGCTGTTCGCCTTGCCCCTTGCCTCCTGCTCAGGGGGCAGTTCCACGCCCGACGCCAAGGAGGAGGCTCCTGCCGCCGAATATGAGCGCGGGCCGCACAACGGGCGGATGCTCCGTGACGGCAACTTCGCCATCGAGGTCACCATCTTCGAGGATGGCGTGCCGCCGGAGTTCCGGATGTATGCCTACCGCGACGGCAAGCCGATCCCCCCGCGCGATGTCCAGCTAACCGCCATGCTCAAGCGGCTCGATGGTGAGGTCAACCGCTTCACGTTCCGCCCGGAGGGCGGTTACCTGCGCGGCAGCGGTGTCGTCACCGAGCCGCACAGCTTCGATGTGACGGTGATCGCACAGGAGGGCGGCCGAACGCACCGCTGGCAGTATCCCTCTTATGAGGGGCGCGTCACCATTCCTGAGGCGGCTGCGCAGGCGGCCGGACTTCAGGTCGAGCGTGTCGGTCCGGCGCAGATCGGCGAGACGCTGGAGCTCGTTGGCCGGGTCGAACTCGACCCGTCGGCGCGTTCGGAGGTTGGAGCCAAGTTTCCGGGCCGGGTGGTCTCGGCATCTGGAAACGTCGGCGATCGCGTTAGGGCCGGCCAGGTGCTCGCGCGGGTCGAGAGCAACGAAAGCATGCAAATCTACTCGGTCACGGCACCGATGAGTGGCGTCCTCGTTGAACGGCGCACCAACGTCGGCGACGTGGCGGGCAGCGAGCCGCTGTTCGTCATCGCTGACCCTGGTCGCACTACTGCTGTGTTTCCTGTCTTTCCCCGAGACATGGAGAAGGTCCGGGCTGGCCAGCAGGTCCAGCTTGGGGTCCTGGAAGGCAATCGCACTCACGCATCTGTGATCCGCGACTTCCAGCCGGCTGCTGATCCGATGACCGGAGCGCTTCAGGCCCGCGCCGCATTGCCGAACCCGGATGGGTTCTGGCGGCCTGGAATGACCGTGCGCGGCGTTGTTACGGTTGACAGCGCCAGTGTGCCGCTGGCCGTCCGCACGGAAGCCATCCAGGCGTTCCGCGACTTTGAGGTAGTGTTCGCCAAGGTCGGTCAGACCTACGAGGTCCGGATGCTCGAGCTTGGCCGCAAGGGGCCGGAGTGGACCGAGGTCCTGGGCGGCATCAAGCCAGGCCAGGCCTACGTCACCAAAGGCAGCTACGTCATCAAGGCGGACCTGGAGAAATCCGGCGCCAGCCACGACCACTAAGGATAGTCCGCCATGCTTGAACGCATCATCCGGCTGTCTATCCAGCAGCGCTGGGCCATTCTTTCCATCGTCGTCCTGCTGTCGGCGTTGGGTGTCTACAACTTTTCCCGCCTCAAGATCGACGCGGTTCCCGACATCACCAATGTGCAGGTGCAGGTGAACACCCCGGCTCCCGGCTTCTCGCCGCTGGAGGCGGAGCAACGGATCACTTTTCCGGTCGAAACGGCCCTCGCCGGTGTTCCAGGCCTCCGATATACCCGCTCCGTCTCGCGCGCCGGGCTGAGCCAGGTGACGGTGGTGTTCGAGGACGGCACCGACATCTACTTCGCCAGGCAGCTGGTGAACGAGCGTTTGCAGGGCGCCAGAGACAGCCTGCCGCCGGGCGCCGAACCGAGCATGGGGCCGATCGCCACAGGGCTTGGCGAGATCTTCATGTATACGCTCGAGGCCAAGCCCAATGCGATGAAGCCAGGCGGTGGGCGCTACACGGCCGAGGATCTTCGCACGCTGCACGACTGGGTCGTTCGACCGCAGCTTCGCAACGTTCCCGGCGTGACGGAAGTGAATTCGATCGGCGGCTACCGCCGGCAGTATCAGATCGCTCCCATCCCGGCGCGATTGTCGGCTTTTGGCTTGACGGTTGCAGACCTGACCGAAGCGCTCGAGCGCAACAATGCCAATGTCGGCGCTGGCTATATCGAGCGGGCCGGAGCTCAATATGTTATCCGGGTGCCCGGCGCGGCGACCGACCAGCGTGACCTTGCCGGTATCATCGTCACTTACCGTAACGGCACTCCGGTCAGGGTTGCGGATGTGGCTGACGTGTCGATTGGCTCGGAAATCCGGCAGGGCGCGGCGACCAAGGACGGCCGGGAGGTGGTGCTCGGCACCATCTTCATGCTGGTGGGCGAGAACGCCCGCGACGTCAGCGTAGCGGTTGCGGAGCGCCTGGAGCAGGTGAACGAGTCCCTTCCGGCGGGCGTTCAGGCGGTCACTGTCTACGATCGCTCTAAGCTCGTCGAGAAGACGATCGGCACGGTCGAGAAGAACCTTGCCGAGGGTGCGCTGCTCGTCATTGTTGTGCTGTTCCTGCTGCTCGGCAACATCCGGGCGGCGCTGATCACGGCCGCGGTGATCCCGGTCACCTTCCTGATGACCATTTCTGGCATGGTGGCGGGCGACCTGTCCGGCAACCTCATGAGCCTCGGGGCCCTCGACTTCGGTCTTATCGTCGACGGGGCGGTGATCATCGTCGAGAACTGTCTGCGGCGCTTCGGCGAGGCACAGCATCGGTTGGGGCGGCTGCTTAGTCGCGAGGAACGGTTCGATCTTGCTGCAAGCGCATCGGCCGAGGTCGTTCGTCCCAGCCTGTTCGGCATCGCGATCATCACCATCGTCTACCTGCCGATCTTTGCCCTGACCGGAGTTGAAGGAAAGACCTTCCATCCGATGGCGATCACCGTTGTGCTTGCGCTCACAGCTGCCGCCATCCTGTCGCTGACCTTCGTCCCCGCTGCGATCGCCTCGTTCGTCAGCGGTCGGGTGGAGGAAAAGGAAAGCCGGATCATGCGCGCGGCAAAGAGCCGCTATGCGCCACTGATCGACTGGGCACTGCGATCCCGCAAGGCGGTGATGCTTGGTGCGGTGGCCCTAGTCGCGCTGAGCGGTCTGGCAGCGACACGGCTAGGTTCGGAGTTCATTCCGAACCTGGATGAGGGAGACATTGCGCTGCACGCCCTGCGCATTCCTGGCACCAGCCTGACCCAGGCGGTGCAGATGCAATCGGCGCTGGAGAACCGCCTCAAGCAGTTCCCGGAAGTCTCGGAGGTGTTCGCCAAGATCGGCACCGCCGATGTCGCCACCGATCCGGTCCCGCCCAGTGTGGCCGACACCTTCGTGATCATGAAGCCGCGTGATGAATGGCCTGACCCGCGCAAGCCCAAGGCGGAGCTGGTTTCCGAGATGAACGAGGCGATTCAGCGCGATGTGCCAGGCAGTCGCTATGAGTTCATCCAGCCGATCCAGATGCGCTTCAACGAACTCATCGCCGGAGTTCGGTCGGACGTGGCGATCAAGATCGTGGGGGATGACCTCGATGAGCTCGCCTCCGCGGCCGAGCGTGTCGTTGGGATCGTGTCGGCAATCGAAGGCGCGGAAGACGTGCAGGCGGAACAGGTCACCGGTCTGCCGTTTGTCGAGATCATCCCAGACCGTCTCCGCCTGAGCCAACTTGGCCTCAACGTGTCGGACGTGCAGGAGGTAGTCTCGGCGGCAACCGCCGGTGCCACCGCCGGGCAGTTGTTCGAAGGCGACCGGCGCTTCGACATCGTTGTGCGTCTGCCGGAATCGATCCGGCAGGACCGGACGATCCTGGAGCGCTTGCCGGTGCCCCTACCGGATAGCGGCGGTGGAGTCCGCGGCAGTGTGCCGTTGTCCGAGGTCGCGACGATCAGGGAGACCACCGGCCCCAACCAGATCAGCCGTGAGGATGGCAAGCGCCGGGCCGTGGTGACGACCAACGTTCGCGGTCGGGATCTCGGGTCGTTCATTGCCGAGGTGCAGACCAAGGTCTCAGCCGAAGCCGATCTGCCGGAAGGCTACTGGATTGATTATGGTGGGACGTTTGAGCAGCTCCAGTCTGCTTCGGCCAGGCTGCAGATCGTGGTGCCGTTGACCCTGCTGCTCATTTTCGGCCTGCTATTCCTCCTGTTCGGCTCCATTCGGGACGCGGCAATCGTCTTTTCCGGTGTGCCATTGGCACTCACCGGCGGCGTGTTCGCGCTGCTGTTGCGAGGTATCCCGTTCTCCATCTCGGCGGGCGTGGGGTTCATCGCCCTGTCGGGCGTGGCGGTGCTGAACGGTGTGGTGATGCTCAGCTTCATCCGTCAGCTTCGAGAGGAGGGACGGGAGCTTGAGCCCGCGATCAAGGAAGGGGCGCTGACGCGTCTGCGTCCGGTGCTGATGACGGCGCTCGTGGCTTCGCTCGGCTTTGTTCCGATGGCACTGAATGTGGGCATCGGCTCGGAGGTGCAGCGACCGCTCGCGACCGTGGTCATCGGGGGCATTGTCTCCTCGACGCTGCTGACGCTTGTGGTGCTTCCCGCCCTTTACCGGGCCATTCACGGTCGAACCTGGAAGCGAGGGCGCACACCGGCTTCGCTGGCGTGGGACGCACCAGCTTGATCCCCTGACCCCGAGTCCGGCGCCATGTCCCGGCGCCGGGGTTCTTCTGTCTCGCTCAAGGAAACCGCATGACCATCGTGAACCTGCATCGTGCCCATCACGGCCGCCTCTGGACGCTGATCCTGGTGGGCTTGCTGCTCACACTCTTCGGCGCCTCTGAAGTCCTCGCGCACAACGTCGCGGAAGGCGACAAAGGCTATATCCAGGAAAGCAGTGGGGTGCTGCTGCTGCCGTTCATCTACCTTGGCGCCAAGCACATGGTGACTGGCTACGACCACCTGCTGTTTCTGTTCGGGGTGATCTTCTTTCTCTACCGACTCAAGGACATCGGCCTTTACGTCACCCTCTTCGCAGTTGGTCACTCGACCACCCTGCTGTTCGGAGTGCTGACCGGCATCAGCGCCAATGCCTACCTGATCGACGCCATCATCGGCCTGTCCGTGGTCTACAAGGCGCTCGACAACCTGGGCGCCTTCAAGCGCTGGTTCGCAGTTCAACCAAACACCAAGGTGGCAACTCTGGTCTTCGGCTTCTTTCATGGCTTCGGCCTCGCGACAAAGATCATCGAATTCGAGATCAGCCAGGACGGGCTCATTCCGAACCTGATCGCCTTCAACGTGGGCGTGGAAATCGGGCAGTTGCTCGCGCTTGGGGCAATCCTGATCGTGATGGGCTTCTGGCGTCGCCGACCCAGCTTCATCCGCCATGCCTTCGCGGCCAACGCCATCCTGATGACCGCCGGCTTCGTGCTGGTTGGCTATCAGCTGGCCGGCTTCCTCGTCGCGTAACAGCTCCAAGGAGACACCTCTCATGTTCAATGCACAACGACCCTCGCTCGACGACCTGCCCACCTCACGCCAGCTGGGCAAAGCGACAGTCGGGGCCGCTGCGGCCGCCACGGCCATCCTGATAGCCGTGGTTCTCCCGGCGGAATATGCGATCGATCCAACTGGAGCCGGCCGGGCTCTTGGGCTGACGCAGATGGGCGAGGTCAAGCAGCAACTGGCCCTCGAGGCCGAGCGGGATGCTGCCCCCGCGAGCGCTTCGGCTGCCCCCGGAGCGAACACATCCGAGTCAAAGCCTGCTCAGATTGCGGAGCGCAGCGACATCACCCGGGTAACGCTTGCTCCAGGTGAAGGTGCGGAGGTGAAGTTCACCACCACCGAGGGAGCAAGGGTCGCTTTCGAGTGGAGCGTGAATGGCGGTCACGTCAACTACGATACGCACGGCGATCCGCCCAACGCTCCCAAGGGCTTCTACCACGGCTATGGCAAGGGCAAGCAGTCGACAGGCGAACGAGGCGAGCTGGTGGCGGCCTTTGACGGCAAGCATGGCTGGTTCTGGCGCAATCGCTCCGATCGGGCCGTAACCGTGACCCTCCGGACTGAAGGCCGCTACTCCGAGGTCCGCCGGCTCGTCTGATCACTTCGCATTTACCCGACCCACCAGGGAAATCGCGCCATGCTCTCCGTTCTTGCGAACCGCACCTATCGCCACCTGTTCCTTGCCCAGGTAATTGCCTTGGTGGGAACTGGACTAGCGACGGTTGCCTTGGGGCTTCTGGCATTTGAGATCGCCGGCAGGGAAGCCGGGGCGGTGCTTGGCACCGCCCTTGCGATCAAGATGATTGCCTATGTCGTCATAGCGCCAATCGCTGGCGCTCTGGCCGAGGTGCTGCCGCGACGTGGCATGCTCGTTACCCTGGATCTCGTCAGGGCTGGCGTCGCGCTTGCACTGCCATTCGTGTCGCAGGTGTGGGAGGTTTACCTGCTGATCTTCGTGCTGCAGTCGGCATCGGCGGCCTTCACTCCAACCTTCCAGGCGACGATCCCCGACGTCCTGCCGAACGAGCGAGATTACACCCGTGCACTTTCGCTGTCGAGGCTAGCCTATGACCTGGAGAACCTGCTCAGCCCTGCCGTGGCAGCGCTGCTCCTGCTGCTGGTGTCCTATCATACCCTGTTCTTTGGCACGGTGGCCGGGTTCCTAGGGTCTGCGCTCCTGGTCATATCGGTGCTGCTGCCGAAGCCTAAGGCCAGCGTTCGACGGAGCTTCTTCGAGCGCACCGTCCGCGGCCTTCGCGCCTACCTTGCCACGCCGCGCCTCCGCGGACTTCTTGCGATCTCACTCTCGGTCTCGGCGGCCGGTTCCATGGTCATCGTCAACACTGTTGTCTTGGTGCAGGCCGAACTCGGGCTTGGGCAACGTCAGACCGCATGGGCGCTGGCAGCCTTTGGCGGCGGCTCGATGATAGCCGCCTTGCTGCTGCCGACGCTGCTGAACCGGGTGCGCGACCGGCGAGTGATGGTCGCCGCCGCGGCGTCACTTCCGCCCGCCCTCGTGCTCTCGTCACTTCAACCAGCGTATCCCGCGCTGCTCGCGCTGTGGCTGGTGACCGGCCTGGCCTATGCGGCCGCACAGACCCCGGCGGGCCGGTTGCTGCGACGGTCTTCCAGCGACGAGAACCGGCCAAGCCTGTTCGCGGCGCACTTCGCTGCTTCCCACGCCTGTTGGCTGCTGTGCTACCCGCTGGCCGGCTGGCTTGGCGCGGCGGCCGGGCTTGCTACGGCTGGGCTGGTGCTTGCGGCGATCGCGGCCACCGGGGTGGCCTCAGCCCTGGCCTTGTGGCCGGCGGACGATCCCGAGGAATTGAAGCATGACCATCCCGAGCTCGCCCCGGATCATCCGCACCTTGTCGAGCACGGCCGGGCAGGAGGCGCGCACCGGCACGACTATAGGATCGATGAACTGCATCCAAGTTGGCCGCGCCACGGCCAGGGAAGCTGACGAAGGCAATGCCGTGAGACGAAGTCGACCCAGGACATGCGGGGACCAGCACCTCAGGTCCGATCTGCGTCGGTCCGCTCGATCAAGCGAGCGATCAGAAAGGTCGGCTCTCGCCGCCGAAGCACTTGGCACGCTGGGAGCTATGACCGTTCTGGTTACCGTCCTCAGCATAGGCTGGATGGCCTTGAACCTCTGAGGTCCGCGGCTGGTGAGCGCGGGAGAGGATCATGGCGGTGGTTGGCGCGTGCTTCAAGCGCCTCCCTCCTGACCCAATATCTGTTGCCAAGCTTTGGGACTGTGTGGTCGCAGGAGCCGCAAGTCCGGCTCCGGAAGGCCGATCCCGGCTTGCTTGAAGGCCTCAACAATGGCTCCGCGCACGGCCGATGCCGTATTCTTGTAGTCGGCGCGGCGGCTGTCGGTCCAGAAGGTGACCTCCAGCACGATGTCGTCCTGGCCGAGCTCGTCGACCCGGACAGCCGGCGGTGGGGCCTCGAGCACGCCGTCGGCGGTCCTGGCTGCGTCGCAGGCGGTGGTCACGGCGTGCCGCAGGTCCACGTCGTAGCCGATCCATACCTCGACCTTGCCCCGCCGCACCGGGTCAGCCGTGTTGTTGATGATGCGCGAGGTGAAGACCTCGGCATTGGGCACCAGCAGCACGCGGCCGTCATAGGCCCTGAGCCTCGTCGCCCGCAGCTCGATCCGCTCGACGCTGCCCTCCAGCTCGCCGATGACGATCTGGTCGCCGATCTCGAATGGCCGCAGCATGAGCAGGAGCAGTCCCGAGACGAAGTTCGACAGAACATCGCGCAGGGCAAAGCCGAGCACCACGCCAGTGAGGCCGATACCGGCCGCGACCGTGGTCGGGTCGAAGCCGAGCGCGTCGAGCGCGACGAAGAAGCCGAGCGCCAGGATGGCATAATAGCTCAGCTGCTTGATCAGGCTCTCGACAGTGACGTCCTCGATGATGCGCCTGAAGACGAAGGAGAGCGCGACCCGTATGCCCCGGGCGATGATCAGGAACAGCAGGATGACCGCCAGCGCCGCCAGCGCACGGGGAATGATGCTGGTGGCGGATTCCGCCAGACGCCCGAAGGCAGCCTCGGCCGAGGCGCGCGTCTCCGCCCCGAAGCGGCCGCCCCAGCCGAGCCGCCGTTCGCGGGCCCGGTCCAGCGCACGCCCGACCGCCGCCGCCCACTGCGCCGCTAGCCGAGGCGGCGTGGTGAGATTGTCCTCTGCATCGCGCGGGGTGACGGTGACCACCGGGACGCCGGAAACGGTGACGGTCCATCCCGCCGGCGTTTGCCGCGCAACCGGCGGCGCAAGCGCATCGAGGTTGCGGAGCAGGCCGTTCAGGCGCTGCTCAATCCGGCGCGCCCGCTCGTCCGCATCATCACTGTCGCCGCTCGGACCAACCTGGAAAACCGCACGTCCGTCCAGGCGGACAGTCGCCGTATCTGCCTGCGCGTGGGCCTGACCGGGCGATAGCAGCAGCAGAACGGTCGTCGCCAGCACCAGCAGGGCGCTCGACAGGCGCCTTGCTGGGCCAAGGCACGCCGCTGCGGCCAGGGTCAGGCCTCGCGCGGGTGAAGCTGCCCCGTATCGCGATCCACCGGATCGTCGCCGACGATCGCCTGCCAGCCCTTGCGAATGCCATATTGCACCGCCCAGCCGAGCGCCCAGGTCGCGACCACCGGCGCTAGCGCGCGGATCGTAGTCTCGGCGACAGTGCCGATGATCGCACCCTTGATGCCGCTGTCGCCGTCACCCCGGTCGATGGCCGCCCCGATCAGGGCGCCAAGCAGATTCGCCATGTCAGTCTCCTCTCGAAGGAGAAGCGCCCCGCTGGCGATAGGTTCCGAGCGCCGGCTTCAGCGTGCGTATAGGTAAGAACCGCTCGATCAGGTCACCTTTTTGTAGACGGTATAGCCGAGCACGAAGAGCACGACTGCGATCACCACGGCCAGCCAGAACAGGATCTGGGCGATGTCGATGAAGGCGCCCGCGAGGCCGCCGAAGCCCAGAACCGCCAGCACCAACGCGACCACGGCGAAAATTAGAGCCCACTTCAGCATGATTGTTTTCCTCTCCCCTCCCGAACGATGCCGAGCCGCCTTCGTTCTGAGTAGAAGCAGTTGAAGGCGAAGCGGCGGGTCAGTCGCGCGCCTCGTCCCGCGCTTCGTTGATCGTTTCGCGGACTTCCTCCCGCGTTTCTTGGTCGATCTTCGGCGCCACGACCTTTGCAGGCTCGACCGCCGCAGCGCACAGCTCCACCAGCACGGGCAGGTGGTCCGACCCGAAGTCGCTTAGCCGCTCCATGCGCGTGAGCGTGAAGCCGGGCGAAACGAAAACATAGTCCAGCGGCCAGCGCAGCAGCGGCAGATCAGCTGGGAAAGTCGGCATCAGGGTCCGCCCGACGCGCGGGTCGAGCAGGCCGCTCGCCTCCTGGAACAGGCTGGTGGTATCTGACCAGGCCACGTCATTGAGGTCGCCGGCCACGATCGCCGGCCGCGCCCGCCTGCGCACCTCGCGGCCGACGATGACGATCTCGGCGTCCCGCTCGGCGGTGTCCCGGCCCGGCTTCGGCGGCTTGGGGTGGACGGCGTAGAGGTCGATCCGCTTGCCGGAGGGCAGCGCGAGCTCCGTTCGGATCGAGGGCACGTCGGGGTTGAAGAGGTGGCGCACCTCTGTGCCCGAGAGCGGCAGCTTCGAGAACAGCATCATCCCGTAGGTATTGCCGCGCGGTTCGCTGACCACATGCGGATAGGCCGAGCGCAGCGGCGCCACCTGCCGTGCCCACCAAGCGTCGGTCTCCGTCAGCAGGAGCACATCGGGACGCTGCTCGCGCACCATTATCAGGAGCGCTTGTGCATTGCGGTTGCTCTGGAGGACATTCGCCTCGAGGAAGCGCAGCCGCTCGTCGGCTGCGCACACCGCAATGCTTGGGACCTTTTCGTTCGCCATGGCGGTATAGGGCAGGATACGGATCAGCTGATAGGTGAGCGCCGCGACCAGCGCGACGCCCAGCAGCAGTCCCGTCCTTCGGCGGAACATGCCGAGAATGGCCACGGCGACAAGCACCAGTGCGATGAGAGCCGCGATCTGTGCGCGCGGAAAGTCGAAGATCCGGACCCACCATTCGTTGGTCGGAATGACCGGCAGCAACGTTGCGATCAGCAGCATCGACCCGAATGCCCAGACCACTCGCCCGACCCATTGACCCATGCCGCTTCCCCTTCTGTATCCGGCTAAGAAGACGCTACCGTCCTACGTTCCGCAATCTTCTGCCCGGCACCTCCCGCCGACAAAGGTGACTTCTAACTTGCGAATGCTTCGCAATAGCGTCAAAGGTTCGCCTCATGACGCGGTCGGCAGTTCGAACATGGTATCTGGTGCACAAGTGGACGAGTCTCGTCTGCACCCTGTTCCTGCTGATTCTGTGCCTGACGGGGCTGCCGCTCATCTTCCATGACGAGATCGAGGAGCTAACGGGCGGTTCGCCACCGCTGGCCGGTCCTGCCTCGTCTTCGGACGCCCCTGGTCTTCTGCCGCTCGACGTCATGCTGCAGCGGGCGCTGTCCGAGCGGCCGGGTGAGGTGCCGCTCTACATGGCGTTCGACAACGAGAGCCCGCTGCTGACGGTTACGACCGGGCCGGCGGCAGACGCGCCCGAGCCTCAGATGACGCTGATGCTGTTCGACCGGACGAATGGCAGCCTGGTCGCGCCGCCGGGCGAGGAGGGCTTCATGGAGTTCCTCCTCCAGCTGCACACCGACATGTTTCTGGGGCTGCCCGGCATGCTGTTCCTGGGGGCTATGGGGGTGCTGTTCGTCGCGGCGCTGGTCTCAGGCGTGGTCCTCTACGCGCCTTTCATGCGCAAGCTCGACTTCGGCACCGTGCGCACGGAGCGGAGCCGGCGCTTGAAGTGGCTGGACTGGCACAATCTGCTTGGCATCACGGCCTTCGCCTGGATGACCGTGGTCGGACTGACCGGGATCATCAACGCGCTGGCGACCCCGCTCGTCGACCAGTGGCGGAACGGCGCACTGGCGGAGATGACCGGCCTGGAAGCAGGCGCCGCGCCCTTGCCGCCCTCGCGCTACGGCTCGCTCGACAGGGCGATGGCGTCCGCAAGGGCAGCGCTGCCCGGCAACGACCCCCAGTTCATCGCCTTTCCGGGCGGCGCCTACAGCAGCGGCCATCATTATACGGTGTTCTTCCAGGGCGATACTCCGCTGACCAAGCGCCTGCTGACCCCGGCGCTGATCGACGCGGAGACGGGGCGGCTGACGGCCGTGCGCCCGATGCCCCTCAGCATGAAGGCATTGCAGCTCAGTCAGCCGCTCCATTTCGGCGATTATGGCGGGCTGCCGCTGAAGCTGCTCTGGGCGGCGCTGACCCTGTTCACCATCGTGGTGCTCGGCTCCGGCCTCTACCTCTGGCTCGGCCGCCGTCATGCGCCCCTGCCGCTGCGCCTCGCCGAGGTGACCAGTGGCGGGCAGGTCGACCCGCTGCCGAGCCCGGCCGAATGATCCGCTCGACCTTGGCAGTTCCGGCCCTGCTCGCGCTCCTGAGCCTCGCCGGCCTCGTGATCGCCCTCACCGGCGAGGGCTGGCGCGACATCC
>ERZ1066123.265-NODE-265-length-41266-cov-7.181748_pt1 | contig 41266 bp, 26 predicted proteins | sample MGYA00382770_ERZ1066123 | MGnify/ENA primary metagenome ERZ1066123 (study PRJEB33369, sample SAMEA5778353) | biofilm metagenome | biome: Industrial cooling water; feature: Water cooling tower basin; material: Biofilm | place: United Arab Emirates | collected...
TACCCGGATACGCTCGTCGGCACCGACTCTCACACCACGATGGTCAACGGCCTCGGGGTTCTCGGCTGGGGCGTCGGCGGGATCGAGGCGGAAGCGGCGATGCTCGGCCAACCGGTGTCGATGCTCATTCCGCAGGTCATCGGGTTCCGGCTGTCCGGCCACCTGAAGGAAGGCGCGACCGCGACGGACCTCGTCCTCACCGTCACGCAGATGCTCCGCAAGAAGGGCGTCGTCGGGAAGTTCGTCGAGTTCTACGGCCCCGGCCTTGCCCAGCTGCCGGCGGCGGACCGGCTCACGATCGCGAACATGGCCCCCGAATACGGCGCGACCTGCGGCATCTTCCCCGTGGACGCGGAAACGCTGGAATACCTGCGGATCACCGGGCGGTCCCCGGAGCAGATCGCGCTCGTGGAGGCGTACTACCGCGAACAGGGCATGTTCCACGACGCGAGCACGCCGGAGGCGGTCTACACGGACTCGCTCGAACTCGACCTGTCCACCGTCGAGCCGAGCCTCGCGGGGCCGGCCCGGCCGCAAGACCGCGTGGCGCTGCGGGACGTGAAGAAGTCCTTCCACGAGGTGCTGCCGAAGCTGAAGGCCGCCGCGACGAAGGCCCGCGCCGCCCTGACCGTCGTCGCCGCCGGGCCGACGCCGGCCGCCGCCGCGTTCGGGGACAAGCCGGCCGAGCCGACACTGAACGGCAACCACCTGACGGACGGCTCCGTCGTCATCGCCGCGATCACCAGCTGCACGAACACGTCGAACCCGTCCGTGATGGTGGCCGCCGGGGTGCTGGCGAAGAAGGCCGTCGCCCGCGGGCTGACCGCGAAGCCGTGGGTGAAGACCAGCCTCGCGCCGGGGTCGAAGATCGTGACGGACTACCTCACGGATTCCGGGCTGCTCCCGGCCCTGGAGGCCCTGCGGTTCCACGTCGTCGGCTACGGCTGCACCACCTGCATCGGCAACAGCGGCCCGCTGCCGGACGCCATCTCGAAGGAGATCACCGGTGAAGGCTTGGTCGTGTCCGCGGTGCTGAGCGGGAACCGGAACTTCGAGGGCCGCGTCCACCCCGAGGTGCGGGCAAACTACCTCGCGTCGCCGCCGCTGGTCGTGGCCTACGCCCTCGCCGGGAAGGTCGACATCGACTGGGACGCCGAGCCCGTCGGGACGGACCCTGCGGGGAAGGAGGTGTTCCTCCGCGACATCTGGCCGACGCACGAGGAAGTGTCGGCGGTCATCGGGAAGTCCATCAAGGAGACGTCGTTCCGCCGGATTTACGGCTCCGTCTACGACGGCGACGAGAACTGGCAGGCCCTCCCCGTCCCCGCCGGGAACCTGTTCGCCTGGGACGAGAAGTCGACGTACATCGCGAACCCGCCGTACTTCGTGGGCATGACCAAGACCCCGCCGCCGGTCCACGAGATCACCGGGGCGCGGGTGCTGGCCCTGCTCGGCGACAGCATCACGACCGACCACATCTCGCCGGCCGGGAACATCAAGAAGGACTCTCCGGCCGGGAAGTACCTGATCTCCCACGGCGTCGAGCCGAAGGACTTCAACCAGTACGGCGCGCGCCGCGGCCACCACGAGGTGATGATGCGCGGCACGTTCGCCAACGTCCGCCTCAAGAACCTGCTCGTCCCCGGCGTCGAGGGGGGCGTCACCCGGCACCTGCCGGACGGCACGGAAATGTCGATCTACGACGCGAGCATGCGGTACCAGAAGGAAGGCACCCCGCTGATGGTCATCGGCGGCAAGGAGTACGGCTCCGGGTCGAGCCGCGACTGGGCCGCGAAGGGGACGAACCTCCTCGGGGTGAAGGCCGTCATCGCCGAGAGCTACGAGCGGATCCACCGCAGCAACCTCGTCGGCATGGGCGTGCTGCCCCTCCAGTTCAAGGCCGGCGAGTCCGCGGCGACACTGGGGCTGACCGGGGAGGAAGTCTTCGACATCGCCGGATTGGTGGACGGGTTGAAGACGAACTTCGCGGCCACGAAGGAACTCGCCGTCACCGCGAAGAAGGCGGACGGGACCGCGACGACGTTCCACGCCGTCTGCCGGATCGACACGCCGCAAGAGGTGCTGTACTACCTGAACGGCGGGATTCTGCCCTACGTCCTGCGTCAACTCGCCGGGTCGGCGACCGCCTGAGCCGGCGGCTACCCCTTCCCGAGCACGCCGTCGACGACCCAGCATCCGCGAGCGTGTTCGCCCGGCTCGCGGCAATGGGCCAGCACCACGGGGTGATCGCACCCCGCTTCTTCGAGTGCATCCGCCAGCACCGGCAAGTTCCCGAACTCGCGGGATTCGTAGATCTGAGCAGCGATTCCGACGGCGACGGTGGTTCGCCACTCCGGGGCGAACGCAACGGGGCGGAAAGGGTTGCCGATGATGCAGCGGAGAAGGGAACAGAGGGTCGTATCGGGTTGCTGCCCTGCCAGAGGCATCACCGTTGCCGTCATGTAAAATGCTGCATCTCGCGGACTGGCTTCCGTCGTCGCAACGGCCATGTCAATCGCAACATGCTGATTGATTGGGGCGTTTCTATACGGACCAAGTGAGGAACGGAGTGGATCGACCTTGATCCGAATCGTAGCCAAATCGTCTTTAGACGAGTACTCATCAGCGAACTTCTCGGCGGTTTCGATCGCTTTTCGGAGCCGCTCATCGGGAAGAAGATCCGCGACGATCCAACCACATGCGACCGCGTAAAGCCGGAGTTTGCGGCGGCCGATTTTGGTCCGATGGAACCGGAGACTTTCCAACTGACCGATCATCCACTGCGCTCGATTCTGCTCTTTCAGCCAATCCTCCTCCGTCATTTCTCGCCCCCTGCCACCTTCGGCTTCTCCAGCAACCGGTCGAACAGCCAGTGCTTGCTCGACAGCAACAACACGTCGCGGGTGTCGGCGAACATCGCCTGGTAGGCCTTCAGCTTCTGCAAAAACTCGTAGAAATCGCGGTCTTTGGCGTGGGCGTCGTTGCGGATGCGGTCGGCCTCCACGTCGGCTTGCCCCTCGATGAGTTGCTTCTTCGCGCGGGCCTCCGCCTCCGTCGTGCGGGCGTCCTTCTCCGCGGCACTGAGGATGTCCGCAGCCCGGCGACGGCCTTCGCTGTCGTAGTCGGCCACCTTCCGCGCCCGTTCGCTACGAATCCGCTCCGCGATGCTCGACCGCACCGCCTCCGGGTAGCTGAACCGGCGAACCCGCAGGTCGACGATCTCGATGCCGTACTCGGCCCGCACCCGTTCGCGGAGCGGGTCGGCGGACCCGTCTTCACCGAGAAGTTGCCTGCGAAGCCGATCCGTGCGGGCGTCGATGGCGGCCTCGTCGGCGACCGCGATCAGGTCGTCGAGCGGCAACGTGCTGACGAGTGCCGCCAGCCGACCGTTGACCCGCGGGCCGAGGATTTTCTTCGCCTGTTCCGGCGTGCCCACCGTCCGCACGAACCGATCCGCCGCGGCCGCATCGGGGATTCGCCACGTCACGAACGCATCGACGGCGAGCGTCTTGTCGACGGTCTTGTTCGCCGCGTCGCGGGTGAGCGACTCGACCGCCGGCAGGTCCATCGCCTGCAACCTCCGATCGATCCGCTGCACCGAGTCGATCGGCCACGGCAACTTGATGTGCAACCCCGCATCGGTCGAGCCGTCGAACGTCGCCACCGGTTCGCCGAATCGGGTGACGTAGGCGAACTCCGCGAAATCGACGGCGTACAGCGCCGTGCGGAGCCACAGCACGCCACAGATAACAGCAACAATGATGTAGATTCGACGCATGGCGTTTCGATCCCAAGTCTATTCGTGGCCTCATCAGTCGGCGACATCGAAGATGTACAGTGGACACACGATGCGGCAGACTGCACAAATTACTCGAATACAGAACAGTCGATATCCTGAGCGACTTGCCAATCGTTGCTTGCCATATGCTCGACAAACTCACGGGGCAATATCAAATTGTATCTCTCGACATAGTATGCAAGTGAGTCGGACCAAGAATATGTGCCATCAGTCCGGCTCTGGTTGAATAAAAAGCCTGCGCCCGTGGGCTTAACGACATCGTCGAGCAGGCCGCCACCGGCAAACAACAGATGACCATGTGTCAGATAGCTCAAGATTCGAGCCTTGAATGGGTGCTCCACATCCGTGAGACAACCAACAATGCTTGGATCGGATTCCCTGCTCGTAGTTTCCCTGAATGCGCCAATATAAATTAGGTTCATCGCTGACTATCTCAATCGGTCAACGTTGTTCAGGAGGGACGAATCTCCATGTAACAGCATTCCGAATTCCCAACCATCAATGTGGCGTGCCGCGTTGCATCATGCTTCCTTTCACGGTTCGCGTTGGTCGGGGCCGACCCTGGGGACGGCGGGGATCGGCAGTCGCGGAAACTCCGGGTCCATCAACAAAAGGTGGCGTTTTCCCGGCAGATTGTCGGCGTCGATGAGGATTTTGTCCCGCCCGCGCAGCACCTGCACCGCCGCGTCGAGGACGAGGCGGAACTCGGTGAGGGCTCGACGATCCGCGAGGAGTTTCTGCCGGCGATCCGCGAGATCCTTCTCGACGACGGCCGCGGGTTCGCCCGCCTTGATGCGTGACTCTTTCTCCGTACTCAGCTTGGCTTCCTCGCCCGGCGGGAGTTTCGATCGCGCTTCCGCCCACGCGAGGAACGCATCGCGGGTGGCCGATGCGTCCGCGAGCTTCCGGGAGGCGTCGGCATCGGCCGACCGCACGACCCGCATCGCCTCCTCGTCCGCCCGCCGGCGGACCCGCATCGCGTCGGCCTCGGCGTCGTTCACCGCCTTGTCGCGCCGCTGAATCGCTTCCGCCACCGCATGGTACGACGCAACCACTTCCTGCGGCGGGTGCAGGTCGTGGACGGTCAGCCCGTCGAGCTTCACGCCGAGCCCGTCGGGGGAAACGTCCTTCAACCGGCGGGCGAGCCGTTCCGTCGCGCGTGCTTCAAACGCGGCCCTGTTTGCTGTGAGCAAATCGAGGAACGGCTGCCCGGCGGCGAGTTCGCGGAACACCGACTCGGCGGCCGAGCGGATGACCGCGTCCGGGTCCGCCGAGCCGAAGACGTAGGCTCGCGGGGTGTCGATGGTGTAGCGGACGGTCGCGAGCAACTCGACGAGCGAACCGTCGCCCGTGGCCAGGAGGGATTCGTCCGAAACGCGGATGACGTTGTCCGCGTGTGCCGCCGCCCACGTCATCGCGGCGTCCGAGCCGCTTCGCCGGAGCGTCTGTTGGGCGGCACGGGCGCGGTTGAGTTCGCGAGTTTTCTCCTCGGACAGCAAGCGAAACCCCACTTCCACGGTGCGAATCTCGGCGGGCCGCACCCTCGTAACCGTCTCGATCGGCCACGGCCAGCGGACGTGTAACCCCGGCGAGAGGTCGTCGCCGACGGCCCCGAACCGCTGGACGACGCCGACCTCGTTGGCCGCGATTTGCGTCAGACCGGATGCGAACCACGCCAGCAGCGCGAATCCCAGAACCCCGGCACCGATCGATTTCCACCGATGCGTGGCCTCGTGGAACAGGTCGTCGAAGTGGACGGTCGCGAGCCAGCGGTCGAACGCCTGATAGCGTTCCCGCACCCGCCCGAGCCGGGAATCCGGGGCGGAAGTTCGCTCGAATGCGAGGAGCCGCATCGAATTCAACAGCACGGCGAGCGAGCCGAGTTGGTGGTAGATGACGCCCGCGAGGGGTGCCCGCTCGAACCACTCGGCCGACGGGGCGAACAGCGGCCAGAGCCAGCCGGTAAGGACGACGCCGACGAGGTTCACCCCGAACCCGAACCAGACGATGTTCTGGCGGATGACCCTGGCCGTCTCCCGCGACAGCCGCACCAGCATCGGCAGCGGGCGAAGCGGGTCGCCCATCATCACGACGTCCCCGGCCGCCGCGGCGATCTCGGTGCCGCTGCCGATCGCTATGCCGACCGTCGCACGGGCCAGGGCGGGGGCGTCGTTGATGCCGTCGCCGACAAAGGCACTCGGCCGCGCGGCGACGGCTTCGGCTTTGGCAGTGGGGAGAAGTTCGGCGCGAACTTCGGTGAGGTGCAACCCGGCGGCGACCGCGTTGGCGGCAGGTTCGCGGTCGCCGGTGAGCATCACGATCGACGAGATGCCGAGGTCGCGGAGTTCGGCGAGGACCGCGGCCGCTTCCGGGCGAACGCGGTCGCGGACACCGATCGCCCCGAGGACGACACCGTCGCGGGCCACGAGCAGAGCGGTTTGCCCGGTGGCGTCGAGCCGTGCGAGCAGTGCGGACACCTCGTCCGATACCGGAATTTCCCGCAACTCCAGTAGTCGGCGAGTGCCGACCGTGATGGCCGAACCGCCGCTCGTCGTCGCGGTCACTCCCCCGCCGGGGTGGGCCTCGAACGTCTCGATGCCGTCCGGTGACAGAGCCCTGTCACTCGCCGCGGATGCGATCGGCCTCGCGATCGGGTGTTCGCTTCGGGTTTCTGCGGTCGCCGCGGTTCGCAGCAACTCGTCGGGACTCGTCGATCCGAGCGGCAGCACGTCGCCGAGTTCGAGCTTCCCTTCCGTGAGCGTGCCCGTCTTGTCGAACGCGAACGCCGTCACGGCCGCGAGCCGTTCCAGGGCGGAGCCGCCCTTCACGAGCACGCCGGTGCCCGCGAGGCGGCCGAGGGCGGCGACGACCGCGGCGGGCGTGGCCAACACCAGCGGGCACGGGCACGCCGCCACCAGCACCGCGAGCGTCGGATAAACCGCAAGTCGGGCGGCCGTGTTGAACCCGACGGCGGGCTTGTCGGCGGTCGCGGGGCGGAGTTGCAGCCAGGCGTTGAACGCGAAGGTGAGGGCGGCGAGTCCCAGAACGACGGGCAAGAAGTAGCGGGCGAGCCGGTCCGCGAGCCGCTCGGCGTTCCCCTTGTCGCGGAGGGCGGACGCCGTCAGGTCGATGACCCGGCCCGCGACGGTTTCGGACGCGACCTTCTTCACATCGACGGTGATCGATCCGTTCTGCACCAGCGTGCCGGCGAAGACCGCGTCGCCGGGGCCGACTTCGCGGGGCAAGCTTTCCCCGGTGAGGGCCGACGTGTCGAGTGCGGTGCGGCCGTCGAGGACGACGCCGTCGGCCGGGATCTTGCCGCCGGGCTTCACGACGACGCGGTCGCCGACGACGAGTTCGCCCGTGAATACGCGGGTCTCGACGCCCTCGCGCATCACCCAGCAGCGCGTCGGGAAGAGTTCGGCGAGGCCGCGGAGGGCACGTTGCGTGCGGTCGAACGTCGCGGCTTCGAGGCACTCGCCGACGAGCCCGATGACGACGACTTCCGCGGCAACGAGCGGTTCGCCGATCAGAATGGCGGCGATGCACGCCACCGCAACGGCCAAGTCCGCGCCGATTTTCCCGGCGGTGAGTTGCTCCAGCGAGCCGTACAGCACCCGCGCCCCGCCGAGGACTGCGGCCGCGAGGGCGAACCGGACGCCCAGGATCTCCCGCGAGTTCCACGAGGGAAGATCGAGCCCGAGCCCGCGGAGCCAGCCGGCGAGCGGCGGCCACAGGTCGGCGGCGAGCAGGGCGAGCAGGAGGCCGGTGAAGGCGTACAGGCCGACGTTCGACCGCGGGCGGAAGGGTGACTCGGCGGGGTTGAATTCGCGGTGCATCAGGGCAGTTTCAAGTTTCAAGTTTCAGGTTTCAAGTGCCGGGCCTGAAACTCTGAAACTTGAAACCTGAAACGCGGCGAAGTTAGCCGATCAACTTTTCGATCACGCGGCCCTCGCGGAAGACCTGGACCGGGCGGCCGGTCGGGGTTTGCAGTTCCGTGTCCGGGCCGACGCCGAGTTGCTGGAAGATCGTCGCGGCGACGTCGTCCGGGGTGACGGGTTCCGTGGCGGGGGCCATGCCGGAGGCGTCGGTAGTGCCGTGGGCGTACCCCTTCTTCAACCCGCCGCCGGCGACGACGCACGCCATCGACCGGGCCCAGTGGTCGCGGCCGGCGTTCTTGTTGATCTTCGGCGTCCGGCCGAACTCGCCGGCACACATTACGATCGTCTCGTCGAGCATCCCGCGGTCGGACAGGTCGGCGATGAGGGCGGAGAGCGTCTGGTCGAGTTGGGGCATGAGCTTGGTCTTGTGGGACTCGAACGTCTTCTGGTGGGTGTCCCAGCCGCCGATGCCGACAGTGACGAAGCGGACGCCGGCCTCGACGAGCCGTCGGGCGGCGAGGGCACCCTGGCCGAAGTTGCCGGCCCCGTAAGTTTCGCGGAGCTTGGCGGGCTCGTCGTTCAGGTTGAAGGCTTTTTGCGTCTTGTCGGATCGCAAAATGTCCAGGGCTTGCTTGTGGAACGTGTCCAGGCCGCTGACGAGGTCGCTGGACTGGTCGAGTTCGCGGAACGACTCGTCGAAGGTGTGCAGGAGCTTTTCGCGCTTGTCCAGGTCCGACAGGGACACGCCGTTCGGCAGGGTGATGCCGCGGACGCGGAAGGAGGAACCCTTGTCCGACTTGTCCGTCTTTCCGCCGGCGTTGCCCTCGATGATGAACGGGTTGTAGCCGGTGCCGAGGTAGCCCGCGCCGCCGGCGAGCCCCCCGCGCAGGTCGGTGAACGTGACGTAGGGCGGGATGCCGGGGCCGACGGGCAGGAGTTTGGAGGCGACGGAACCCATCGACGGGTATTGCAGGGCGGCCGTCGGCTTGTTGCCGGTCGTCATGAACACGGTGGCGGGGGCGTGCGACGGGATGGTGTGGTACAGCGAGCGGACGACGCTGACCTTGTCCGCGACCTGGGCCATCTTCGGCAGCGTCTCGGCGAACTGGATACCGGTCGCCTTCGTGTCGATCGACTTGAACTCGCCGCGGATCCCTTCGGGGGCGTCCGGCTTGTTGTCCCACATGTCGATCGTGGCCGGGCCGCCGGCCAGCCAGACGAGGATGACGGACTTCGCCTTCGCGGACGAGGACTCGGCCTTCGACTTGGCGGCGAGGTACTGCGGCAGGCCGAGCCCGAGCGCGCCGGCGGCTCCGATTTGGAGAAAGTCGCGGCGGTGGAAGTTTTCGCAATCGAACATGGCAGCCTCCGGGGTTAGGAGAGTCGTTGCAGGAAGACGTTGAGCATTTTCTTGACTTCGACCAGTTCGGCGTTTAACGCGGCATACTCGTCGTTTGGCAGGTAACCGAGGTCACGAACGAGGATCAGCTGGTACTCCAGGTCTGCCGCGTTCCCCATCGCCGCGTTGAGGCACTTGTGAAAATCAGGGTCGTTGTTCCGGCCACACCCTTCCGCAATCTTCATCGGAATCGCCGCGGACACCCGCCGCAGCGTCAATTGCAAGCCGAACAATTCGTCCTTCGGAAGTCGGCGTGACATCGGAAAGACTCGCATCACCAGTGCGTGAGCCTTCTCCCAAACTCGGAGACTGCGGAAGTCTTGCATGGTGGACGGCTCCTGATGTCGAGTCTAGCTGTTAGCTGATAGCCTTTAGCTCTTAGCTAACAGCCAACAGCTATCCGCTAATAGCTAGACTCACATTGCTAGTGATTGAGAATAAACTCCCGCGTATTGATCAACGCCCACACCATGTCCTGCAACCCTTCCGCCCGCGTCTTCCCTTCCTTCAAGAACTCCAGAGCGGCCGCCTTCTCCTTCTCGGTGGGAAGCCGCGTCAGCGTGGCCAGGAACAGTTCCTCGACCGCCGCCTCGTCCGAGAGCTTCCCCTTCGCGATCGCGCTCGGCCGGTTCCCGTTCGACCGCAGCTTCGCGGCCAGGTTCGGGTCGGACATCAGGAACAGCGTCTGCGGCAGCGCCGGTTCCATCGCCCGCTCGCAGTCGCAGGCGGTGGTCCGCGGCGGCCGGCCGAAGATCCGCGTGACGTAGCTCAGGTTCGGATTCTGCAGCCGACTCGACCCGACCTCGGACATCCGCTTCCCGGCCGGGCCGTCGTTCGCGAGGTTCTCCTCCACGCCCAGCGCGGAGTTGAGCACGTCGACGACCTGCTCGGCCATCATCGGGCGGACGTAGCCGCGGGCGTAGTTGTTCGTGTCGAACTTGTTCGATTCGTTCGGCCTCGCGGACAGCTGGTACGTCCGGCTGAGCAGGATCGCCCGCTCCAGCTTGCGGATGTCGTAGCCGCTGTCGATGAACTCTTTTGCGAGTGCGTCCAGAAGCCGGGGGTTCGTCGGCGGGTTCGCCTGGGAGAAGTCGTCCACCGGGTTGACGAGCCCGACGCCGAGGTAGTGCGCCCACACCCGGTTCGCGAAGCTGCGGGCGAAGAACGGGTTCTGCGCGTCGCGCATCCACGTCCACAGCGTCGCGCGGGTGTCCTTCCCGGCGACGTGCGGCAGGTCCGGGCCGCCGAGCGCCTTCGACGGCACGACCTTGGTCGTCATAGGTATCGGCTTCAGCGCCACCGGTCGGCTGCCTTTCCCCGCCTCCGCCGTCGTCGCGAAGAACACCTCGCGGACGACCATTTGCTGCGGGTTCTGCTTGGTCGCCGGCATATCCTTCCGCCGTTTGTTCTCTTCGTCCGCGAGCTTCTTCAGGTCCGGGTGGCTGAACTGACCCGCCTGAGACACCACCGGGGCGAACACGTTGGCAAAACCCCAGTAGTCGTCCTGCGTCCACCGGTCGGTCGGGTGCTTGTGACACTGTGCGCACTCCAGGCGGACCCCCAGGAACGCGGCGGCGACCTTCTCGCCCCACTGCTCGACGGGCACGTTCGCTTGCCGACGCCAGAACAGGTCCAGCGTCTTCTTCTCCGGGTAGGTGGTTTCCCAGCCCTTCTCGACTTCTGCGTCCATCTTGATGCTGAACGCGAGCCAGTCCTCGGGCTTCATCCCGTCGGTGCCGGTCGCGGTCAGGATGTCGCGGACGATCTCGTCGTAGGGCCGGTTCTCGGCCACGCGCTTGCGGAGCCAGTCGTGCCACTGCTGGCTGCGACGCGGCCGCAACCCCTGCGGGTTTTCGAGCGCGTCCGTGTTGTTCCCGGTGATGTCGCTGAGCTTCGTCGCCCAGATCGCGGGGTGGAGCGGGTGCGCCAGCAGTTCGTCGACCTTCTTTTCCCGCTTGTCGGAAGACTTGTCGTCGAGGAACTTCCGCGCTTCCTCCGGCGTCGGCAGGATGCCGATGGTGTCGATTGTCGCCCGGCGAAGGAACTCCAGGTCGCTCGTCAGTTCGGACGGGACCATGTTCATCAACTTGAGTTTGGCGAAGACTTCGCGGTCGATGAGGTTCTGGCTCGCGATTTCGGGGTAGGTCACGCCCGCCTTCGATGGGGCCGGCACCAGCACCCGCAGCGCCCGGACGGTGCCGCGGTACAACACCGTCAGCCCGATGTCGCCGGGCTGACGGGGGGTCAGCACCCCCAGCGGGGAGACGCTGGCGACGGCGTCGTCCGTCACGCGGAAGTCGCAGAACGGGGTGATGTCTTCAGACGTGCCGTCGGTGAAGGCGGCCGTCACCTTCACGCGGAACGGCTCGCCGTTCTTCAGCACCGCGAAGTCCGGCGGGTTGACCGACAGGTCTCTGATCGCCCCGCTCCCCGGCGTGTGCGTCGCCCCGGCGGCGATCCATTCCCGGAACACGCCGTACACCCACGAACTCTTCCCGAATCGGGCGCTCCCCTCGTGGGCGACGTTCCCGGTCGCCTTCAGCAGCAGCAGGCTGTTGTCCGGGGTCCGCAGGTCGACCCGCCGGCCGAGGTTGTCGCGGGTGATGGCGGCATGGTCGAACCCCGGCTCGAACCCGAACAGCGACAGCCGAAACCCGTTCTTCCCCTGGAACGACCCGTGGCACGACCCGGAGTTGCACCCGACCTTCGACAGCAACCCCATGACGTGCCGCTCGAAGTCGACCTTCTCGATTTTCCCCCCGCCCGGCAGTTCCGCCGCGGAAGCGGCCGTCGGCAGCGTGACGAAAGCGGCGGCGAGGCCGAGAGTTGTGACGATTCGCATGGGAAGGCATCCGGCGGACGGTCGGTGCGAGCCGACCGGGAGGGCAGGGCAATCGCCGTACTAAACCCCGGCGGCGGGAAAAGGTTCCGCCGGGTTCAAACTCCGAGGCGGAATTCGGGTGATCCTTGAGGGAACGGATCCCGCGAGGGCAGGGCTCGGGTGAGCGTCGGACACATCGAGCTCCCGATGGCGGCGATTGCCGCACGCGGGCGGGGGCAGTGACCCCACCCGAGTCGGCTCCGAACGCCCCAACATCACGGGAACTGGGACGCGCGAGGATGTCCTCGACGGCGGGGCCGCCCCGAGAGCTTCGGTCGACACCGCCTCGATCCGTGGCGTTCGAATCGGGGAGGGATTTGCTCCCAGGCGGCTTCCGCTCGGGGCGTTGACTGACGTCGCCTCGGACGGATGCGGGGATCTCTACCTCCGCCCGTCCGGTTCCGGCAGCATCACCTTGGCTGACGTCGGCGGCAATTCAAAGGGCTGGGCCAGGGCGGCGATCGGTTCCCCGAGCTGGGGAATCTTGTCTCTCGCCAGGATCCCCAGCCGCTTTTCGGCGGCGAGCAGGAGCGTCGGCAACCGCTCCGGGGTGATCCCCATGAGCCGGCACCCGGTCGCGTCGACGGCGACGAGGTCCGCGCCCATGACCAGCGCCCCGACGTGACGGGCGCGGCCGTTCAGCGGGCCGTCCCCTTCCATGCCCGTGATCCCGTCGACGATCGCGAGGTGCGGCGTGTGCGACAGCGCGATGTCGACGATGCTCTGCGGGATCCCGCGCCAGTGGAGCTCGTTCTTCGGCCAGCCGTAGCAGCAGCCGGGCATCGTGCCGAAGAGGTTCTTCAGCGACAGCGTCGCCCCGGCCCAGTGGTGGGTCTTGAGCTTCGGCAGCGAGACGAACACGTCCGCGCCGACGATGGTACTCGACATGTACAGGTGGTCGAGCCCGGTCAGCCGGCCGAGGTTCGTGACCTTCACCGGCTCGTCGTGGTTGATGTCGACGAACCGCACGCCGCGGGACCGGAGCACGTCGCCGAGGCCGCTCTCGTTGACGAGGTACGTCACGTTCCGCCAGTGCCCCGGCCCCTCCGCGACGATGACCTCGGCGGCCCCCTCCTTGCGGAGCAGGTCGATGACGGCGGCGACGAACCGCGGGTCCGTGTTGATGACCTTGTCCCGGTGGTACTCGACGAGGTTCGGCTTGAGCACGACCCGCTTCCCGGCCACGGGCACCGCCGCGCGGAAGTGCTCGTACTGCTTCGCCATGATGTCCGCGAGCGGGGCGTCGTAGCTGTCCGCGCGGGCGATGTGGACGGCCGAACTCGCCGGCAGTGCCCGCAAGGTTCCGAGGCCGCGCATGAAGAACCCGCGAACCTTGGACTGGACGCGCTCCACGAGCGACGCGGGGGCCGCCGCCGCCGTCGGCATCCCGTCCGCCGCGAGCCGGGACTTTCCGACGACCGACTCGGCCGCGACCTGCGGGGTGTCGGAGAGTTTGAAGGGATTCCGCCGCCCGGAATCGAGGGCGAGCGCCGCCAGCGCGACCCGCACCGCCCCCGCCGCGAGGCCGGGGTGGGCGGTCGCTTCCGCGGCTAGCGACTCGCGAATCTTCCCATCAATCACAGGCGATGCGTCGCCGTGGGCCGACAGCGCCAGCTTCGCCCAGGCGAGGTGGTCGAGGTCGGTCGTGGACGCCGCGTGGTCCCGAAGGTACTCTTTCGCCGCATCGACCCGCGGCTCGCCGGTCACGCCCTGGAGCGCGAGCAGGGCGATGGCCGTCGGCCCGGGGATCGGGTCGGTCGTCTTTCCGAGGATGGACTTGTTCCCGTAGTTCGCGCCGCCGGCGTCGAACGCCCGGTCCAGGAGCAGCCGCAACCCCTCCCGCACGCGGACGTGGTCCCCCCGGCCGGCGGCCCGCAGCGCGAGGCAGGCCCAGGCCGTCGGCTCGACCCACGAGAAGTTTTTCTCCGCCCACGGCCACCCGAGCAGTTGCAGGTCGATGTCCATCTGCGTGTCGAACTCGGGGTCGTTCTTCACCACCAGCCCCTCGGCCGCCAGGACGAACTCCGCGACCGGGGCGAGCTTCTCGGGGGGGTGCCCCAGGGCGTGCCGGGTGAACAGGACCAGGGCGGTCGGCCACGCGGCCTCCTTCCGCCCGCGGTCGAGCCGGTAGCTGCCGTCGGGCTGCGCGTGGGTGGCGAGCGCCTTCACGCCCGATTCCACCCACGCGGCGTAGCGGTCCGGATTCCCGGCGAGGGCGAGCGTGGCGAAGCACGTCGGTTCGAGTTGGGCCGGCAACCCCGGCTGATACCCCCACCCGCCCTTCGGCGAACCGCACTTCAAGAGGCGGTCGAGAATCGCGATCTGCTCGGACATGACGGCGTCCCCGTGCGTGTCCCGACAGTGTAGGTCACACACGGCGCGAGTGACCATTCTGCCATCCCCCGTAGAATTCCCCCATCACCAGAGGACTCTCCGTGCGGGTGGCCCACTTCGACTGTTTCAGCGGCATTTCCGGGGACATGGTCCTCGGTGCGCTCGTCGACGCGGGTGTCTCGGCCGACGCGATTCGCACGGCCCTGGATTCGCTAGGCCTGCCCATCACGCTCGAAATCGAGCAGCTGAAGCGGAACGGGATCGCGGCAACGAAGGTGAACGTAATCGCGCCGGATCAGGAAGAGTACCGCTTCTTGCCGGACGTGGAAGCGATCATCGCCCGCGGGAAGCTCTCGGATTCCCAGCGAAACCTTGCGTCTCGCATCTTCCGGAAACTCGCGGAAGCGGAAGCGGAAGTCCACGGGGTGCCGGTGGAAAAGGTCCATTTCCACGAAGTCGGGGCGCTCGACAGCATCGCGGACATCATCGGCTCTGCCGTGGGGTTGGACTTGCTCGGTGTGGAGAAGTTCACGAGCCGCAGTGTGCCGCCGGGGTCGGGGATGGTGAAGTGTGCCCACGGGCTGATGCCGGTGCCCGCCCCGGCGACGGCGAACTTGCTGAAGGGTGTGCCGCTCGCGGCGTCGCCGGTGAAGGGGGAACTCGTCACGCCGACGGGGGCCGCGATTCTGACCAGCGTCGTGTCGGAGTGGACGGATTCCCCGGTGCTGACGGCCGAGCGGATCGGTTGCGGGGCGGGGACGCGGAACCCCATCGAGGTGCCGAACGTCTTGCGGCTGTTCGTGGGCGAAACCGTCTCGGACGCGGAATCCGACCGCGTGTGGGTGCTGGAAACGAACCTCGACGATTGCCCCGGCGAGGTGATCGGCTTCGCCATTGAGGAGGCGTTCGCGGCCGGGGCGTTGGATGTCTTCACGGTGCCGATTCAGATGAAGAAGCACCGCCCCGGCGTGCTGCTGACGGCCATCTGCGACGACGCGAACCGCCTTGCCGTCGAGCGCGTCCTGTTCCGGGAGACGGCCACCTTCGGCATCCGGCGAACGCGGGCAGACCGCTCGAAGTTGCGGCGGGAGGCGGTGACGGTGGATACGCCGTGGGGAGTGGTGAAGGCGAAGCGCGGCCGACGGGACGGGATGGGCGTGCTCACGCCCGAGTATGAAGATTGCGCACGGGTGGCACGGGAGCATCACGTTGCATTGCGGGATGTATACACCGCAGTTACGCAGGCGGGTGCTGACCGTTCTTGACGGTTGGAATCTGGATCGGCTCGATTCGGACCACGTGTTCGCAGCCGACCCGAACCAATCGCTCATAGGGCGCGACACCGGCCGGTCCTGCAACGCCGACCACGATGGAAGTGAGCCCGACGACGCATTGCTCCGGGTGACGAATGTCGTAAACCGTGCCGTCGGCGATGAAGAAACGCAACGGGGTAAACGGCCGCTTTTCGAGGTCTTCGAGGATGTCCGTCGCTTTCATGCCGATCTCCTGAAATCGTGCTTTTGTAGGTAGTATACCGAGGAAACCATGCCAACGTCGAGCGAGATCCGCGACCAGTTCATCGACTTCTTCTGCAAGAAGCACGGGCACGCCAACGTCCCGTCCAGTCCGGTCGTGCCGCTCGACGACCCGACTTTGTTGTTCGCCAACGCCGGGATGAATCAATTCAAACCGTACTTCCTCGGCACCGAGAAGCCGAAGTATACACGGGTGGCCAACACCCAGAAATGTATCCGTGCCGGCGGCAAGCATAACGACCTGGATGACGTGGGGAAGGATACCTACCACCACACGTTTTTTGAGATGCTCGGCAACTGGAGCTTCGGAGACTACTTCAAGAAGGACGCCATCGCGTGGGCGTGGGAACTGCTCACGGACGTGTGGATGCTCGACAAGACGCGGCTCCACGTCACGGTTTTTGAAGGCGACCCCGCGAACGGCATCCCGCGCGACGACGAGGCGGCCGGGTTCTGGCGAGCCGTCGGCGTGCCGGACACGCACATCCATCTGGGGAACAAGAAGGACAACTTTTGGGAGATGGGCAACACCGGCCCGTGCGGGCCATGCACCGAAATTCACTATGATGCGACCCCCGACAAGTCCGGCGGCAAGCTCGTCAACATGGGGACCGACAAGGTCATTGAGATCTGGAACAACGTCTTTATTCAGTTCAACCGCAACGAAGATCAGTCATTGACACCGCTGCCGGCGCAACACGTCGACACGGGCATGGGATTTGAACGCATCACCAAGGTGTTGCAAGGGAAAGAGAGCAACTACGACACGGACGTGTTCACCCCCATCTTCGCCGCGATCCACGACGTGACGAATGCGCGGCCCTACGGCGGCAAACTCGACGACCTGACCGACACGGCGTACCGCGTCATCGGCGACCACATCCGCACGCTGACGTTCGCGCTGACCGACGGCGCGAAGATCGGCAACGTCGGCCGGGACTACGTTTTGCGGCGAATCCTGCGCCGCGCGGAACGCTACGGCCGGCAAGTCCTCGGCACGAAGGAGCCGTTCTTGCACTCGCTCGTCGGCGTCGTCGTCGAGCAAATGGGCGGCGTCTTCCCCGAACTCAAGCGCGACCCGGCGAAGGTCCGCAGCGCGATTTACGACGAGGAAGTCGGCTTCCTGCGGACGCTGGACCGGGGCATCAAGCTGTTTGAGAAAGTCGCGGACGAAACTCGGAAACGGGGCAGTACCGTCATCAGCGGCAAGGATGCATTCAAGCTGCATGATACCTTTGGACTGCTTGTTGACATCACCGAGCAAATGGCCCAGGAAGCCGGCCTCACAGTTGATATGAAGGGTTTCGACAATGCAATGACGCAGGCCCACGAGTTGAGCCAGAAGGGCGGAAAGAAGCACAGCGTCACCGCGGTAAAGGGCGATCTCCCGGCCACCGACGATTCCCCCAAGTACGGCACCGCCCCGATCACCGCGAAGGTGCTGGGGTGGGTCGTCGATAACACCGTCGTGAGCAGTGGCAAACTCGTCGCTGGCGACACCGCGGCCGTGCTACTCGATCGCACCACGTTCTACGCCGAGCAGGGCGGGCAGGTCGGCGACATTGGCAGCATCCACGGCACCGGTGATGCGGAATTCCAGGTCGAAGACACGCACCGCCTCGGCGATGCGGTGCTGCACTTCGGCACGTTGCTCGGCGGCGAACTCGCGGTCGGCGACAGCGTCAACCTCATGCAGAGCACGTTCCGCCGGATCGACGTGATGCGGAACCACACGGCCACGCACCTGCTCAACCTCGGCCTGCGGCAAGTTCTTGGCAGCCACGTCGAGCAGAAGGGCTCGCTCGTCGACGACGAGAAGACGCGGTTCGACTTCAGCCACGACAAGCCGATTTCGCCCGACGAATTGCGGGAAATCGAGGAGTTCGTGAACAGTCGCATCAACCGCGACTTGCCCGTCACGGCCGTCTCGATGCCGCTGGCGGAGGCGAAGAAAGTCCCCGGCGTGCGGGCCGTCTTCGGCGAAAAGTACCCGGACCCGGTTCGCGTCGTGCTCATCGGCCCGGAGTCGCCGGACCGCGCGACGCAGGACGATTCCGTCGAGTTCTGCGGCGGCACGCACATGCCGCGGACGGGTCTTCTGGGGTACTTCAAGATCGTCGAGCAAAGCCCCGTCGCGAAGGGCGTTCGCCGGCTGACCGCCGTCACGGGCCGGGTTTCGACGCAGACGATTCAAAAGCTGTCGAGCACCGTCGAGGAACTGACGGCGAGGTTCGCGTGCAAGCCGGACGAACTCCCCGCCCGCGTGTCGGCGTTACAGGAGGAGTTGAAGAAACTGCAACAGCAACTCGCGAAGGCGGCGGCCGCGAACCTGTCGGCGGTGGTCGACAAGTTGCTCGAAGACGCCCCCGAAGTGAACGGCGTGAAGCTCGTCGTCGGTCAGCTTCCGCCCGGCGTTTCCGACGCGGTGAAGCCGCAGGTCGATCGCATCCGCCAGAAGGCGAAGTCTGCGCTGATCGTCTTCGGCTGGCCGGAAGAGGACAAGGCCCCGCTCCTCGTCGCGCTGACGGCCGACCTCGTGGCGAAGGGGTTGAAGGCGGGCGACCTCATCAAGCCCCTCGCCGAGATCGTCGGCGGCAAGGGCGGCGGCAAGCCCGAAATGGCCCAGGCCGGCGGCAAGGACGTGTCCAAGCTCGGCGACGCGCTGAAGAAGGCGGCCGAGATGGGCCGGGCCGCGTTGAAGTGAAGGGGTTAGCCCCTCCGCCGACGCTTACTTCCCGCTCAACGTCAGAGCGACTGGTTTCGGTTCGGGCAGAACCTCGACCGCCGGCTCGTCGGGAAGGCCGATCGGCTCGTTCGGGTCGATTCGCGTTTCGACACAGGCGGGGAAGCGGATCGTCTCTTCCGTCAACTCGATCTCCTGAAGCTCGCCGACGGGTTCCGCCGTCGCCTCGACCGCGGCCGGCGGTTGGTGGTCGAGGTGCCCGACGGCGAGGAATGCGGACAGGCCGACGACCGTGCCGAAAACGGCGACGGCCTTCAGGGCCAGACCGGGAGCGGAAAACATGGGGCACCCCAGGGCGAATCCGGTGGAACGGGACGGGACCGACGCGAAGGTAAGACGAACGACCCGGTGAAAACGTTCCCGGAATTTGCCATACAACAACCGGGAACCGTCCGCTTTTCCCTCTCAGGAAATCGACCCGCCATGTCCGCCGCGACGACCGACCCGTGGTTCCAGTCCCTGTTCGCCGACCGCATCGGGGGCGCGAACTACGGCAAGGGGACCGAAATCTACAAGTTCGAGAAGATCAAGCGGGCCAAGCGAAAAGCCCTCGCCGACCACCCGGACCGCAAGCTGCTCGACTTCGGCATCGGCGAGAACGACGACATGGCCGCCCCGGTCGTGCGGGAGAAGTTGAAGGCGGAAGTCGACAAGCTCGACAACCGCGGGTACGCGGACAACGGCATTGCCGCATACAAGGAGGCCGCCGCCGACTTCATGAAGCGGCAGTTCGGCGTCGCCCTCGACCCGGTGACGGAGGTGTGTCACTGCATCGGGTCCAAGCCCGCCTACGCGATGCTCCCCGCCGTGTTCGTCAACCCCGGCGACGTGACGCTGATGACCGTCCCCGGCTACCCCGTCGCGGGCACCTACACCCGCTACTACGGCGGCGAAGTCCACCGCCTGCCGTTGAAGGCCGAGAACGGCTTTTACCCGGACCTCGACGGCATCCCCGCGGACGTCAAAAAGCGCGCGAAGTTGCTCGTCATCAACTACCCGAACAGCCCGACCGGGGCCGTCGCGACGAAGGACTTCTACAAGCGGGTCATCGAGTTCGCCCACAAACATCAAGTCGTCGTGGTGCAGGACGCCGCCCACATTTTGCTGACTTACCAGGGCGAGCCGCTGAGCTTCCTGCAAGTCGACGGCGCGAAGGAAGTCGGCGTCGAGGTCCACTCGATGTCCAAAGGCTTCAACATGATCGGCTGGCGGATGGGCTTCGTCTGCGGCCACCCGAAGATCGTGCAGGCCTACGCCGACGTGAAGGACAACAGCGACTCCGGGCAGTTCATGGCCGTCCAGCAGGCGGCCGCCGAGGCGTTGCGGCACCCGGAGATCCCCACGGCCATCCGCGCGAAGTACGAGCGCCGGCTGCGGAAGCTCGTCGCCGCGCTGAAGCAGGTCGGCTTCGCCTGCGAGATGCCCGGCGGGACGTACTTCCTCTACGCGAAGGCCCCCGTCGCGGCCGGCGACAAGACGTTCGCGAACGCCGAGGAAGCGTCGCAGTTCCTGATCGTGGACCAGTCCGTGTGCTGCGTCCCGTGGGACGACGCCGGCGCGTTCCTGCGGTTCTCGGTGACGTACCTGGCGAAGGACGAGGCCGAGGAAGACGCGATCATGGCCGAGACCGTGGCCCGGCTGAAGGGGTTGCAGTTGAAGTTTTGAGGATGATGGCCGTGTCCGACGCCGCGTTCCTGGCGAAAATTCGAGCCAAGAGGAAGGACCGCCTCCCGCGGCTCGTCTACGCCGACTGGCTGGACGAGCAGTCCGACCCGCGGGGGCAACTGATCCGCGTCGAGGAGGAAATGCGCGAGGTGCCGGTCACCGCGGATCGGTACTGGACCCTCAAAAAGACCCGGACGAAGCTTCGCAAGTCGACCGAAGCCGCGTGGTTGACCGCGATGGATTATGGCACCCACTACGAGCCGATCTTCCACGAGGTGCCGGCCGGGTGGAAGGAGCGGTTCCGACTGGCGCGGGAGTTTTTGGAGCGGTGGTTGGGGTACGATCTCGGTGACGTTTTCGCGAGCCGCAAGGCGACATTCAAGCCACCGATGATCGAGCCTCAGCAGCACCCCTTCGCTCCAACTCAAGAAGCTCATGATCACACCATTGAGATCGCGAAGCCTTTCCCACCGGCCATGATCGAGTGGACCACGCTGACCCGTGAGCTAGCGAACACTCCGAATTTCTACACCGAAGATCGCTACGAATACCAGTACTTCCCGGAGTGGGGACGAAAGGTTCTGGATTTCTATCAAGGCCGCCATGTCTTCTTCATCAAGGATGAAGATTGGTCGACAGCCGATCCGGTCGTCTACTGGACCGAGTACGGCGACACCTGGGGAATCATTCCCAGTATGAGCAGCCTCGCGTTGAGATACGTCATGTCACTGGCGGGTCAATTAGAGGAAACGACAGCGGGCTATGCGCACTTCGGAGACTACCCGAAACGGATCGGGAAGAGCTTGCAGAACGAAGGGTTAAGCCATTCGCAATTCGACGACCTGGAAATTTTCGAGTCCCGCAACCTCATCGCCACACTCGGGCCGGGCTGGACGGGAAGGCCCAGCCTTTGGGTCGCGGCCCGCAAGCCCCTCACCCGCAAAGACCTGCCCCCGTGCCTGCTGCAAGACTTTCGCCGGTACAAGCCCTTACTCTTTGGCATCTTCGCCGCGCCGAAATGAACTCATCCCGGACGCGATCGCGGCCGAAACCGCGGCCCGGCCGAGGGGGTTGCGGTTGAAGTTCTGACGAGGGAACGGTAAACGACACACCGGGGACGGGGTGACCGCGTCGACCGGGGAAGCCCGGCAAGGAAGGGGAACCCCGCCGTCCGGCGGGGTTCGCAAACTCGCGTGTCCCTTCGGCCGCCCGATGAAGTAGAATATTCGCCAACGCCCCACACCCCCATGCCTCGCCGGACCCGGCCGATGTCGCACGAGCCGTCCCAACTCACCGCCGACGAGTGGGCCGACCTGGAAGACCGGGCCGACCGCTTCCACGCCGCGCTGCGGGCCGGCCCCGTCGCAGACTGGGAACCGTTCCTCGGCGACTTGCCGCTGCGGCTGCGGGCGTCGGTCCTGGCGGAACTCGCGATCCTCGACCTCGGGCACCGGTACGGCAAGGGGGAGTCCCCGCTGGTCGAGGAGTACGTCCGCCGGTTCCCGGAACTCGGGCCGGCCGACCGCGTCCCGCAGAAGTTGCTGCTGGAGGAACGCCGGTGCCGGCAGAAGTTCGGCCCCGCCCCGACCCCCGGCGAGTACCGCAACCGGTTCCCGATCCAGGCCGCCGCGCTGGGGGCCGAACTCGACCCGCCGACGGTGCCGGACTCGCTCGTCCAGGCGAGCACGATGCCGTCGCACCACATGATGACGATGGTCCACGAGGGGGCCGAAGAGGAGGAGAAACCGGCGGTCCAGCACAGCGCGATCGAGATCGACGCGCCGGACCCGGAGCACCAGGAGAAGTCCGGCCCGTCGTCGTCCGTGATGTCGATGAACTCCCGGTACGAACTCGTCCGGGTGCTCGGCAGCGGGGCGTTCGCCGACGTGTGGCTCGCCCGCAAGGCCCCGTCCGGCATCGAGGTCGCCGTCAAGATCGTCAAGCAGGCCATCGACAAGAACGCCGCCCAGCGGGAACTCGGGTCGCTGGAACTGATCAAGAACCTGCGGCACCCGTACCTGCTCGCCACGCTGGACTACTGGGTGTCCAAGAGCAAGCTGCACATCGTGATGGAACTCGCGGAGGGGACGCTCCGCAGCCGGATGAAGGAGTGCGCGAAGGAAGGGCTGCCCGGCGTCCCCCGGGAGGAAATCCTGCCGCTGTTCGCGGAGGCCGCCGAGGGGCTGGACTTCCTGCACTCCAAGTCGATCACCCACCGGGACGTGAAGCCGGACAACATCCTGATCCTGAACGGGCACACGAAGGTCGCGGACTTCGGCCTCGCCCGGCAGCAGGACGAGATCATGGCGAGCATGAGCTTCGCCGGCACCCCGATCTACATGTCCCCCGAGGGGTGGAGCGGGAAGGGCGGCCCGGCCAGCGACCAGTACTCGCTGGCGTTCGCGTACATCGAGGTCCGCCAGGGGTACTGCCCGATCAAGCCGGGGCCGTTCGCGGACGTGATGTTCGCCCACATCGAGGGGAAGTTCGACTTCGCGGACTTCCTGGAGCCGGCCGAGGTCGCCGTTCTGCGGAAGGCGCTGGCCCGCGAGCCCGAGCTGCGCTACCCGTCGTGCGCGGCGTTCATCGAAGCCCTGGCGGACGCCTGCGGGGCGTCGTACGTGATCCGCCGGTCGCGGAAGCACGGGTCGTCCACCGCGATCGGGACCGCGGCGGCCGTCCGCACGCCGCCGACCGGCACCCCGAGCCGCCCGGCCGGCAACCTGATGGAAACGCTCATCCCCGAAAAGACGCTCGGGGACCGGTCGCACCCCGTGAAGCCGCCCGCCGGGCCGAAAGCCCCCGCTCCCGCGGAGGCGTCCGCGCAGACGGTCGACGAGTGGATGACGACCAGCACGGTCGGCAAGCCGGACGTCGCCCCGGCGAAGTCGAAAGCGCCGCTGTTGCTGATGCTGGCAGGCTTGGTTCTGGTCCTCGGGGTCGGCGGCCTCGCGGTCATGATGGTGTCCGGCGGCACCGGCACGGCCGTCGTCCCCACCGCCCCGACCACCGAACCCGTTCCGCCACCGCCGCCACCGCCGCCCCCCCCGACCGCGCCCGCCACCACCCCGAGCACGACCAAGACGCCTCCGACCGTCAAGCCGAAGCCGGTGGAGAAGAACTGGCTCCCCCCCGGCGCGAAGCCGGCACCGGGGGCGAAGACCGTGTCGCTCGCCGGCGGCCACGACCTGTACGACCGCATCGTCTTCCCGGACGTGGACCGCGAGCACCCGCCGCAGTTCGTGCTGATCGCCGGCACCGGCGGGGAGTCCTCCCGCGTCGCGCCGTTCTACATGCTCGACACGAAGGTCTGGGCCGGGCTCTACGGCGAGTACGCGCGGAAGCACGGCAAGGCGACGCCCGCCGGCGACCCGTTCCTGCCGGTGACCGGCGTCACCGCCGCGGACGCCGCCGCCTTCGCGAAGGACGTCTTCGGCGGCGCGTTGCCGTCCGCGGACGAGTGGGACCACGCCGCGGGACTGTACAACCGCGGCGACCTGGAAGGGCCGACGAAGATCGGCGGCCAGCCGAAGTTCAAGCGGGCCGCCCCCGCCCCGGTGTACCCCGTCGTCCCGAACTCGGACGACCAGAGTCCGCTCGGCGTCCGGGACATGGCCGGCAACGGCCGGGAGTGGACCCGCACGCCGCTCGACAACCGCCAGCCCGGCGAACTCCGCGTCCTCCGCGGCCGCAACTTCACCCTCCGCAGCCCGCTGACCTACGCCACCATGGACTACGAGCGGAAGGTGCCCCAGACGCAGTTCCCCACGGTCCCGAGCCCGTACACGTCCTTCCGGGTGACGATCGAGATCCCCGCCAAGTGACCGGGTCCGGGCTCAGCCCTGGGGCCGGAAGGCCTTGACGACCGCTTCGTGCGTGATCAGTCGCGGCCCGGAGATGAGGTCGACGCAGTACGGGATCGCCGGGAAGACCGCGAGCAGGCACTCCCGGATCGCGGCGGGCTTGCCGGGGAGGTTCACGAACAGCGTCTTGCCGCGGATGCCTGCCGTCTGACGGGACAGGATCGCGGTCGGCACCGTCTTCAGCGACACGGCCCGCATCTGCTCGCCGAAGCCCGGAAGGAGCTTCTCGCAGATCGCCTCGGTCGCCTCCGGCGTCACGTCCCGAGCGGCCGGGCCGGTCCCGCCGGTCGTCACGACCAGGCAACACCCCTCGTCGTCGGCCAGCGCGGTGAGCGTCGCCTCGATGCGGTCCTGCTCGTCCGGGATCAGCCGGGGGACGGGTTCCCACTCGCACGCCAGGATGTCGGTCAGGCACGCGACGACGGCGGGGCCGCTCCGGTCTTCGTACACGCCGCCGCTGGCACGATCGGAAACGGTGACGACGCCGATGCGGATCGGGAACATGGTGTACCCTTACTGAGAGCCGGGGCCAGCAAGTAAGTTCGTAAACTGAATTCTACCGATCCGACCCCGCAACGGCGGGAGTGCCCCTTTCCCCGGCGAAACCATGACCGCACCCTGGACGTTCCACTCCGCCGGCTCGCTCGCGTTCGGCCGGGGTTCCGTGCGGCAACTCGGGGACATCACCCGCCGGCTTCGCGCGAAGAAGGCGTTCGTCGTCACGGACTCCGTGCTGGCCGGGAACGGCATCCTCGACGCGGTGCGGACGCCCCTCGAAGCGGCGGGCGCGACCGTCGGCGTGTGGGCCGGCGGCAAGGCGGAACCCCCGGTCGAGACGGTCCGCGAAGCCTTTGCCGCAGCAAAAGCGTTCGCCCCGGATGTCGTCATCGGGATGGGCGGCGGCAGCAACATGGACGTGTCGAAACTCGTGGCGATTCTGCTCGCCCACGGCGGCGACCCGACCGATTACGTCGGCGACTGCCGCGTCCCCGGCCCGGTCCACCCGCTGATTTGCGTGCCCACGACGGCCGGCACCGGCTCCGAAGTCTCGGCGGCGGCCGTCTTCACGGACACGGCGAAGCAGATCAAGGTGTCCTGCCTCAGCAACTACCTCCGCCCGGCGGCCGCCGTCGTCGACCCGCTGCTGACGGTCGGGTGCCCGAAGAAGGTGACGGCGGACTCCGGGATCGACGCCCTCACCCACGCGATCGAGGCGTTCACGGCCGTCGACCACGACGAGTTCCTGAAGCGGCCCCCCGGCGGCGAAACGGTCTACCAGGGGAAGAACCCGCTCGCGGATGCGATGGCAGCCGAATGCATCGCGCTGGTCGGCAAGTACCTGAAACGCGCCGTGGACGACGGCCAGGACCTGGAAGCCCGCGACGGCATGGCCCTCGCCGCGACGCTCGGCGGGCTGGCGTTCTCGAACGCGGGTGTGGCGCTGGTCCACGCGATGGAGTACCCCGTCGGCGGGGCGGTTCACGTCTCGCACGGGGCCGGGAACGGGCTGCTGTTGCCGTATGTCATGATGTACAACTCGCCGGTCGCGAAGGGCAAACTCGCGGCGTTGCCGAAGCTGTTCGGGCGGATTCACGCTGCCGACGACGAGGATTCCGAAGTCATGCGGGCCGTCGGCATCGTCGGGAAACTGCGGGAGGAGATCGGCATCCCCACCCGACTGCGCGACCTCGGCGTGACCGAAGACATGCTCCCCGGCTTCGCGGAGAAGGCGTTCGGCATCAAGCGGTTGATGCGCGTCAACCCCCGGTTCCCCGCGTCGGCGGACGAGATTCTCGACATCTACCGGGCGGCGTTTTGAACGAGAACGCCCGCCCGTGATGCCGTCTCGGTGTCCGCCGGCTACGTTAAACCATACCCTCTACCCCCGGTCCGGAGTCGCCGCGGCCCGCCATGCAAATCATCATCGCGTCGCTCAAGAACCCGTACCTCGTCGCCACCATCGTCTTCGCGCTGCTGATCCTCGGGTCGGTCGCGCTGGTCAGCATCCCGATCGACATCCTCCCCGTGCTGCGCGTCAACGCCGCGCGGGTGCAGGCGTACAACCAGGGGATGACCGCCGAGATGGTCGAGAAGACCATGACCGTGACGATGGGGCGGTTCCAGTCGAGTTCCCTCGCCGCCGAGCGCGTCACGACCCGCTCGGTGAACGGCGTCGCCCAGATCACGACGTACTTCCAGGACGGCAGCGACCAGGGGACGAACATCGCCCAGGCCAGCGCCCAGGGGTCCAGTTCGCTGGCCAAGCTGCCGCCGAACACGCTGCAGCCGAACGTCATCCCGTTCAACCCGACCGCGACGCAGCCGCTCATCATCGTCGGCGTGACGAGCAAGTCGCTGTCCGAGGCGAAGCTGAAGGACCTGACGGTCACGAACATCCGCTCCCAGATCGGCGGGGTCCGCGGGGCCCAGGCGCTCGGGACGTTCGGCGGCAAGGACCGGGCGGTGATGCTGTTCGTCGACCCGCGCCGGCTCGAGGCCCGCGGGATGGCCCAGAGCGACGTGGTGAACGCCGTCTCGGGCGGGAACCTGCTCCTCGGCACGGGGGTGGCCAAGTTCCAGAACTACGAGTTCCAGCTCGACACGAACGCCCTCGTCGACCCGGTGACCGACCTGAACGACCTGCCGCTGAAGTTCGACAACGGCAGCACGGTCTTCCTCCGCGACGTCGGCCGGGCGGAGGACTCCTTCCAGATTCAAACCTCGATGGTCCGCATCGGCGGGCAGCGGACGGTGTACACGCCGGTCTACTCGCAGGTCGGGGCGAGCAGCGTGGCCGTCGTCGGCGGCGTCCGCGAGCTGCTGCCCAACCTCGAAAAGCGCACGCTGTCCGACACCGGCAACGACGTCGAACTGCACCCCGTGATGGACCAGACGTTTTACGTCTGGACCTCCATCGAGGGGCTGGCCCACGAGGCGGTCGTCGGCGCGGGGCTCGTCTCGCTCATGATCCTCCTGTTCCTCGGGAACTGGCGGATGACGCTGATCGCCTGCCTGTCCATCCCGCTGGCCGCGCTCGGGGCGATCTCCGGGCTCTGGCTGACGGGGAACACGCTGAACATGATGACCCTCGCCGGGCTCGCCCTCGCGGTCGGCCCGCTGGTCGACGACGCGGTCGTCGAGCTGGAGAACAACCACCGCCACTACGAGATGGGCAAGTCCCGCATCCGGGCCGCCATCGACGGGGCGCGGGAGGTGATGATCCCGGTCATGGTGGCGACGGCGACGACGATCCTCGTGCTCAGCCCGATCGCGCTGATGCCGGGGATCAACGGGCAACTCTTCCGCCCGCTCGCCCTGGCGGTCACGTTCGCGATGCTGTCGTCGTTCATGCTGTCGCGGACGTTCGTGCCGATGCTGTGCGCCCACTTCCTGCCGGACGCCCACCGCGAGGGTTCGCCGCCGCCGAGCCACGCGAAGCCGGGTTTCTTCACCCGGTTCCACCACAGGTTTGAGGGCTTTTTGGAGCGGCTCACGAAGGGGTACACGAACCTGCTGGAAGTCGCGATGCGGTTCCGCATCCTCACCCTGCTGCTCGCGCTCGGGCTGTTCGCCGCCTCGCTGCTGCAAATTCCGCTCATCGGCCAGGAGTTCTTCCCCGCGACGGACGCCGGGCAGCTCGTGATTTACGCCCGCTGCCCGTCCGGCACGAACATCGAGGCGACCGAACGCCGCGTCGCGGAGTTCGAGGACTTCCTGAAGGCGAAGATCAAGGCGGAAGACCTGCAACTCGTCATCTCCGAGATCGGCGTCGACGCGGACCTGTCCGCCGCGTACACCGCGAACGCCGCGACGTGGGACTCCACCATCCGCATCCAGCTGACCGACGGCCGCTCGAAGACGTCGCAGGACTACGCCTCGGAACTGCGGAAGGCCCTGGCCGCCGACCCGAAGTTCGCGGACATGCGGTTCACGTTCAACACGGGCGGGATGATCCAGTCCACGCTCAACTTCGGGGCGCAGACGCCGATCGACGTGCGCGTCCTCGGCGGGACCGACGACGACGCCTACGGGGTGGCGATGAACCTCCGCGAGCGGATCAAGCGCATCCCCGGCACGGCCGATGTCGCGATCCTCCAGCGGCGGGACGCCCCGAAGAAGCTCATCGTCGTCGACCGGACCAAGGCCGCGGGCGTCGGCCTCACCGAGACCGACGTCGTCGATCAGGTCGTGGCGGCGATGAACTCCAGCCAGTTCATGAAGCGGATCGTCTGGATCGAGCGGAAGAGCGGGCAGCAGTACTGGGTGGCCGTGCAGTACCCGCAAAACCTCGACCTGCGGCTCGAAGACGTGCTGAACATCGTCGCCACCGGCCCGAACGCGAAGGAGCCGGTGAAGCTCAGCAGCCTGGTCACGATCGTGGACGGGTCCACCGCGGTGGAGATCAACCGGGACCAGTTCTCGCGGCTGTACAACGTCCAGGTCAACGTCGAGAACCGGGACATCGGCTCGGTCGTCCGCGACGTGCAGGCGGCCGTCGCGGACCTGGAAGCGAAGAAGCTCCCGACCGGCATCCGGATTCAGATCGCCGGTGAATACACGAACATGGTCGCGTCGTTCAAGTCGATCGGCCTCGGGCTCGGCCTCGCGGTGCTGTTCGTGTACGCCCTGCTGGTCGGCCTGTTCCGCTCGTTCCGGGGGCCGTTCATCCTGATGCTGACGGTCCCCCTCGGGCTCATCGGCGTGCTCACGACGCTCCACCTGACGAACACGACGTTGAACGTGCAGTCCGGGATGGGCGTGATCTTCCTGGTCGGGATTGCGGTGTCGAACGGGGTGCTGCTGATCGACTACGCGAACCACCGCCGGCGGCAGGGGCACTCGGTCCGGGAGTCGATCGAGATCGCCGCCGCCACGCGGTTCCGGCCGATCCTGATGACGTTCCTCGCCACGTTCCTGGACCTGATCCCGATCGCGATCGGGTCGAGCCTCGCGGACTCGACCGTGCCGCTGGCCCGCGCGGTGGTGGGCGGCATGGTCACGTCCACCGCCCTGACGCTGTTCGTCGTCCCGTGCCTGTACACGCTGCTGATCTCGGACGCGCCGGTCGAAGACCTGGACAAGCTGGTGGACGACGAGATGGCCCGGCCGGAGCCGGGGCACGCCGGTTGACCCACCCGTTCGGCCGTTCGCCCTATTTCGTCGGCTTCACCGCCGCGTCCATCCGCTTTCGCCACAGGTGGATGGCCTCCCACTCGGCGGGCGTCGCGGCCGCCGGGGCGAACTTCGACGGGTCCGGGGTCAGGTACAGTTGCTTGTGGAGCGCCGCGTCGAAGTCGGGGTTCGGCTTCATCTCCTGGGCGTCGACCGCCTTCAACCATTCGGCCAGTTTCGCCCGCAGGTGCTTGACGCGGTCCGGGTGGTCCGCGGAAACGTCGGTCTTCTCGCCGGGGTCGGACGACAGGTCGAAGAGTTCCGCCGTTCCCGTCTCGGCCCACGCGACGAGCTTCCAGTTCCCCTCGCGGACGGCGCTGCCGGGCCGGCTGCCCTGGTTTATGTAGTGCGGCTGGTGCCAGAACAGCGGGCGGTCCGGGGGCGGTCCGGAACCCCGGAGCAGCCCGGCGAGGTTCGCGCCGTCGAGGGTTTTCGGCGGCTTCCCGCCCGCGACGTCCGCCAGCGTCGGCAGCCAGTCCGTCGTGATAACCGGCGTGTCGATCGTCGTGCCCGGCTTGACTTTTCCCGGCCAGCGGACGATCAGGGGCACGCGCAGCCCGCCTTCGTAGAGGTAGCCCTTCCCCGCCCGGAGCGGGCCGTTGTGCGTGACCCGCTCGTGCTTCAGTTCCGGGACGTGCAGCCCGCCGTTGTCGCTGGTGAAGACGACGATCGTGTCGTCCGCGACCCCGAGGGCGTCGAGCTTCTTCAGCAGGACGCCGACGGACTCGTCGAGGGACTCCACGACGGCCGCGTAGGTGGGCTCGAACGCGGCGGCGTTCGCCGTCACGCGGTCCGGCCGGGCCGTGTACGGGATGTGCGGGGCGTGGTGGGCGAGGTAGGCGAAGAACGGCCGGTCCTTGTGCTTCTCGGCGAACCCGGCCACGGCCGCGGTCAGGTCGAACTCCCCCTTGCCGCCTTCGGTGTCGCCCGGCGTGGTGGTCGCCTTGCCGGCGTAGAAGGTGTCGAACCCGTGGTCGGTGGGCTGGTGGCCCTTCCCGCCGAGGTGCCACTTGCCGAAGCACCCGGTCGCGTAGCCGGCGTCCTTCAGGAGTTTCGGCAGGGTGGGCACGTCGGCGGGGAGGTGGGTCGCGATCGCGGGGTGCAGGAGCTTCTGGGACGGGGCGTCCGGCCGGCCGGGCAGGAAGGTCGTCAGGTGCAGCCGGGCGGGGGCCTGCCCGGTCAGCAGTGCCGCCCGCGTCGGGGAACAGACGCTCGCGGCGGCGTAGCCCTGGGTGAACCGCGCGCCGCCGGCCGCGAGCTTGTCCAGGTTCGGCGTGCGGTGGTCTTTCCGGCCGTCGCACCCGAGGTCGAACGAGCCCAGGTCGTCGGCGAGGATCAACACGATGTTCGGCGGCCGGGTGTCCGTCGCCGGGGCGGACGCCATCAGCGCCGCGAGCAGGATGGGGGGCATGGGGCCTCCGGGAGTGGTTCCGCAAACCGACGTTCCACGTCGGCGGGCGGGGGGTCTACAATCGTGACATGACGGAAACGGACTGGCTGACGACTTCTGACCCGAATGCGGCGTACCTCCGCCTGGCGGGGGCGGCCCCGAGCCGGACGTCCCGGTGGCTGGCGTTCGTCGGCATCCCGAGCCGGCCGGTCCCGCACCGGAAGTTGCGGCTGTTCCTGTGCGCCGCCTTCCGGTTCGACTCGGCCGCGTTCCCCGCCGAGTGGGCTGCCGCCACCGCGGAGGTGCTGGACGCCGCCGAGCGGGTCGCGGACGGGGACGCCCTGCCGGACGACGTCCTCGCCGCCATCGACGCCCACTGGTCCGCCGCCATCACCGGCGGGGAGGTCAAGGCGGCCCGGTCCACCGAGGCGACCCAGCAGGTGTCCCGCGGGTGGATGACGCTCATGCCCCAGTGGCGGACCGCCGCCGCCCGGCTCGGCACCGCGGACGCCGACCTCGAGGCGGTGGTCCGGTCCACGCTGGCCCCCCGCACCCACAGCCCGGGTCTGGCGGACCTCGTTCGCTGCGTCTTCGGCAACCCGTTCCACCGGGCCGAAATTCTCGACCCGTGGCGGACGTCGACCGTGCTCGGCATCGCGACGGCGGCCTACGAAGACCGCACGTTCGGCCACCTGCCCGTCCTCGCGGACGCCCTCCAGGACGCCGGGTGCGAGGATCCGCACGTGCTCGACCACTGCCGGAACGGCGGCCACCACGCCCGCGGGTGCTGGGTGGTCGACGGGATTCTAGGGCTGGGGTGACGGCTCCGCCGGCGGCGGGGCCGGCTTCGGCCCGCCCTTCGCCGCTTCCACGGCTTCCTTCGAGTACAGCACGAGGAACACGCCCCCGGCGATCAGCGCGATGCCGACGGGCAGGTGCCAGCTCGGGATTTCCAGGTGGAAGTTCCACGGGTCGCCCGGCTTCGGGTGCCAGACGAGGCTCATCAGCGTGTTGATCATCGGGGCGAGGCAAAAGATCAGCGGCGCGATGTAGATGCGGTACGTTGCCGGGTTCACGCCCTCGACCTTCGCCGCGTCGACGGCCGCCTTGCTGGCGAAGATCACGCAGATCGCGCCGACCGCCCCCATCACGCCGGCCAGCCCGCTGAACACCAGCCCGTTCGTCTTCCACTCCGGCTGGGCGTCGTCGCGCAGCTGCATCATCACGAGCGGGACGAGGACCGCCATGACGAAGTACGCGATGCCGACGCACAGGATCGACGCCAGCCGGCCGCCGATCGTGCCCGGCTTCGTGGTGAGTTCCGTCCCGCCGTAGAAGATGATCGGGACGTAGGTGCCCCACGACAGCCCGGCCAGGACCACGTACCCCCACCACGGAATGCTCATCGGTTTTGCTCCGCGACAAACTCGGCGAGACGGCCGACCCGATAATGTTAGGCACGGCGCGGCCCGCGAACCAGGGGTACTCGGCGGACGCCGCTGGCGGGCCGTCACTTCAAGGTCGTCAGGAACTCGACGAGGTCCCGCACCTCCCGCGGCGAGAGCGTCCGGTCCATCGGCGGCATCGGCGAGGTCGGCGTCGTCCGCGCGTCGACGTCTTCGACCGCGATCACCTGCTTCTTCCCGTCCGGGGTCTGCACCGTCACCTGCTTCTTGTCCTCGGCCAGGACCACCCCGGCGATCACCCGCCCGTCCGCGAGGGTGAACGTGACGGCGGCGTACCCGTCGGCGATCTTCGCGTTCGGCAGCGCCAGGGATTCGACGAAGTGCTCGCGGGTCTTCTCGGGGTACTTCGCCGCGATCTTGCTGAGGTCCGGTCCGGCCACGCCGCCGACGCCGTTGACGACGTGGCACCGGACGCACTGCGCCGCGGTGTGGCCGAAGAAGATGTCCCGCCCGCGGTCGGCGTCGCCGCCGGTGAGCGCGTCGCGGAACTTGCCGGCCGGGTCGCGCGGCACGCCGGCTTCGTACTTCGAGCGGTGGGCGTCCCGCGTTGGGGACGGGGCGGCCTTGAGGGCGTCGTGAACGTCGACCCGCAATTCGGCGGGCACTTTCGCATCGGCGAGTTTCGACGCCCACTCGTCGAGTAGCTTCGCCGCCTTTGCGTCCTTCACACGGGCTAGGGCCAGAATCGCCCGCTGCTTTTCGGACACGGCGGCCGCGCCGTCGTCGAACACGGCGGCGAGTGCGGTCACACCGCGGCCCGGGTCCGTTGAAGCGAGAACCTCACGGGCTTCGGACCGGACCGCGGGGATGGAATCCCTCAACGCCACGGCGAGCGATTCTTCCAGGAACTTCGACTTGCGGTCGCCCAGGATTCGCAGCGCCGCCGACCGCGTGTTCGGGTCGCGCTTCGGGTCGGCGACCCACGCGGCGAACGTCCCCTCGTCCGCCTTCACGCCGAGCTTGCCGATGAGGGCGACCGCCTCGGACTGCAATTTCCCGGACGTTTTCGCGAGGAGTTCGGCCACCGCCGGTTCGACGACGCCGCGAACGACCGCCGCGTCCCGTCTCTCCATGACCCGCCAGAACCCGGTGACGCGGTCGCGTTGCGGCGGATCGGCCCAGTCGCGCAGGGCGAACAGCGCCTCGGCCCGCACCGCCTCGGGGAAGTTCGGGTTGAGCACGACGCCGAGCACCGCCTTCGCGTTCTCCGCTCGGCCGAGCACGAAGTTCGCGTCGATCCCCCGGCGGACGAGCGGGTCGATGTCGGGCACGACCGACCCGCCGACGGTGGCGAGCACCTTCGCCAGTTCCGGGTACAGGTCGGTCATCGGCAGGTCGTGGACCGCCCGCGCCGCTTCCGTTCGCACGAACAGGTCGGCGTCGGTCAGGAAGCGAGCCACTCGCCTGTCGCCGAGTTTGCGTTGGACGAGCACTGCGCCGAGCCGCACGGCCGCGGATTCGTCGGTCGCCTTGGCGTGGACGGCCTCCGCGTCGGCGATGCGAACGAGGGCCGCGACCGCCGCGTGCCGCAGGAACGGGTCGGCGTCCTTGTTCGCCTTCAGCACGTCGAACAGGGGTCCGACCGCGGGCCGGTGCCGCAACTTCCCGAGCGCGGTCGCCGCGAAGTGCTTGACCCGCGGGGCCGGGTCGCCGAGCAGGGCGACGAGTTTCGCCTCGGAGCCGGGGAACTTCGCGTCGCCGATCGCCTTCGCGGCCTGGGCCTTCACCTCGGGGTCCGCGTCATCCAGAAGGGGAACGACGGGCTTGACCGCGTCCGGGTTCTTCCGCGCGAGTTGCCCCAGCCCCCAGATCGCGTGCAGCCGGGCGAGCGGCTCCGCGTCCTTCGCCGCAACCGCGGCCAGCGTGTCGGCGGCCCCCTGCTCGGCGAGGGCGAACTGCGCCCGCTGGCGGACCCGCATCTCCGGGTGGGCGAGCAACTTCGCGAGTTCCGCCGGCTTGCGGCGCGCGAACCCGGCGGCGAAGAGTTCTTTCGTCTCGGTGACGTCCGCGGACTTCTGCTTCTGTTCGTCGAAGACCGTATACACCCTCCCGCCGAGGGATTTGCCGCTCCAGTCCAGGTTCACGAAGTCGGAGACATACAACTTTCCGTCCGGCCCTTGTTCCACGTCGGTGGCCATGATGGGTTTGAGGAAGTCGTGATAGTCTTCGATCTCAAACCCGGCCCCCTTGGGCTTCAACCGCCAGGATTCGAGCCCGCCGCCGCCGGTGTAGTTGCACATGATGAAGGCGTTCTTGTATCGCGCCGGCAGGCTCGTCCCGCTCGTAAACAGGAACCCGGCCGGCCCGGTGCCGATCTTCCCCACGGGGGGCAGGATCCACGCGGGCTGGCCGGCGTTCGGCAGGTGCCACATCCGCTCCGCGAACCACGGCCCCGCCATGTACGGGGCGGGGATGGTTTGATACGCCATGTTCCACCCGGCGTCGGCGTCTTCCAATACATACACGAGCCGGCCGTGGTCGCCTTTGTCACAGTTGTTATCGTCCGCGAAAAGATTGCCATACTGGTCGAATGCCAGTTCTTGCGGGTTGCGCAACCCTCGCATCACAACCTCAAAGTTGCTGCCGTCCATGTCGCACCGAAACACCGCCCCGTTGCGCGGTCCCGCGAAGTGCTTGCCTTCCTTCGAGGTCACGTCGAACCCGCGGTCGCCGACAGAGAAGTAGAGCTTGCCGTCCGGCCCGACGATGAGGCCGTGCAGGTCGTGGCCGAAGAACGCGATGTTCGGGCCGAAGCCGGTGAGCAGCTTTTCCCGCTGGTCCGCCACCCCGGTCCCCTTCGTGTCGCGCAGCTTCCACAGGTTCGGGATGCACGTGAAGTACACGTCCCCGTTGTGGGCGAGCACCCCGGCCGCGAGGCCGTCGAGCGGGTCGTTGAAGCCGCCCGCGAAGACGCTGCTCCTGTCCGCCTTGCCGTCGCCGTCGGTGTCCTCGACGAGCCGCACCTGATCGGAATAATTGGAGAACCAGTCCATCCCGCCGGGCATCTTCGCCTGCCACTTCTTGTAGTTCGCGAGGCGGTCCGCGAGGGTGTTCGACCGCAGGTCGTCGTCCAGGAAGAAGCTGAATTTGAACGCGGCGTTGTCGCGGTTCTCGGCGGCCCCGCGGCCGAGCCGGTGTTCCTCGGCGACGTACACCCGGCCCTTGTCGTCCACGCTGATCGCGACCGGGCTCGCCAGCTTCGGCTCCGCCGCGAACAGGTTGACCTTTACCCCCGCCGGCACGCGGAACGTGGCCATCTGCTTCGCGGCCTTGTCCGTGCCGTCGGGCAACTCGGGGTCGCCCTTCGCCGGGTTCGGCGTCGCCGGGTCCACGGCGGAGACGGCCGTGAGCAGGGCCGGAAGCGTCAGAAGCACGAGGAATCGCGGGAGTCGCATGGGTGGCCGGGTCAGGGTGGGGAGGGCGTTCGGTTCGGAAGAATCTCGACCGGGACAGTTCGGCGGGCAGGATCGCAGTATACCAACCCTGTTCCTTTCCCGCGAGCATGAAGGGGCGGCCGATGATTCACGTGATCGCGACCATTGAGACGGAACCCGGCAAACGCGCGGACGTGGTGGCCGGGTTGAACTGGGTCACGCCCGCGGTCCGGGCGGAGGACGGGTGCATCGAGTACGGCGCGACCGTCGACGTGGCGTCCGGCCTCGGGGCTCAACCGCCCCTGCGGGAGGACGTGGTCACGGTCGTCGAGAAGTGGCGGGACGTGGCCGCACTGAAGGCGCACACGACGGCCCCGCACATGGCCGAGTACCGGGCCAAAGTTGCGGGGCTGGTGAAGAAGGTGACGCTCGCGGTGACAGAACCGGCCTGACGGCCGGTACACTAACTGGTAGGCCGCCGACTCGCTCGCCCCCACCGGGTCCGGGATGTTCGCACGCTTCTTCATCGACCGCCCGATCTTCGCCGCCGTGCTCTCGATCCTCGTCACCCTCGGCGGGGTCGTCGGGCTCGCGCGGCTGCCGGTGGCCCTGTACCCGGACATCACCCCGCCGACGGTCGAAGTCTCCGCCACGTTCCCCGGCGCGAACGCCAACGAAGTGGTGAACACCGTCGCCGCCCCGATCGAACAGCAGGTGAACGGCGTGGAGGACATGATGTACATGTCCTCCACGTCGTGCAACGACGGCAGCTACGCGTTGACCATCACCTTTAAACCGGGGACGGACCTGGACATCGCTCAGGTGCTCGTCCAGAACCGCGTGAACCTCGCCGCCCCGCAGTTGCCGCCGCTCGTCACCCGCCGGGGGGTGACGGTCAAGAAGAAGGCGACCGGGCAACTGATGATCGTGAACCTGAAGTCGCCGAAGGACTCGCGGACGGACCTGTACCTGTCAAACTACGCCACGATTCAGCTTCGCGACGAACTCGCCCGGGTCGACGGCGTGGGCGACATCGTGTTCCTCGGCCAGCGCGACTACTCCATGCGGGTCTGGCTCGACCCGGACAAGCTGGCTTCCCGCGGGCTGACGGCGAACGACGCGGTCCACGCCATCGAACAGCAGAACGCGCAGGTCGCGGCCGGGCAGATCGGCCAGCCGCCGGTCCCGACCGGGCAGACGTTCCAGTACACGATCAACACCCTGGGCCGGCTCACGGACGTGACGCAGTTCCGCGACATCATCGTGAAGACGGACCCCGAAGGCCGGGCCGTCCGGATGCGCGACGTGACCAGCCGGGTCGAACTCGGGGCCGTCGGCTACGACCAGGCGTGTACGCTCGACGGCAAGCCGTCCGTGGCGGTGTCGATCTACCCGCTTCCGGGTGCGAACGCGCTCGAAACCGCCCGGAAGGTGCGGGAAAAGATGGCGGAACTGAAGCCGCGGTTCCCGCAGGACGTGGACTACGAGATCGTCTACGACACGACGCCGTTCATCAGCGAGTCCGTGAGCGAGGTCTTCCACACGCTCCGCGACGCGGTGATCCTCGTGGCCGCGGTGATGCTGCTGTTCCTGCAAAGCTGGCGGTCCGCGGTCATCCCGCTGGCGGCCGTCCCCGTCGCGATCGTCGGCACCTTCGGGGCGATGGCCCTGCTCGGGTACAGCCTGAACACGCTCACGCTGTTCGGGCTGGTGCTCGCGGTCGGCATCGTCGTCGACGACGCGATCGTCGTGGTGGAAGCCGTCGAGTACCACATCGCCCAGGGGCTCTCGCCGCGGGACGCCACCCTGAAGGCGATGCAGGAGGTCGCCGGGCCGGTGATCGCCGTGGGGCTGGTGCTCGCCGCCGTGTTCGTGCCGTGCATCTTCGTGACGGGGATCGTCGGGCAGTTCTACCGCCAGTTCGCGGTGACGATCGCGATCTCGACGCTGCTGTCCGCGTTCAACTCGCTGACGCTGAGCCCGGCGCTGTGTGCGCTGCTGTTGAAGCCGCACGCCGAGCACACCCCGGCGGACCCGCTGCCGAGGGCCGCGTTCCCGGTCCTCGGGGCGTGGCTCGGGTGGGCCTACCTGACGCCGCTCGTGACGCCGCACCTCGCGCCGCTGATGGCGATGATCCCGCCGCTGCCGCCGCGATTCTCGCCGTGGGTGCCGTACCTTCCCGGATTCGCCGCCGCGTGTGCCGGGGTCGTACTCGGGTTCGCCGCCGGCACGGTCTTGAACCCGGTCCTCGGCTGGGTCTTCCGGGCGTTCAACATCGCCTTCGACCGGACCACCCGCGGCTACCTCCGCGCCGTCCGCCTGACGCTCCGCGTCGCGCCGCTCGTGCTGCTCGGGTACGTCGGGCTCGTCGCCCTCACCGCGGACGTGATGACAAAGGCACCGCTCGGGTTCATCCCCACGCAGGACAAGGGCTACCTCCTCGTCAACGTCCAGCTTCCGGACTCCGCCTCGCTGACCCGGACGGACTCCGCCGTGAAGAAACTGGACGAGATCGCCCGCGCCGTGCCGGGGGTCAAGCACACGATCGCGGTGTCCGGGCAGTCGCAACTCCTCGGCGCGAACGCCGCGAACTTCGGCACCCTGTTCGTGATCCTCGACGACTTCGAGGACCGCACCGCGCCCGACCGTACCGCCGAAGCGATCGCCGCGAAGATTCAATCCGCCGCCGACGAGCAGGTCCCCGGCGGACTGGTGCAGGTCTTCGGCGCTCCCCCCGTGGACGGCCTCGGGGCGACCGGCGGGTTCAAGTTGATCGTCGAGCAGCGAGCGAACGCGGACGCCCCGACGCGCAAGCCGAAGCCCGGCGAGGTCGCGTCGTCCGGCCCGAAACTCTTGCAAGCCACGGCGGACGACATCGTCCGACAAGGGAGCGAATCGGCAGACTTGCACAACGTCTTCACCGGCTTCCGGGCCGACACGCCCTGGCTGGAAATGAAATTCGACCGCGAAGCCGCCGAGGCCCGCGGCGTGTCCGTCGCCGAGGTGATCGCCACCTTGCAGGTGTACTACGGCTCGCTGTACGTCAACGACTTCAACCGCTTCGGCCGCACGTGGCAGGTGAACGTGCAGGCCGACCCCCGGTTCCGCGACCAGACTTCGGACATCCGCCAGATCCGCGTGCCGGGCCACAACGGGGAACAGGTGCCGCTCGGCGAGTTCCTCACGCTGGAAGAGACGAGCGGCCCGGTGATGGTCGTGCGGTACAACCTCTACCCGTCCGCCCCGGTGACGGCCTCGCCCGCCGCCGGGGTCAGTTCCGGGCAGGGCATCGCCCGCATGGAAGAGATCGCCGGGAGGACGCTCCCCCCGGACATGAAGGTCGAGTGGACGGAACTCGCGCTGCTGCAACTCGAGGCCGGCGACACGGCAATCATGGCGTTCCTGCTGTCCGTCGTGCTCGTGTTCCTGGTGCTCGCCGCCCAGTACGAAAGCTGGGCGCTGCCGCTCGCGGTGATCCTCGTCGTGCCGATGTGCCTGCTCTCCGCGACCGCCGGCGTGGTCTGGGCCGGGCAGGACGTGAACATCTTCACCCAGGTCGGGTTCGTCGTGCTGATCGGCCTCGCGTGCAAGAACGCCATCCTCATCGTCGAGTTCGCCCGGTCCCGCCGACAGGCCGGGGCGACCGCCTGGGAGGCGACGCTCGAAGCGTGCCGGCTCCGCCTGCGGCCGATCGTGATGACCTCCGTCGCGTTCATCCTCGGCGTCGTGCCGCTGGTCGTCGCGGAGGGGGCGGGCGCGGAGATGCGGCGGCTCCTGGGAACCGCCGTGTTCGCGGGGATGCTCGGCGTGACCGCCTTCGGCGTCTTCCTCACACCGGTGTTCTTCGTCGCGATTCAGTGGGTAACGGACAAGCTCTGGGGGAAGTCGGCCGTCAGCGTTTGATCCGCAGCCCGTGGCCGGACATCACCCCGTTCACTTCCTCGCGGGTGATCCAGGGCAAATCGCCGGGAATACTGTGCTTCAGCGCCCCCATCGCGGCCCCGGAGAGGATGCCGCGCTCGAAGTCGCCGTCCAGCATCCCGTCGATCAATCCGGCGGCCATCGCGTCCCCGGCCCCGAGGCGGTCGACGATCTCGACCTCGTACCACGGCGACTCGAAGACCTTCCCGCTCGCGAACCCCACGACGCCGAACTTGTTCCGCCACACGAGCGGCGTCTCGCGTTGCACGCCGACCACCATCTTCACGCCGAACGTGTCGACGAGTTTCGACGCGGCCTCGCCGAAGCTGCTGGACTTGATGCCGAACAGCGTCTCGGCGTCCCCCTGACTCGCGATGAGCAGGTCGCACGATTTGAGGAGTTTCCGCATGGTCAGGCCTGCGTCCTCGGCGGACCACAACGTGCTGCGGTAGTTCAGGTCGATGCTGGTGGCAAGCCCCGCGTTCTTGGCGGCCCGCAGCGCCCGCAGCGTGGCGTCGGCCATACCGGGGCCGAGGGCGGGGGTGATGCCGGAGACGTGGAACCACTTCGCGCCGGTGAAGATCGTTTGCCAGTGGAACATCCCCGGCGACGCCTTCGCGAACGCGGAATCCTTGCGGTCGTAGACGAGCCCGCTGGCCCGCGGGGACGCGCCGAATTCGAGGAAGTACAGCCCGCACCGGCTGCCGTCCTCGGCGTAGAGAACGTGCTCGTCGGAAACGCCTGCTTCCCGAACGCGGTTCGCGATCAACTTTCCGAGGGCGTTGTTCGCCAGCCGGGACACCCACGCGGAACTGCGACCGAGCCGGGCGACGCCGACGGCGGTGTTGAGTTCGGCCCCGCCGATCTCGATGTCGAGCGACCGCGCCTGTTCGAGCCGTTGAAAGTGCGGCGGGGCGAGGCGGACCATCGCTTCGCCGAAGGTAATGACGTCGTGGGGCATGGAAGGTCAGGGGGAGACGGCGAAGGTGGGTGCGGGTTCAGGATAGGAGGGATCAGGACCGACGACGATCCGCAGTTCGGCGACAAGGCAACTGCGACAATTCTCGCAGCGGTTGCGGCAGGTCGCCCTCGGCCACGTCGAGGATCGGGATGCCTTGCTTCAGCGGGAAGGTGACGCAGCAGCGGTTGCAGACCATCGACTGGTCATCGCGCTTGAGGGTTGCCGCGCGGCGCGGGTCGAGCGGGCAACGGAGATAGGGCAGAAAGTCGGCATCCATGATGGAAATGGGAGGTGAGTTGGGTACGAAAAAAGCCCCGCCGGATCGCTCCGGCGGGGCCTGTATCTCGGCAAGCGGGTCGTCGAGCGGTTGCGGGCGGGGACATGCGAGGGTCACGCTCTGGTGGGCGTGCCCTGCTTGGATAATCATCCTTAGAAAGGAGGTGATCCAACCGCAGGTTCCCCTACGGTTACCTTGTTACGACTTAGTCCCAATCAGAAGTTTCGCCTTCGGCACCGGCCAAGGTGACTTCGGGCGCTCCTCCCTTTCGTGGCTTGACGGGCGGTGTGTACAAGGCTCAGGAACACATTCACCGCGGTGTTGCTGACCCGCGATTACTAGCGATTCCGACTTCACGCAGGCGAGTTGCAGCCTGCGATCTGAACTGGGGCGTGCTTTCTGGGATTGGCTCCGCCTCGCGGCCTCGCGTCCCTTTGTCCACGCCATTGTAGCACGTGTGCAGCCCTGGGCATAAAGGCCATGAGGACTTGACGTCATCCCCACCTTCCTCCGGTTTAACACCGGCAGTCCCCCCAGAGTCCTATGAGTAGCAACTGAGGGTAAGGGTTTCGCTCGTTATGGGACTTAACCCGACATCTCACGAC
>ERZ1066123.267-NODE-267-length-40793-cov-17.638863_pt1 | contig 40793 bp, 35 predicted proteins | sample MGYA00382770_ERZ1066123 | MGnify/ENA primary metagenome ERZ1066123 (study PRJEB33369, sample SAMEA5778353) | biofilm metagenome | biome: Industrial cooling water; feature: Water cooling tower basin; material: Biofilm | place: United Arab Emirates | collected...
CCGCAGGCCCGGGGCCGCGGACCGCGGGGCGATCGTGTCGACGCGCGCACCGGCGGGGACCGGGCGCGCCAGCGAGTCGAGCGGGAGCGAATCGACCGACGCGCTGTCGACGCCGCGGAGCGCGTCGAGCTCGCGCACGATCCCGCTGTCGCCCGCGAAGATCGCCGCACGCCGCAGCGAGTCGAGCTTCCGGAGCCGCGCCTCGATCCGCGCCAGCGAGTCGGCGATCACCGAGTCGGCCGCGTTCACGATCAGCCGCTGCTGCCCCTCGGCCGCGCGCGCGCTCGCCCACGCCGCCTCGACGCCGGCCGCCGCGCGCGGCGGCAGCAGCACCATCGCCGAGCCGAGTTCGCCCGGCGAGACCATGGGCCGCACGAGGTAAGTGCGCGCCCACCCCTCGAGCGTGCGGATCTCGCGCAGCACGACGCCGATCGGCACCCCCTTCGGGAAGACTTGCCCGAGCCCGGAGGTGACGATCACCGTCCCCGGCTTGAGCGAGGCGCGGAACGGCACGCCGCGCAGCTCGAGCAGCGTGCGGTCGGCGCCGGTGACGAGGTGCGACGAGACGATGCCGAAGGCGCTCCCGTCCTCGGTCGTCGCGCTCGCGCGGAAGTCGGGGTGGGTCCAGAGGATCGCCGTCGCGGTGCGTCGCTGCACCTGCGTGACCACGCCGATCAGCCCCGCCGGCGTGACGACGGGGGCGAACTGGCGCACGCCGCTCTCCGTGCCGGCGTTCACCGTCACCGCGTGCTCGTCGCCCCCCTGCGGCGCCGGGAGGAGCTCGGTCGCGACGAAGCCCCACTCGAGGCGACGCCCGAGGCCGAGGAGCGCGCGCAGCCGGTCGTTCTCGGCCTGCAGCGCGGGCGCGCTCGCGGCGGTGAGCGCGAGCGAGTCGACCTGCCGCACGAGCCGCCCGCGGTCGGCGATCGCGAGGCGCCCGCGCTGCGCCCATGCCTGCAGCGCCACGAACGGCCCGGCGACGCCGTCGCGCAGCGTCGCGTGGAGCGACGTGCGCACCGGCGCCGGGAGCAGGAGGACCACGATCGACGCCAGCAGCGTCGCGCCGAGGAGCGCGACGTCGGCGCGGGACCCGGTGCGTGTCCGGCTGGGCACGGCCGCGGTCAGGCGCTCAGCACGGAGCGGTACTTCTCCTCGTCGTCGAGGATGCGCCCCGTGCCGCGCACCACGCAGGTGAGCGGGTCCTCGTCGACGTGGATCGGCAGGTTCGTCTCCTGCGAGAGCAGGAGGTCGAGGCCGCGGATCAGCGCGCCGCCGCCGGTCATCACGATGCCGCGGTCGACGATGTCCGACGCGAGCTCGGGCGGCGTGATCTCGAGCGCGCGGCGCACCGCGTCGACGATCTGCTGGATCGGCTCCTGGATCGCCTCGCGCACCTCGGCCGAGTGGACGCGCACCGTCTTCGGGATCCCCGAGACGAGGTCGCGCCCCTTCACCTCCATGTCCCGCTCCTCGCCCACCGGGTACGCGCTGCCGATCTGGATCTTGATCTGCTCGGCCGTCGGCTCGCCGATGAGGAGGTTGTAGTTCTTGCGCATGAACTGCACGATCGACGTGTCGAGCTCGTCGCCGCCCGTGCGGATGCTCGTGTCGCTCACGATCCCCGAGAGCGCGATGACGGCGATCTCGGTCGTGCCGCCGCCGATGTCGATCACCATGTTGCCCGTGGGCGTCTCGACCGGGAGCCCCACGCCGATCGCCGCGGCCATCGGCTCGGCGACCATGAAGACCTCCTTCGCCCCCGCGCCGAGCGCGCTGTCGCGCACCGCGCGCTTCTCCACCTCGGTGATCCCCGACGGGACGCACACGATCACGCGCGGCTTCACCTTGAACACGTGGTTCTCGATGATGAGCGTGAGGAAGTAGCGCAGCATCTTCTCGGTGACGTCGAAGTCGGCGATCACGCCGTCCTTGAGCGGACGCACCGCGATGATCCCGTCGGGGGTGCGGCCGAGCATGCGCTTCGCCTCGAGGCCGACCCCCTTGATCTTCTTCGTGTCGCGGTCGATCGCGACGACCGACGGCTCGTTGAGGACGATCCCCTCGCCCTTGACGTAGATGAGCGTGTTGGCGGTCCCGAGGTCCACCGCGATCGCGTTGGCCGGGAAGAGCGAGCCGGACTTGAAGGGCCAGGAGAACGGCATCGAGGGCACGGAGGCCCCCCGGCCCCGGGGGAGCCGGGGCGAAGGGGTCGGTCGGGAAGGCAAGAGTTTGTCCTGCAACAACCTACCAGCGGGGGCGGGGGGCGGGCAGGGGACGGGGTCGCCACCCCGGCCTCCCCGTCCAACGCTCGCACGCAAAGGCCGGGCCCGGCAGGCGGGCGCCCGCCGCGGGCGCGCCCGCCGCCCTCAGGCGACGAACTGCGCCGGCTCGTGGTACTCGAGCCCGAACGACTCGGCCACCGCGCGGTAGGTGCACTTGCCGCCGGTCATGTTCAGCCCCTTGAGCAGGGCGCCGTTGGCCGCGAGCGCCTTCTTCCACCCGTGCGTCGCGAGCTGCATGACGTACGGGAAGGTCGCGTTCGTGAGCGCGAGCGTCGAGGTGCGCGGCACCCCGCCCGGCATGTTCGCCACGCCGTAGTGGATCACGCCGTCGACGACGTACGTCGGGTTCTCGTGCGTCGTCGCCTTGATCGTCTCGACGCAGCCCCCCTGGTCGACCGCGACGTCCACGATCACCGCGCCGGGGCGCATCTTCTTCAGGTCGTCGCGGCGGATCAGCTTCGGCGCCTTCGCCCCCGGGATCAGCACGCCGCCGACCACGAGGTCGGCCGTGCTCACCTGCTCGAGGATGTTGTGGCGGTTGCTGTGGATCAGCTGCACGTTCGCCGGCATCACGTCGCTCAGGTAGCGCAGCCGCTCGAGCGAGAGGTCGAGGATCACGACCTTCGCCCCCATCCCCGCCGCGATCTTCGCCGCGTTCGTCCCCACGACGCCGCCGCCGAGGATCACCACCTTGGCCGGGGGGACGCCCGGGACGCCGCCCAGCAGCACGCCGCGCCCGCCGTACAGCTTCTCGAGGTACTTCGCCCCCTCCTGCACCGCCATCCGCCCGGCGACCTCGCTCATGGGGGTCAGCAGCGGGAGCTCGCGCGTCGGGAGCTCGACCGTCTCGTAGGCGATGCAGGTCGCCCCGCTCGCCGCGTGCGCCTTCGTGAGCTGCTCGTCGGCCGCGAAGTGGAAGTACGTGAACACGGTCAGGTCGGGGCGCAGGTGCGGCCACTCGGCCGCGATCGGCTCCTTGACCTTGAGCAGGAGCTCGGCCGCCTTCCACGTGCTCGCGGCGTCGCGCGCGATGCGCGCCCCCACCTCGACGTAGTCGGCGTCGGCGAAGCCGCTCCCCTCGCCCGCCCCGCTCTCGATCGTCACCTCGTGGCCGGCGGCGACCAGCGCCTCGGCCCCGGCGGGGACGAGGGCGACGCGGTTCTCGTTGGTCTTGATCTCCTTCGGGACGGCGATCTTCATGAGGGGGGTCGCAAGTGCGGAGTGGGAAACGGGCGTCGCGCGCCGGCGATCACGCGCGCGCGGGCCCGAGGGTGAGGAGGTACTGCCGCGCGGGGTCGAGATAGGCGGCGCACGCGGCGCGCACGCGCGCCGGCGTCACCGCGTCGAGCTCCGCGAGGAGCTCGGCGAGCGACTTGTACGGCTCGTCGTAGAGCGCGACGCCGGCGGCACGATACAGCCGCGCGCTCAGCCCATCCAGCGAGAGCACGGTCTGTCCCTTGAGCTGGCTGACGCCGGCCGCGATCTCGTCGTCGGTCATCGCCCCCGCGGCGACCGCCGCGAGCTCGTCGAGGACGACGGCGAGCGCGTCGTCGCCCTGCTTCGGGTTCGTGGCGAGGTAGACGCCGTGCTGGCCCATGTCGGCCTGCGTGTTCGTGTACGAGTACACGGTGTAGGCGAGGCCGAGCTCCTCGCGCACCTTCTGGAAGAGGCGCGAGCTCATCCCGCCGCCGAGGAGCGTCGTGGCGACGGCGAACGCCTCGCGGTCGTCGGCGCGCTGCGCCGGCGCGGGGCCGCCGAGGACGACGTGCACCTGCGTCGCGTCGCGCCGGTGGACGTGCGACCGCCCCGTCACCGGGGCCATCGGCGTGGGCGCCGCCGGCGGGGCGACGGGCGAGGCGGGGACGCCGTGCCAGCCGGTGCGCTCGAGCGCGTCGAGCAGCCCCTCGTGCGTCACGCTCCCGACCGCGGCGACGACGACGTTCGCCGGGTGGTAGCTCGCGGCGTGGAGCGCCTGCAGGTCGGCCGCGGCGATCGCGCGGACCGTCTCCTTCGTGCCGAGGATCGAGTAGCCGTACGGGTGCCCCGGGTACATCGCCGCGGCGTGCAGGTCGAAGACGACGTCGTCCGGCGTGTCGTCGACCATCGCGATCTCCTCGAGCACGACCTTCCGCTCGAGCTTGAGGTCGGCCTCGGCGAGGCGCGGCCGGAAGACCAGCTCGCCGATCACGTCGCAGGCCTGCGGGAGGTGCTCGTCGAGGACGCGCGCCTGGTAGCTCGTGTGCTCGCGCGTGGTGTACGCGTCGAGCGAGCCGCCCAGCACCTCGAGCGAGAGCGCCAGCTCGCGGGCGCCGTACTTCGCGGTCCCCTTGAAGACCATGTGCTCGAGCAGGTGCGCGATCCCCATGCGCGCCGGGGGCTCGTGCATCGAGGCGGTGCGCACCCACGCCCCGATAGCGACCGACCGCACTCCCGGAACGGATTCCGAGAGCACGGTCAGGCCATTGGGCAGCACGGTGCGCGCGACGCCCGCCTCGGGCGTCACCGCGAGGGTCGTCACGAGCGGCGCCGGCCCTCGCCGCGGCCGCCGCGGCGCTCGCCGTTGCCGCGCCCCTCGCCCGAGCCGGCGCCCGCCGTCTCGGGGACCTCGTCCTCGACGCCCTCGGGCTTCGGCTGCAGCGCCTTCATGCTGAGCCGCAGGCGCCCGCGCTCGTCGCGGTCGATGAGCTTGACCGTCACGCGGTCGCCCTTGTTGACGACGTCCTCGGTCCGCTCGACGCGGCCGTGCTTGAGCTCCGAGATGTGGAGCAGCGCCTCGGTCCCGGGCATGATCTCGACGAAGGCGCCGAAGGCGGTCACGCTCTTGACCGTCCCCTCGTACGTCTCGCCCACGACCGGCTCGGCGGTGATGGCGCGCACCATCTGCTTGGCGCGCTCCATCGCCTCGCCGCCGACGGCGGCGATGGTGACGAGCCCCGAGTCGTCGACCGTGATCTCGGCGCCGGTCTCCTCCTGGATGCCGCGGATCGTCTTCCCCTTGGGGCCGATCAGGTCGCCGATCTTCTCGGGGCTGATGTTGACCGTGACGATGCGCGGCGCGTAGGCCGAGAGGTCGGCGCGCGGCTGCGCGAGCGCCTTGTTCATCTCGCCGAGGATGTGGAGCCGCCCCTGGCGCGCCTGCTCCAGCGCCTCGGTCATGATGCGCAGGTCGAGCCCCTCGATCTTGATGTCCATCTGGATCGAGGTGATCCCCTGCTCCGTCCCGGCGACCTTGAAGTCCATGTCGCCGAGGTGGTCCTCGGTGCCGAGGATGTCGGTGAGGATGGCGTAGCGGTCGCCCTCCTTGATGAGCCCCATCGCCACGCCGGCGACGGCGCCCTTGATCGGCACGCCCGCGTCGAAGAGGGCGAGCGAGCCGCCGCAGACCGACGCCATCGACGACGAGCCGTTCGACTCGAGGATGTCCGAGACGATGCGGATCGTGTACGGGAACTCCTCGAACGCCGGGAGCACCGCCTGCAGGGCGCGCTCGGCGAGGTTGCCGTGGCCGATCTCGCGGCGGCTCGTGCCGCGCACCGGGCGCACCTCGCCGGTGCTGAACGGCGGGAAGTTGTAGTGGAGCATGAACGACTTCGTCTGCTCCTGCGCCTCGTCGATCGAGTCGAGCCGCTGCACGTCGTTGGCGGTGCCGAGCGTCGCCGTCACGAGCGCCTGCGTCTGGCCGCGCGTGAAGAGCGCCGAGCCGTGCGCGCGCGGGAGGAGCCCGGTGTCGATCGTGATCGGGCGGACCTCGGTGCCGCTGCGCCCGTCGACGCGCTTCTTCGTGTCGAGCACCTGCGAGCGAAGCGCGTGGTACTCGAGGTCGCCCAGCACGCCGCCGGCGTCCTTCCCCTTCTCGGGGAGCTCGGCCAGCACCTGCGCGGCGACCTCCTTCTTGATCGCCTCGACCGCCTGCACGCGCGTCTGCTTGTCGGCCTGGTTGAGCGCCGCGGCGATGCGCTCCTTGGCGAGCTCGGTCGCGCGCGCGACGACGCCCGCGTCGGGCTCGTGCTTCGTCCACGCCATCTTCTCGACGCGGCCGGCCTTCGCGAGCAGCTCCTCCTGGAAGCCGATCAGGTCGCGCACCCCCTTGTGCGCCACCGTGAGCGCCTCGACCATGTCGGCCTCGCTCACCTCGAGCGCGCCCCCCTCGACCATCACGATCGAGTCGGCCGAGCCCGCGACGACCATCTCGATGTCGCTGTAGGCGAGCTGCTGGAAGGTCGGGTTGAGCACCCACTTCCCCTGGATGCGCCCGATGCGCACCCCGGCGATCGGCCCGAGGAACGGCGTCTTGCTCGCGTTCAGCGCGTAGCTCGTCGCCACCAGCCCGAGGACGTCGGCGTCGTTCTCCTGGTCGGCGGAGATGACGTACACGAAGACCTGGACCTCGTTCTTGAACCCCTCGGGGAAGAGCGGGCGGATCGAGCGGTCGATGATGCGCGCCGAGAGGATCTCGCCGTCCGACGGCCGCCCCTCGCGCTTGATGTAGCCGCCCGGGATCTTGCCCGCGGCGTAGGTCTTCTCGCGGTACTCGACCGTGAGGGGGAAGAACGGCAGGGGGCTCTGGCTGTCGCTCACGGTCACGGTGGCGAGGACGATCGTCTCGCCGAAGGTGACCAGCGCGCTGCCGGCGGCCTGCTTGGCCATGCGCCCCGTCTCGATGATCAGGGGGCGGCCGGCGAAGGTCTTCTCGATGCGCTGCATCATTCCGCTTTCTTCTCTGCGTATGGAAATGGCAAGAGCGCGCGGGTGCGACAGTGCGCCCGCGCGCTCACGACGTCCGGCTGTGCTCAGTAGCGGAGGCCAAGGTCGGCGATGACCTTGCGGTACTGCTCGAGGTCCGTCCGCTTGAGGTAGTCGAGGAGGCGACGACGCTTGCCGACCATCTTCAGCAGGCCGCGACGGCCGTGATGGTCCTTGTGGTGCGTCTTGAAGTGACCGGTGAGGTAGTTGATCCGGTCGGTCAGCACCGCGATCTGCACGGTCGTCGAACCCGTGTCGGTGCCGTGCGCGCCGTACTTCTCGATCGTAGCAGCCTTGTCGAAAGCCATCGGGAGTGTCTCGCCCCGCCGGTCGGGCGGGGGTAAGTCGTTGATCCGTCGAAGCCTAGGAAAGTATGGCGTCGGTGGCGCCCTGTAAAGGTCGCCCCGAGCCCCGCCGGACGCCCGGCGTCAGCGGCGCAGCCAGCCCAGGAGCGCCTCGCCCAGCCGCCCCAGGTCGTTCACCGTGGTCGTGATCAGCAGCAGCACGACGAAGCCGATCCCCACGTAGAGGATCGCGTTCTTCACCCTCGGCCCCAGCGGCCGCCCCAGCGCCGACTCGACCACGTTGATGATCACCTGCCCCCCGTCGAGCACCGGGATCGGCAGCAGGTTGAGCACCGCGATGTTGACGCTGATGAGCGCCAGCAGCCCCAGCAGCGCCTCGAAGCCCCCGATCCGCGCCGTCTGCACCGACGCCTGCGCGATCAGCAGCGGGCCGCCCAGGTTGCGCGCGCTCACCTCGCCGCTCAGCAGCCCGCCCAGCACGCCGATCGTGCTCGTCACGTGGCGCCACGTCACCGACGCCCCCTCGGCCACCGCCTGCCCGACCGTCATCGGGTCGCGCACCACGGTCCCCGACGACGCCGCGCCGAGCCGCGCGACGCGGCGCGGGCGCCCCGTCTCGGGGTTCGTGTCGACGACGATCGTCGGCGTCACCGACACCGTCCGCACCTCGCCCGCCCGGACGAAGCGCACCGCGATCGGGCGCCCCGTCGTGTCGGGCTGCACCGTGCGGACGAGCTCCTCCCACCGCGTGATCGTCCGCCCGTCGAGCGCGACGATGCTGTCGCCCTTGGCCAGCCCCGCCCCGGCGGCCGCCGATCCCGGGAGCACCTCGCCGATCACCGCCGACTGCCCGGGCCGGCCGTAGCCCAGCCGCATCCCGGCGACGATGAGGAAGGCGAGGAGGAAGTTCATCGTCACCCCCGCCAGCAGCACCACCAGCCGGGCCCAGAGCGGCTTCGACTCGAACCAGCGCCCCGGGGGCACCGGCTTCGGCCCGAAGGGCTGCAGCGCCTCGGCATCGAACGGGATCCCGGGCTCCCCCGGGTGCGGCGGCGACTCCGATTCGTCGAGCGTCCCGCGCCCCGTCCCGCCCTCGAGCGCCGCCATCGCCTCGTCCTCGCGGCTCGCCATGCGCACGTAGCCGCCGAGCGGGAAGAGCGAGAGGCGGTAGTCGGTCTCGCCGATCCTGCGCCCCCAGATGCGGCGCCCCCAGCCGAGCGAGAAGACGGGGGCGTAGACCCCCACCGCCTTCGCGGCGAGGAAGTGCCCGAGCTCGTGCACGAAGACGACGAGCCCGAAGACGAGGACGGGGGCGAACCAGGCCAGCATGGAGCGCTCCGGTCAGCCGGCGTGCGCGCGCACGGTGGCGCGCGCCGCGGCGTCGGCGGCGAGGAGCGCCGCGCGATCGTGGGCCGGCATCCCGGCGTGGACGTCGAGCGCGCGCGCGATCGCCTGCGGGATCTCGCCGAAGGCGAGGCGCCCGTCGAGGAAGAGCGCCACCGCCTGCTCGTTGGCGGCGTTGAAGACCGCCGGGGCGGCCCCGCCCGCCTTCCCGGCGGCGACGCCGAGGCCGAGCGTGGGGAAGACGTCGTGACGCACCGGTTCGAAGGTCAGCGGCGAGAGCTCCACGGGATCGAACGGCGGTACCCCGGTGTCGGCGATGCGGTCCGGGTGCGTCAGCGCGTACAGCACGGGGAGTTCCATGCTCGGCACCCCCATCTGCGCGAGCACCGAGCCGTCGGTGAACTCGACGAAGCTGTGCACGACGCTCTGCGGGTGCACGACGACCTCGATGCGGTCGTACGGGAGCCCGAAGAGGTGGTGCGCCTCGATCACCTCGAGCGCCTTGTTGGCGAGCGTCGCGCTGTCGACGGTGATCTTGCGCCCCATGCGCCACGTCGGGTGGTTGAGCGCGTCGGCGACGGTCGCCCGGCGCACGCGGTCGCCGTCCCACGTGCGGAACGGCCCCCCCGAGGCGGTGAGGATGAGCCGCCGCACCTCGGCGATGGGGCGCGCGCCGATGCACTGCAGGATCGCCGAGTGCTCGCTGTCGACGGGGACGAGCGCGCCGCCCCCCGCGCGCGCCGCGGCGTTCACGAGGTCGCCGGCGACGACGAGCGTCTCCTTGTTCGCGAGGGCAACGCGCTTGCCGGCGGCGAGCGCCGCGAGGGTGGCGTCGAGCCCCGCCGCGCCGACGACGGCGTTGAGCACGATCGCCGCGTCGGGGTGCGTCGCCGCCTCGACGAGGCACCCGTCGCCGACCGCCCATCCCGGCTCGCAGTCGGCGCCCTGCTGCACGAGCCCCACGTACGCGGGGGCCCAGGTGCGCGCCTGCTCGCGCAGGAGCGCGGCGTTGCCGAAGGCGGTGAGCGCGGTGACGTGCCAGCGGTCGGGGTGGCGGGCGAGGACGCGCAGCGTCGTCGTGCCGATGGAGCCGGTCGAGCCGAGGATGGCGATCCCGGTGGTCGTGCGCGTCATCCCTGCGGGGCCGGAACGAGGAGGAGGTCGAAGAGGAGCACCGCGACCGGGAGGACGAACAGCACGCTGTCGATGCGATCGAGGACGCCGCCGTGCCCCGGCAGGAGCCCCGAGCTGTCCTTCACGCGCGCCTCGCGCTTGAGGAGCGACTCGACGAGGTCGCCCAGCTGCGCGACGACCGCGATCGCGATGCCGAAGACCACGATCCCCCACGGCGTCAGCCCGAGCTGCGCCTGCGGCACGAGGAGGACGCGCACGTACGCCCACGCCATCACGACGGCGAGGACGACGCCGCCGACCGCCCCCTCGATCGTCTTCGACGGGCTCACCGCCGGGAGCAGCTTGCGCCGGCCGAGGAAGCGCCCGGCGAAGTAGGCGCCGGTGTCGCTCGACCAGGCGAGCCAGACGGGGAAGAAGAGGAGGATGCACCGCGCCGCGTCGCCGATGGCGTACGGGTGGTAGCGGAGGTCGTAGCCGAAGGCGAGCATCCCGCCGGTGTAGAGCGGGATCATGAACGTGGTCGCCGCATCGGCGAGCGGGCGCGACTCGGGATCGCGGAGCCACGGCCCGATCGCGAGCACGAGGCAGCCGAGCGCTGCGACCGCGAACCACGCCGTCGAGGGGCGGAGCACGGCGAGGCGGGTGCCGTGCGCGAGCAGCGGGTAGGCGGCCGCGAGGGCGATGGCCGTGCGGCCGGCGGGGGCGAGCCCTCGCGCGCGCGCCATGCGCACGAGCTCCCACGCGGCGACCCCCGCCATCGCCGCGAGGAGCGTCGCGAGGACCGCGTCGCCCAGCCAGGCACCGACGATGACCGTGGGGGCCGCGATCAGCGCGACCACGACCCGCTTGCCGAGCTCGCTCACGCGCCCTGGGGCGAGACCTTGCCGAAGCGGCGCTCGCGCCGCTGGTAGTCGAGGATCGCCGCGTACAGCTCGTCGCGCCCGAAGTCGGGCCAGAGCACCGACGAGATGTAGAGCTCCGTGTAGGCGAGCTGCCAGAGCAGGAAGTTCGAGATGCGATGCTCGCCCGAGGTGCGGATGAGGAGGTCCGGGTCGGGCATGTCGTGCGTGAGGAGGCGGCGCGAGATCTCCGCCTCGTCGATCGCCTCGGCCGCGAGGCGCCCCGCGGCGACGTCGCGCGCGATCGCCTGCATCGCCACCGTCAGCTCGCGGCGCGACCCGTACGAGATGAAGAGGTTGAGCGTGAGCGTCGCGTTGTGGGCGGTGCGGTCCTGCACCAGCGCGACCGCCTGCCGCGCCGTGGGCGCGAGGCGATCGAGCTCGCCCAGCACGCGCACGCGCACCCCCCGCTCGGCGAGCTCGTCGACCTCGCGCGCGATGTACTCCTCGAGGAGCGCCATGAGCGCCGACACCTCGGTGACGGGGCGCTGCCAGTTCTCGTTCGAGAAGGCGAAGAGCGAGAGGTGCTCGACGCCGGCGGCGAGCGCCCCCTGCACCACCTCGCGCACCGCCTTCATCCCCGACCGGTGGCCGAAGGGCCGCGGGAGGAGGCGCTCGCGCGCCCAGCGCCCGTTGCCGTCCATGATGATGGCGACGTGGCGCGGGACGTGGCCGCCGCGGACCTGCTCGAGCAGGTCGGCGGCGGCGGCGGGCGAGGGGGAGGAGGGGGACACCGGGGGGATCGGCAGGTCAGACTTCCATCAGCTCGGCTTCCTTCACCTTCATCGCCTGCTCGATCTTCGCGATGAAGTCGTCGTGCAGCTTCTGCAGCTCCTTCTCGGCGTGCTTCTTGTCGTCCTCGGAGACGCCGTCGAGCTTCTTGAGCCGGTCGCGCGCGTCGGTGCGGGCGTGGCGGATCGCGACGCGCCCCTCCTCGCCGAGGCCGTGGAGGACCTTCACGAGCTCCTTGCGGCGCTGCTCGTTGAGCGACGGGAGGGGGACGCGGACGATCCCGCCCTGGTGCGACGGGTCGAGGCCGAGGTCCGACTCGCGGATCGCCTTCTCGACCGCCTTGAGCTGCCCCTTGTCGAACGGCGTGACGACGAGGAGGCGCGGCTCGGGGGCCGAGACCGAGGCGACCTGGTTGAGCGGCATCATCGCGCCGTAGGCCTCGACCATGATCGTGTCGAGCATGTTGGGCGAGGCCTTCCCCGCGCGCACCGTGCCGAAGTCGCGCTTGGCGTTCTCGGTGGCCTTCTCCATGCCGCCCTTCGCGGCCTTCATGATGTCGGCGATCGTCGTCATGACACGAGGGTCCCCACGGACTCGCCGCGCAGCACGCGCGCGACGGCCCCGGGCTGGTGGATGTTGAGCACGATCAGCGGGAGCCCGTTCTCCTTGCAGAGCGTCGCGGCGGTCTGGTCCATCACGCCGAGCTCGCCCAGCATCACGTCGCGGAAGCTGATCGTGTCGTACTTCTGCGCCGTCGGGTCCTTCTTCGGGTCGGCGGAGTAGACCCCGTCGACGCTGGTGGCCTTGATGATCACCGAGGCCTTCATCTGGATGCCGCGCAGCACCGCGGCGGTGTCGGTGCTGAAGTACGGGTTGCCGGTGCCCGCCGCGAAGATGACGGTGCGCCCCTTCTCGAGGTGGCGCAGCGCGCGGCGGCGGATGTAGGGCTCGGCGAGCTCCTCCATCCGGATCGCCGTCATCACGCGCGTGTCGACGCCGCGCTTCTCGAGCTGGTCCTGCATCGCCAGCGCGTTGATGACGGTGCCGAGCATCCCCATGTAGTCGGCGCCGACGCGGTCCATGCCGAGCTTCGAGAGCTGGCTGCCGCGGATCATGTTGCCGCCGCCGATGACGAGGGCGAGCTGCACCCCCATCGCCAGCACCTCGCGGATCTGCTCGCAGAAGAACGAGATCCGATCGAGGTCGAAGCCGAAGCCCTTGTCGCCGGCGAGCGCCTCGCCGGAGAGCTTGAGGAGGACGCGCGGGTAGCGGACCCCGGCCACCGGGCCGGGATCCGCCGCCGTCCGCGTCGCCTCGCCGGAAGCGTCCACGCGAGGGATCCGGCGGCTCAGGCGTCGCCGAGGGCGAAGCGCTGGAAGCGCGTCACCGTGATCGTCGTGCCGGCCTCCTTCGCCTTCTCGGCCACGAGCTGCGTGACCGTCTTCTTCGGGTCGCGCACCGTCGGCTGGTGGACGAGCGAGTTGTCCTTGAAGAAGGCCTTGAGCTTGCCGTCGGCGATCTTCTCGATCATCGCCTCGGGCTTGCCGCTCTGGCGCGCCTGGTCCTCGGCGATGCGCTTCTCCTTCTCGACCACGTCGGCCGGGATCCCGGTCTCGTCGAGGGCGAGCGGGTTCATCGCCGCCGCGTGCTCGGCGATTTCGCGCAGGAGCTTCTGCACGACCTCGTGCCCCGCCTTCGCCACGTCGCCCACCGCGGCCTCGACGAGCACCGCCACCTTCTTGTTGTGGTGCTGGTAGCTCCCGACCGCGCCGGCCGCCGGCTTGAACCGGACGAAGCGCTTGACGACCACCACCTCGCCCAGCTTCGCCGACTCGGCCTTGAGCACCTCGCCGAGCGGCGCGCCCTGCGCGGCCACCGTCGAGGCGAGGAGCGCGTCGACGTCGGCGGCGTCGCTGCCGGCCGCCTGCGCGAGCACGAGGTCGACGATCGCGCCGAAGGCCTCGTTGCGGGCGACGAAGTCGGTCTCGCAGTTGACCTCGACGAGGACGCCGTGCGTGCCGTCCGGGGTGACGAGGGTGCCGATGACCCCCTCGCTCGTCGCCCGGTCGCCGCGCTTCTCCATCTTGGCGATCCCCTTCTTGCGGAGGTACTCGACCGCCGCCTCGAGGTCGCCGTTGGTCTCGGTGAGCGCCTTCTTGCAGTCCATCATGCCGGCGCCCGTCCGCTGGCGCAGCTCCTGGACGTCCTTCGCGGTGAAGCTCATGGTCGTCATGCCGGATGATCCGGTGTGTCGTCGGTGGTGTGAGAACGCCGCCGGCTGGTGGGCCGGCGGCGCCTGAAGATACGCCCGGCCGCGAAGGGGCCGGAAGCCGCGGCGGGTTCGCGTGCGACGCCGGTTACTCGGCGGGCTCGCTCGCCTCGCTCGCGTCGGCCGCGCCGGCGGCCTCGCCCTCGCCGCCGCGCAGGCGCGCGGCGATCGCCTCGGGCTTCGCGCGACGGCGGCGGCGCGGCGCATCGCCGCCCTGGCCCCCGCCCTGCCCGCCGCGCCCGCCCGGGCCGCCGCGGCCACCGCGCCGGTCGTCACGGCCGGCGGCCTCCATCCCGCGGTCGCTCGAGTAGGTCGTCTCCTCGGCGTCCTCCTCGACCACGCGCGTCGGCGCCTCGCGGCGCGCCTCGGCGATCACGTCGGCGACGGCGCGCGTGATCAGCTCGACCGAGCGGATCGCGTCGTCGTTGCCCGCGATCGGCACCGTGAGGAGGTCGGGATCGGCGTTCGTGTCGGCGATCGCGACGATCGGGATGCCGAGCTTGTTCGCCTCGCTGACCGCGATGCGCTCCTTCTTCGCGTCGACGACGAACATCAGCCCCGGGAGGCGCGTCATCGACTTGAGGCCCGAGAGGTTCTTCGAGAGCTTCTCGCGGGTGCGCCCCATGAGGAGCTGCTCCTTCTTCGTGTAGTTCGCGAAGCCGCCCGTCTCCTCGCCCGCCTCGAGCTCCTTGAGCTTGCGGAGCTGCTTCTTGACGGTCGCGAAGTTGGTCAGCAGGCCGCCGAGCCAGCGCTCGGTGACGTGCATCGCGCCGCAGCGCTCGGCCTCGCCGGCGACGATGCTCGCGAGCTGCTGCTTGGTGCAGACGAAGAGGACCTGCTCGCCCCGCAGGACGACCTCGCGCACGAGCTTCTGCGCGAGCTCGAGCTGCTTGAGCGTCTTCTGCAGGTCGATGATGTGGATCCCGTTGCGCTCGGCGAAGATGAACCGGCGCATCTTGGGGTTCCAGCGGCGGGTCTGGTGCCCGAAGTGGACACCCGCCTCGAGGAGCTGCTCGATCGTGGGCTGCGACATGTGTGCGTGGACCAGGGGTTGGGACCACCGCGTCCGTCGTCGCCCGGCACGACCGGCCGGAGGCCGGCACCCGTGCGGGGCTCGGGAACGCGTGCGTGATGAGGAACGGCGAACGAACGTGCGACGGCGGGCCGGCGCCGCGGCCGCGTCCCCGGGCGGGACGCGACCGCGGCGACGACGATCAGCGCTTGCTGAACTGGAAGCGCTTGCGGGCGCCGGGGCGCCCCGGCTTCTTGCGCTCGACCGCGCGGGCGTCGCGCGTGAGGAGCCCGAACTCGCGGAGCTTCTTGCGGTGCTCCTCGTCGACCTGCACCAGCGCGCGGGCGACCGCGAGGCGCAGCGCGCCGGCCTGGCCCGACTGGCCCCCGCCCTGCACGTTGGCCTTCACGTCGAAGGCGCCGACCGAGCCGGTGACCGTGAACGGCTGCTGGATCGCCGTCACCAGCGACGGGCGCGGGAAGTACTCGCCGAGCGTCCGGCCGTTTACCTCCCACTTCCCCGAGCCGCCGGGGACGAGGTAGACGCGGCAGACGGCCTCCTTGCGGCGGCCCACGGCGTGGATCGAGTTCGTCGCCATGGATCAGGCCCCCTTCGCGGCGTCGAGGACGAGCGGCTGCGGCTTCTGGGCCGCGTGATCGTGCGTCGCCCCCGCGAAGACGCGGAGCTTGCGACGGAGGTGCGTGCGCGCGAGCGCCGTCTTCGGCAGCATCCCGTAGACCGCCTTCTCGATCACGCGCTCGGGGTGCTTCGCGAGCATGTCGGCGAAGGCCGTGAACTTCTCGTGGCCCATGTACCCCGTGTGGCGGAAGTACTCCTTCTGCTCCGCCTTGCGGCCGGTCACGCGGACCTTGCTCGCGTTGATCACGACGACGTAGTCGCCGGTATCCATGTGCGGGGTGAACATCGGCTTGTGCTTGCCGCGGATCACCTTGGCCACCTCGGCGGCCAGGCGACCGAGCACCATCCCCTCGGCGTCCACCACCCACCAGTTGTGGGTGATGTCCTCGGGCCGGGCGCTGTACGTCTTCTGCTGCTGCGCGCTCATGACACGACTGATCGATGCGGGTCCTGCGCCTCACCGGTGCGGGATGCAACCCGGGTCTCGGCCCCCCGATCGGGGAGTTTTTGGGCAGACCGGAAGCATACCCGACTATCCAAGTCCGGTCAACCCAAGCACTTCCGCCCCGCCCGGTCAGCCCAGCGCGACGAGCACCGCCCCCTTGTCCACGGCCGCGCCCGGGGAGACCGGGAGCGCGGTCACCGTCCCGGGGGCCGCGGCCCGGAGCTCGTTCTCCATCTTCATCGCCTCGATCACCGCCACCGGCTGCCCCGCCTGCACCGCGTCGCCCACCCCGACCAGGAGCCGGACGAGGAGCCCGGGCATCGGCGCCACGACCGGCGCCGGCCCCGTCGCGGCCGCGGCGGCGCCGGTCATGTCGCGGATCGCGCGCGTCCGCTCGTCGAGCGCCTCGACCTCGTAGCGGTGCCCGTCGAGCCAGAGCACGTAGCGCCCCCGCCCGTCGAGCTTCCGCGCGACCACCCGGTGCACCTCGCGCCCGATCCGCACCTGGCGCACGGGCGTCCCGGCCACGTCGGAGAGCGCCGTCTCGACGTGCGTGCCGTCGTACGCCACGCCGTCGCCGTCGACGACCACCTCGTGCCGCTCGCCGGCCACCGTCACCACGTACTTCATCCGTCCTCCCGGTCGAGCGTGCAGACCGTCTCGACGTGCGCGGTCTGCGGGAACATGTCGAAGGCGCGCACGTCGGCGACGCGCCAGCCGCCGCCCAGGCGCGCGAGGTCGCGGGCGAGCGTGGCCGGGTCGCAGCTCACGTAGACGAGCCGGCGCGGCCGCGCGGCGGCGAGCTGTTCCGCCACCGCCTCCGCCACCCCGGCGCGCGGCGGGTTGACGATCACCACGTCGGCCGGGAGCGCCGAGGGGAGCATCGCCTCGACGCGGCCGTGGAGCGCGCGGGCGCCCGGGGCGCGCGCGGCGCGGAACGCCGCCGCCGTCGCCTCGGAGGCGTCGGGGTCGAGCTCGATCGCCGTCACCGCCAGCCCGTCGGCCGCGAGCGGCACCGCGTAGGCGCCGGCCCCCGCGTAAGCGTCGACGACGCGCGCCGGCGCGGCGGCGCGCACCATCGCGAGCACGTGCTCGCGCATCACCTGCGCGACGGCGTCGTTGACCTGCGCGAAGCTCGCCCCCGGCGTCGTCGCGACGCCGCGACGGTCGAGGCGCAGCGTGCGGCCGCCGTCGGTGGGGGTCCACCAGATCGCCGCGAGCGCGGGGACGGCCGCGGCGAGCGACTGCACCGCCGACTCGTGCCAGCGGGCGCCCCCCTCGAGGTGGAGCGCCATGCCGGCGTCGTCGCCGAGGGCGCGCACGGTGCCGCGCAGCTCGTAGGCGCGCGGGAAGTGCTCGCCCGCGTCGAGCACGGCGCGCCACGTGGCGACGATCGCCTCCTGCGTGATCGGGCAGTCGACGAGGGCGAAGACCTCGTCGGGGCGGCCGAGGACGTGGAGCCCGGCCAGCCACCCGCCCGGGCGGAGCCGGTCGCGGCGGAGCGCGAGCGTGAGCGCGTTGCGGTAGCGGAACGGCGCCGGGCTCGCGTGCACCGGCACCTCGCCGACCGGGAGCCGCGCCAGCCGCTCGAGGGCGTCGCGGACGATGCGCCCCTTCTCGCGCCGCTGCGCCGCGACGTCGAGCTCCTGCAGCTGGCAGCCGCCGCACCGGTCGTGCACGTAGTGCGCGCACGGCGGCTCGACGCGGTCGGGCGAGGGCTCGAGGACGCGGAGCACGGTGCCCCGCGCGAGGCGCTTCTGCCGCACGAGCTCCACCTCGACGAGGTCGCCCGGCACGGTGCGCGGGACGAAGACGACGAGCCCCTCGTGGCGCGCGACGCCGTCGCCGCCGGCGGCGATGCCGTCGATGCGCACGCGGGCACGCGACGCGGCGCCCACGGTGGCGCCTCGCGGGCGGCGGATCATGCGGGGCGCAGCGCCTCGCGTCGCGCCGCGAGGCGCCACGCGTCGGCGACGTCGACCGGCGCAGCCACCGCGCGTGCCGACGCCGCGCCGCGATCGCGTTCGGCGAAGAGCGCCGCCGCGATCACCGCCGCACGCACGCCGTCGGGCGGCGCGGTCGTCGCGGCCAGAGCCGGAAGCTTGCGCTCGAGCCACTGGATCGAGATGTCGCCGCGACGGAACTCGTCGTCCTCGAGCACCCGGAGGTGGAAGTCGCGCGAGGTCTCGACCCCCTCGATCTCGAGCTCGTGCAGCGCGCGACGCATCCGCGCCACCGCCTGCTCGCGCGTCGCCGCGTGCACGATGAGCTTGGCGAGCATCGGGTCGTAGAAGAGCGAGACCTCGCTCCCCTGCTCGATGCCGCCGTCCCAGCGCACGCCCGGTCCCGACGGGACGCGCAGCCAGCGCACCGTGCCGGTGCTCGGCAGGAAGCCCTGCGCGAAGTCCTCGGAGGTGATGCGGCACTCGATCGCCCAGCCGCGCGGCACGATCTCGTCCTGCACGAACGGGAGCGCCTCGCCCGCGGCGATGCGGAGCTGCCACTGCACGAGGTCGATCCCCGTCACGAGCTCGGTGACGGGGTGCTCGACCTGGATGCGCGTGTTCATCTCGAGGAAGTAGTAGTTCCCGTCGCGGTCGAGCAGGAACTCGCAGGTGCCGGCATTTACGTAGCCCGCCGCGCGCGCGGCGGCGACGGCGGTCGCCCCCATGCGCGCGCGCAGCTCGGGCCCCACCGCGACGCTGGGCGCCTCCTCGATCATCTTCTGGTGGCGCCGCTGCACCGAGCACTCGCGCTCACCGAGGTGGAGCATGGTCCCGTGCGCGTCGCCGAGCACCTGGATCTCGACGTGACGCGGCCCCTCGATGTACTTCTCGACGTAGACCGCGTCGTCGCCGAAGGCCTTGCGCGCCTCGCCCTGCGCCGATTCGAGCGCGGCGGCCATCTCGGCGTCGCTCCGCACGACGCGCATCCCCTTGCCGCCGCCGCCGGCCGCGGCCTTGAGCAGCACCGGGTAGCCGTACTCCGCGGCGATCGCGCGCGCCTCGGCCGCGTCGCGCAGCGGGTCGGTCGTGCCGGGGACGACGGGGACGCCGGCCGCGACCGCGAGGCGGCGCGCGTCGGTCTTGCTCCCCATGGCGTCGATCGCCTCGGCCGGCGGGCCGACCCAGACGAGCCCCGCGTCGCGCACGGCGCGCGCGAACCAGGCGCGCTCGCTGAGGAAGCCGTACCCCGGGTGGATCGCCTGCGCGCCGGTCGCGCGGGCCGCCTCGATGATGCGCTCGCCGACGAGGTAGCTCTGCGCCGAGGGGGCGGGGCCGACCGCGACCGCCTCGTCGGCTTCGCGCACGTGCGGGGCCTGTGCATCGGCGTCGCTGTGCACCGCGACGGCGGCGATGCCCAACTCGTGGCAGGCGCGCACGACGCGCAGCGCGATCTCGCCGCGATTGGCGACCAGGACCTTGGAGAACATGCGTGCGGCGAGGGCGGTGGGAGCGCGACGTGGGGCGGGCGCGGCAATCTATGGGTGCGGGGTGGCGCGACGCACGACGGGCCGGCCCCCATGCGGAGGCCGGCCCGTGGGACCGTGCGGGGCGCGCGTCAGGCGACGCGACGCCGGCGGGCGACGAGGGCGACCATGCCGAGGCCGGTGGCCATGAGGGCGTAGGTCGAGGGCTCGGGGACAACCGAGCTCCGGAAAACGAGCAGCTCCTGCCTACCACCGCCGATGTAGCGACCCTGTGCATCGAACGAGTTCACATCCGTGACCACATACCAGCCCTGTGTGCTGAATCCCGGCTGGAAGTCGTCAGACAGGGGACCGTCGATGTTCGAGGAGAAAAGCGCGTTCCGCCACATTGCGCCCTGCCGATCTTGATCCGAGTTATCCAGCGACGCGGTCGTGATGCCGGCGGCGAGCGATACGTTGGCGGTGTACAGGCCGAGAGCCTGCGCTGCAGTAAGCGGATTCGGCGCCCGATTGCCGAGGCGTGTCCTCGACATGTCGGTGTTGCCGAAGAGTGGCGTCAGGAAGGCCGTATACGACGCCGGGAGATTGATGTTGTTGTCGTAGTCCGTGCAGAAGAACGTGAGCGGGTCTCCGGCGAACGCCACCGCGCTTCCGTCGGAGACGAAGCCTGCACCGTTCGTGAACGCACCGAAGCCGGCTCGCGAACTCACGCCGGTGATCAGGAGCTTGGCCGGACCAACGAACACCGACGACCGGATCGCCTGTGCCCCGAGGGACGGGAGCGCGACGACGGCTGCAAGAGCGAGCGTGACGATTCGACGGAGCATTGGAGCGAGTCTCAGGGTGATGTCGGCCCGAGTGGGCACCTCACCTCACGACCGAGCAACTGAGGGACCAATGGACGAGTCCGCCACCCTTGACCTGAGGCGATGGCACGAAAACGAATGAAGTCATTGGCATTCATTGCCTTACATCACTTGGCGAAGACGCATATGCCTACCCCGCAGACGTGAAACGAACTCGACTGTAGCTTCGACGCTACAGTCGAGCTCGTCTCAACGCCACGCAATGTGGTGGCACGGCTACAGCGTACCGCCTAAAGCGGGATGTTCCCGTGCTTCTTCGCCGGGTTCCGGTCCCGCTTCGTCCGCAACACGTCCAGCGCCTCGACCAGCCGCGGCCGCGTGTCCCGCGGGTCGATCACGTCGTCGAGATAGCCCCGCGCCGCCGCCAGGTAGGGGTGTGCGAACTCGCGGCGGTACTCCTCGACCTTCGCGTCCGTCGCCGCCGCCGGGTCGGCCGCCTCGGCGATCTCGCGCTTGTGGATGATCTCCACCGCCCCCTTCGGCCCCATCACCGCGATCTCCGCCGTCGGCCAGGCGACGTTGTAGTCGCCGCGGATGTGCTTGGAGCTCATCACGTCGTACGCGCCGCCGTACGCCTTGCGCACGATGACCGTGAGCTTCGGCACCGTCGCCTCGCAGTAGGCATAGAGCAGCTTCGCGCCGTGGCGGATGATCCCGCCGTGCTCCTGTGCGACCCCCGGGAGGAAGCCCGGCACGTCCTCGAAGGTCACGAGCGGGATGTTGAACGCGTCGCAGAAGCGGACGAAGCGCGCCGCCTTCACGCTCGCGTCGATGTCGAGCACGCCCGCGAGCACGGCCGGCTGGTTGGCGACGATCCCCACCGAGTGACCGCCCAGGTGCGCGAAGCCGACGACGATGTTCGCCGCCCAGTCGGGCTGCACCTCGTAGAACTCGCCGTCGTCGACGACGCGACGCACGACCTCGTGGATGTCGTACGGCTTGTTCGGGTTCGCGGGAACGACGTCGGGGAGCCCCTCGTCGCGCCGGTCCCGGGGGTCGGTACCCGCGCCGCGCGGCGGGTCGGCGAGGTTGTTCGACGGGACGTAGCGGAAGAGCTCGCGGATCCGCTGCAGGCACGCGACCTCGGAGTCGCAGGCGAAGTGCGCCACCCCGCTCGTCCCGGCGTGGGTGTCGGCGCCGCCGAGCTGCTCCATCGTCACGTCCTCGTGCGTGACCGTCTTCACGACGTTCGGCCCGGTGACGAACATGTAGCTCGTCCCGCGCACCATGTAAATGAAGTCGGTGATGGCGGGCGAGTACACCGCCCCGCCCGCGCAGGGCCCGAGGATGGCGCTCACCTGCGGCACGACGCCCGACGCGAGCGTGTTGCGCAGGAAGATGTCGGCGTAGCCGCCGAGCGAGACGACGCCCTCCTGGATGCGCGCGCCGCCCGAGTCGTTGAGCCCGATCACCGGCGCGCCGTTGCGCACGGCGAGGTCCATGATCTTGCAGATCTTCTGCGCGTGCGCCTCGGAGAGCGAGCCGCCGAAGACGGTGAAGTCCTGCGAGAAGACGTAGACGAGCCGGCCGTCGATGCGCCCGTGCCCGGTGACGACGCCGTCGCCGTAGATCGGCGCCGCCCCCGGCTCGGCGGCGCGCGCGGTGACGAACCGGTCGACCTCGACGAAGCTCCCCTCGTCGAGGAGGACGTCGAGGCGCTCGCGCGCGGAGAGCTTGCCCTTGGCGTGCTGCGCGGCGAGGCGGGCCGCACCGCCGCCGAGCTCCGCCTCGGCACGGCGGCGCTCGAGGAGCGCGAGCTGGTCGCGGATGGTCGTCATGGCGCCCGAAGCTAATCCGGGCGCCGGACGGGCGGGGGCGGCACCGGGGCGCCCCGGGGGGTGCGGCCGGGCGGTGGCGCGCCATCCGTTTCCGCGCGGTCCTCGACCGACGTCGGCGCTCCCGGCTCGAGGAGCGAGGCCGGACGGAGCGCCGCCGCCCCGAAGCGCCCGCGGACGCGATCGAGGGCGGCCGCGAGCGCGCGGTCGCGGTCGGTCTCGCGCACGCCGTCGGGGGCGGGCGCGTCGAGCAGGGCGAGCTGCTCCGGGACGTCGCCGTCGTCGAGCGAGGAGAGGGCGACGCCCAGCAGCCGGACCGGGCGCCGTCGCTGCGCGCGGAGCCGCGCGAGGAGGCTGCGGGCCGCCGCGAACACGGGGCGCTCGGTGGCCACCGCCTCGTCGAGCGTCCGCGACGCGAGCCGCGTGCTGAAGTCGGACTCGCGCAGCTTCACCGTCACCGTGCGCGCCCGCAGCCCGTCGCCGCGCAGGTCGGCGACGACGCGGACGACGAGGCGCTGCAGCTCGACCGCGAGCGCCCCGTCGTCGGCGATGTCGCGATCGAAGGTGTCCTCGCGGCTCACCGACTTCTGCCGCTCGTGCGGCGAGACGGGCGAGTCGTCCTCGCCGCGGGCCTTGCGCACGAGCCACGCGGCGAAGTCGCGGCCGAGATAGCGATCGAGCGTCGCGCGGTCGGCGTCGAGGACGTCGGGGACGCCGACGAGGCCGAGCGTGCGGAGCTTCGCCTGCGCGCGCGGCCCGACGCCGGGGATCTCGGCCAGGGGCTGCGTGCGCATGAACGCCTCCTCGTCGCCGGGCGCGACGACGAAGACGCCGTCGGCCCCCGCGTTCGGCTTCGCGGCGCCGGCGGCGATCTTGGCGATGAGCCGCGAGGTGCCGCCGCCGATCGAGACGCCGAGCCCCGTCTCGGCGAGCACCAGCGCGCGCATGCGGCGCGCCGTGTCGGCGAGCGTCTCGCCGCGGTAGAGCGCCTCGGTGCCGGTGAGGTCGCAGTAGAACTCGTCGATGCTCGCCGCGACGACCACCGGCGCGACGCGCTCGAGCACCGCGCGGATCGCGCGGCTCGCCTCGCTGCACGCCTTGCGCGGCACCGGGACGGCGAGCGCCTGCGGGCAGAGCCTGAGCGCCTGCGCGATGCTCATGCCGCTCCGCACGCCGAAGGCGCGCGCGCCGTAGCTCGCCGAGCAGACGACGCCGCGGCTCCCCGGACGGCCGCCGACGACGAGGTGCTCGGCCTTCCCCGCCCCGTCGGGATCGACCTGCCGCGCGACGGCGACGAAGAAGGCGTCGGCGTCGGCGAGGAGGATGCGGCGCGGGGCGGCGGGCATGGGGGAAGGCTAACCGCGCCCCGTCGGAGGGCTCACCCCGCGCGGCGCCGCGTTCCGGGGCGGCGACCAGTCGCACGCGGGGGAACGCCCGACGAACGCACGACGCCCCGCCGCTCGGGAAGAGCGGCGGGGCGTCGTGGTGCTGCGGTGCGCGCGAGCGCTTACTCGTCGTCGGCCGTCTCGTCGACGACCGGGGCGACCGGCTCCGACCCCGGCTCGGGGCGCGGCGGCTGCCCCTCGGTCGGGATGTTGTGCACCGACAGGACGATGCGGCGGTGGATCGGGTCGACCTCGATGACCTTCATGTCGAGGTGCATGCCGCTCCAGACGATCTCGGCGAGGTCCTGGAACGGCGCCGTGGCCGCGTGCATCTGGCTCGCCGGGACGAAGCCCTCGATGTCGTTGCCGACGTCGACGACGATCCCCTTGTCGGCGAGGCGGACGACTGTGCCGGCGAGCTCGAGGCCCACCGGGTAGGTGTCGCCGATGCGGAGCCACGGATCCTCCTCGGCCTGCTTGAGGCCGAGCGAGATGCGTTTGTTTTCCGCGTCGATGTTGAGGATCACCACGTCCACGGTGTCGCCCTTCTTGACGACCTCCGACGGGTGCTGGACGCGCTTGGTCCAGCTCATGTCGGAGATGTGGATGAGGCCATCGATCCCCGGCTCGATCTCGACGAAGGCGCCGAAGCTCGTGAGGTTGCGCACCTTGCCGCTGATGCGCGTCCCGACGGGGTACTTGAGGGGGAGGATCACCCACGGATCCTGCTCGGTCTGCTTCATGCCGAGCGAGATCTTCTCCTCGTCCGGGTCGACCTTGAGCACCACGGCCTCGATGCTCTCGCCGATCGACACGAGCTTGCTGGGGTGGCGCACGTTGCGCGTCCAGCTCATCTCGGAGATGTGGACGAGCCCCTCGATGCCCGGCTCGAGCTCGATGAAGGCGCCGTAGTTGGTGATGCTGACGACCTTGCCGGCGACGCGGGTGCCGACGGGGTACTTGGCCGCCACGTCCTTCCACGGGTAGGCCTGGAGCTGCTTGAGGCCGAGCGAGATGCGCTCGCGCTGCCAGTCGATGTCGAGGACCTTGACGTCGAGCTCCATGCCGATCTGCACCATCTCGGTCGGGTGCGAGATGCGGCCCCACGACATGTCGGTGATGTGGAGCAGGCCGTCGACGCCACCGAGGTCGATGAAGGCGCCGAAGTCGGTGATGTTCTTGACGACGCCCTTCCGGACCTGGTCCTTCTCCAGCTCCTTCATGAGCTTCTCGCGCTTGCCGGCGCGCTCGGTCTCCAGGATCACGCGGCGCGACACCACGATGTTGCGGCGACGCTTGTTGAGCTTGATGATCTTGAAGTCGTACGTGTGGCCAAGGAGCTCGTCGATGTTCGGCACGCGACGGAGCGCGATCTGCGAACCCGGGAGGAACGCGTCGACGCCCATGAGGTCGACGACCACGCCACCCTTGATCTTCTTGACGAGCGTGCCGGTGACCGGCTGGTCGTTCTCGTAGGCGAGGCGGATGCGCTCCCAGACGCGCATGAAGTCCGCCTTCTTCTTGCTCAGGACGACCGACCCTTCCTGGTCCTCCAGGTGCTCCAGCAGGACCTCGACGACATCGCCGGCCTTGAGCTCCGGCATGTCCTTGAACTCCTCGAGCGGGACCGACCCCTCCGACTTGAAGCCGATGTCCAGGATCACGAGGTTCTCGCGGATCTCCATGACGGTGGCCTTGACGATCTCGCCCTCGTCGATGGAGGCCATCGTGCCCTGGTACATCTCGATCATCCGCTCGTAGTCCTCGGAGGTGTACTCGTCCTCCTCGAAGAGCTCCGGGCGGCGGTTGGCAAGCGGCCGCAGCTGGCTGCGCTGCAGGTCGCGCTTCTCGCGCGCCGTGAGGGCCGTGCCGGTTGAAGTGGTGGGGGGGGTCTCGAGGTCCGCCATGTGGGGATGCTGGAACGACCGCGCGGGGGTGGTTGGCTCGCCGCGCCGAGGCTGAAGGAAACGACGCACCCCCGGCGGGCCGGGGGCGATCGTGTGCGAACCTGCCAAACTAGCCATCGGGGGAGTTCCGTCAACAGCGCACGGTCCCCCGCGGCCCGCCGGCGACCCCGGGGGCGGGGACGGCGCCGGGCGGCACGGGACGGCGCGCCCGGCCGTCGCCCGGGACCGTATCGACCGCCGCTTGCGGCCCGTCGTGCGGAGCCCCCATCGTCGGGGCGTCATCCACAAGGAGCCCCGCTTGGCACGCTCGCGTCCCATCCGCACGTCGGCGCGCCGCATCGCGGCGCTCACCCTGGCCGGCACGGCCATGGCGCTCCCCCCCCGCACCGCGGCCGCGCAGGGTACCCCGCCGTCGCCCGCGCCGCCCGCGGCCGGCGCCCTCGCCCGCCCGCTCGTCGGGATCTGGAACATGATCCCCGATCGGGGCCAGCCGGCGACCCTGACCGTCACGGCGGCGGGCGATTCGGCAGTGGGCATCCTCGAACCCGCGGACAGCGACGGCGGCGGGAAGATCCCCGTCGGTCGCGTGCAGTACGTCGGCGACTCGCTCGCCATGTCGTTCCAGCCGCCGGAGCTCCCCTTCGCCCTGCGCTGCCGCTTCGGGCCGACCCTCGACGGCAACTATCGCGGGCCGTGCGCGCCGGAGAAGTCGGAGAACAAGGTGATGCTGACGCTCCTGCCGCCGAAGCCCTGACGCGAGCGACGCCCCGTCACGCCGACGGGGCGTCGGCGTCCCGGGCGTCGGCGACCGCGCGCGCGAGCGCGACGATCCGCTCGACCTGCTCGGCCTGCGTCAGGTAGGTGGTGTCGAGCAGGATCGCGTCGCGCGCCTGCACCGTCTGCGTCGCGTCGGCCGCGTCGCGCCTGACGAGGCGCAGCGTCTCCTCGGCCACCTCGGACTCCGTCGGGCGCCGCCCGAGCCGCTGCACGAGCCGGCGCGTCGCCCGCTCCGACGGATCGGCGACGAGGAAGATCTTGAGCGGCGCGTCGGGGAAGACGACGGTCCCGATGTCGCGGCCGTCCACGACCACGTCGTGCGATTCCGCGGCCCGGCGGACCTGCGCGTTCACCCAGTCGCGGCACTCGGGCATGCTCGCCACGACCGAGACCCCCGCCGTCACCTCGGCCCCCCGGAGTCGCTCGTCGTCGCGCGCCCCGTCGAGGAGCGGCACGAAGGTCCGCTCGCCGGGGACGACGGTGACGCGCGCGGCGTGGCGGAGCACCGCGTCGGCCGTCCACGTCTCCTTCGCGCCGTCCTCGAGCGCGAGCGCCGTCAGCGCGCGATAGAGCGCCCCGCTGTCGACGTGCCGGATATCGAGCCGCTCCGCGACCCACTGCGCCGTGCTCGACTTGCCCGACGCCGCCGGGCCGTCGATCGCGATCACCAGCCGGCGCGGTGTCATGCGACCGCCCCGACGCGCGCGAGGTCGGCCCAGAAACCGGGATAGCTCACGTCCACGCACGCCGGATCGTCGACGACGATCGCCCCGCCCGTCGCCGCGCCGAGGACGCCGAAGGCCATCGCGATCCGATGGTCGCCGTGCGTCGTCACGCGCCCGGCGAGCGCGCGGTCGCTCCCGCGCACGACGAGCCCGTCGGGGCGCTCGTCCGCGTCGGCGCCCACGGCGCGCAGGTTGCACACGACGGCGGCGATGCGGTCGCTCTCCTTCACGCGCAGCTCGCCGGCGTCGGCGATCGTCGTCTCGCCCTCGGCGCGCGCGGCGAGCACCGCGAGCATCGGGAGCTCGTCGATGAGCGAGGGGATCTCGTCGCCGGCGATCGTCGTGGCCACGAGGCGTGCGGGGGGCACGATGCGCAGCGTCGCCACCGGCTCGCCCCCCTCGACCCGCTCGTCCTCCACCTCCACGCCCACGCCCATCCGCCGGAGCACCGCGAGCGCCCCGGTGCGCGTGGGGTTCACGAGCACGTCGTCGAGGAGCAGCGTGCGCCCCGCGAGCACCGCGAGGGCGGCGGGGAACATCGCCGACGAGGGATCGCCGGGGACGCGGAGCGCGATCGGCGCGAGCGCGCGCACCGCCTCGATGCTCACCCCCTCGTCGTCGATCGCGAGCGAGGCACCCATCGCCGCGAGCAGCCGCTCGGTGTGGTCGCGCGAGCGCACCGGCTCGTCGACGCGCACGCGCACCCCGGCGACGAGCCCGGCGAGGAGGAGCGCGCTCTTGACCTGCGCGCTCGCGGTCGGCGAGACGAAGTGCAGCGGGGCGAGGTCGCCGCCGGCGATCGTCATCGGCAGGCCGTCGTCGCGCTCGAACGAGAAGCGCGCCCCCATCTGCGCGAGCGGGCGCGCGACGCGGCGCATCGGCCGCCGGCTGAGCGAGGCGTCGCCGGTGAAGGTCGCCGTCATCGGGTGGCCGGCGACGACACCGGCCACGAGCCGCGTCGTCGTCCCCGAGTTGCCGCAGTCGAGCGGCGCCGACGGCGCGCGCAGCCCGCGCACCCCGCGCCCCTCGACGGCGACCGGCGCGTCGCCGCCCCACGCCACCGGGAGCTCGACGCCCAGCACGCGCAGTACCCCGGCGGTCGAGCGCACGTCGGCCGACGGCAGCAGCCCGGTGATCGTGCTCGTCCCCTCCGCCAGCGCGGCGAAGATGAGCGCGCGGTGCGAGAGCGACTTGTCGCCCGGCACGCGCAGGCGCGGCACGGTCACCGCAGCCACCCCTCGAGCGCCGTCGCGAGGTCGGTCTTCTCGTCGCGGTACTTCACGATCACCGGCGTCTGCAGGCCGAGCCCCTCGGCCTCGGCGAAGCCGCCACGGATGCGCCGCGTGCCGGGGACGACGACGGCCCCCGCGGGGATGACGAGGGGAGCCGCCGCGCTGCCGCGATGCACCGTCTCGTGCACCAGGTCGTAGACCGGCGTGCCGCGCGTGAGCACGACGCCGGCGCCGAGCACCGCACCGGCGCGCACGACGGTCCCCTCGTAGACGCCGCAGTTCCCGCCGACGATCACCTCGTCCTCGATGACCACCGGCGACGCGTTGATCGGCTCGAGGACGCCGCCGAGCTGCGCGGCGGCGGAGACGTGGCACCGCTCGCCGACCTGCGCGCAGCTCCCGACGAGCGCGTGCGAGTCGATCATCGTCCCCGCGCCGACGTGCGCGCCGACGTTGACGTACATCGGCGGCATGCAGACGACGCCCCTGGCGAGGAAGGCGCCGCGGCGCACCGTGCTGCCGCCGGGAACGACTCGCACGCCGTCGTCGACCGCGAAGCGGCGCGGGGGCATCGTGTCCTTGTCGACGAAGCTGAAGGCGCCGCTGCCGGCGGTCATGTCGGCCATCGCCCCGACGCGGAAGGCGAGCAGGATCCCCTGCTTCACCCACGGGATCGCGTGCCAGTCGCCGGACTCGTCGCGCCGCGCGGCGCGCACGACACCCGCCTCGAGCGCGGCGAGGTGCATCGCGACGACGTCGCGGGCGTCGGGCGGGAGCGGCTCGCCGGCGGGCGTCGCGGCGAGCTGCGGGATGCGCGTGGCGAGGAGGGCGGCGTCGATCTGCACGGCGGGGCGGGTGGTGCGGGTCAGGCGGGGAGCGCGCCCGCGGCCGCGAGCGCGGCGCGGAGCGCGGGACGGTGCGCGTCGGCGAGCGGGACGAGCGGGAGGCGCAGCACGTCGTGGATGCGCCCCATCATCGCCAGCGCGGCCTTCACGGGGATGGGATTGCTCTCGAGGAAGGCCGCGGCGTACCAGTCGCGGAGCGAGGCGTCGAGGCGCGTCGCCTCGGCGCGGTCGCCACGGAGCATCGCGTCGCACAGCATCGCGAGCGCGCGCGGCGTCGCGTTGCTGCACACCGAGATGACGCCGTCCGCGCCCTCGCCCATGATCTCGAGCGTGACGGGATCGTCGCCGCTCAGGAGCGCGAAGCCCTGGGGGCGGTGGCGCAGGATCTCGCGCATCTGCGCGAGGTCACCCGAGGCCTCCTTCATCGCCACCACGTTCGGGTGCGCGGCCAGGGCGAGCGTCGTCTCGGCGGTCATGTTGCTCGCCGTGCGCCCGGGGACGTTGTAGAGCACGACGGGGCGCTCGACCGCGTCGGCGATCGCCGTGAAGTGCGCGACGATCCCGCGCTGCGGCGGCTTGCTGTACATCGGGCTCACGACGAGCAGGTGCGTCGCGCCGGCGCGCACGGCGGCGCGGGCGCTCGCGATCACCTTGCGCGGATCGTTGGTGCCGACGCCCGCGATCACCGGGATGCGCCCCGCGACCACCTCGGCGGTGACGGCGATCACGCGCTCCTGTTCGGCCGCGTCGAGCGTGGCCGCCTCGCCCGTCGAGCCACAGGGGACGACGACGTGGATCCCCTGCTCCACCTGCCACGCGACGAACGCGCGGAGCGCCGCCTCGTCGACGGCGCCGTCGGGGGTGAACGGGGTGACGAGCGCCGTGCCGCAGCCGGCGAGCGGGTGACGGGGGGTCATGCCGGGAGCCCTCCGGCGACGTCGCGCACGACGTCCTCCATGGTGAACCAGCCGATGCGCCCCGGGAGCCAGCGGGCGGCGAGGAGCGCACCGTCGGCGAAGACGCGCCGGTCGCGCGCCTCGTGGACGAGCGTGACCTGCTCGAACGGGGCGTCGAAGACGAGCGCGTGCGTCCCCGGGACGGCGCCGACACGCACGCTCGTCACCGGGAGCGGCCCCCCGCGCGCCGCCTCGGCGATCGCCTGCAGGTGGAGCGCGGTGCCGCTCGGCGCGTCCTTCTTGGCGGCGTGGTGCGTCTCGACGAGGTGCGCGTCGAAGCCGACGCGCGGGAGGAGGCGCGCCGCCGCGTCGCGGACGAGGGTGGCGAAGAACGCGACGCCGATCGAGAAGTTGGGGGCGGCGAGCACCGTCCCCTGCGCATCGGCGGCCCACGCCCTGAGCTCGGCCTCGCGGTCGCGCCACCCGGTCGTGCCGATCACCAGCGGCACGCGCGCCTCGAGCGCCGCGCGGAGGTTCTCGGGCACCGCCTCGGCGACGGTGACGTCGATCGCGACGTCGGCGCCCGCGAGCGCGGCGGGAGTCACGCGATCGTCGCGGCCGAGGACCCGGAGCACCTCGCAGTCGCGCTGCGCGGCGAGGGCGACGATCTCGCGGCCGAGGCGCCCGGGGCCGATGACCACGAGCTTCGTCACGCCGCCGCCTCCCGCTCGAAGAACTCGGCGTGGAGCGCGCGCATCGCGTCGGGGACCTCGCGGTCGTCGAGGAGCACGGTGAGGTTGATGCCGCTCGCGCTGAGCGAGAGCATGTGGACGCGCCGCCGCCCGAGCGCGGCGAGGATGCGCCCCATGGCGTGCCCGTCGTCGGCGAGCCCGCTCCCGACGACGCTCACGATCCCGCGGCGCCGCTCGACCGTGACGTCGCCGACCTGTCGCAGCGCGGCGACGAGCGGGTCGAGCGGCCCGTCCTCGTCGATCGTCACCGAGAGCGAGACCTCGCTCGTCGCCACCACGTCGACCGAGACGCCGTGCTTCTCGAAGAGCGCGAAGACGCGGCCGAGGAAGCCCGACTGGAAGAGCATGTTGGACGTCGCGACGCGGATGATCGTCGTGTCGCGCTTGCCGGCGATCGCCGTGACCGGGCGCCGGGGGGCGTCGGCGGTGATGAGCGTCCCCTGACCCGCCGGGTTCCGGCTGTTGAGGACGCGCACGGGGATGCCGAGGCGCACGGCCGGGGTGATCGTCGCCGGGTGGAGCACCTTGGCGCCGAACGAGGCGAGTTCGCTCGCCTCGTCGAAGCGGACGTGCGGCACCGTCACCGCCGCCGGGACGACACGCGGGTCGGCGGTGAGCATGCCGTCGACGTCGGTCCAGATCTCGATGACGTCGCTGCGCACGGCGGCGCCGACGAGCGAGGCCGAGTAGTCGGAGCCGCCGCGGCCGAGCGTGGTGGTGATCCCGTCCTTCGTCGCGCCGATGAAGCCGCCCATGACGGGGACCTGGCCCGCCTGCACGAGCGGCAGGACGCGCTCCCGCGCCGCGAGCGCGATCGCCTCGGGCTGGGGGGCGGCGGCGCCGAAGGCGTCGTCGGTGACGAGCACCGTGCGCGCGTCGACGTGCACCGCGTCGAGACCCATCGCCGCGAAGGCGTGCGCGCACACGAGCGACGACACCTGCTCGCCCACCGCCGCGATCGCGTCGAGCGAGCGCGGCGTGATGAAGCCGAGTACGGAGAGGGCACCGCAGAGCGTCGCGAGCTCGTCGAAGGCGACGCCCACCTCGGCCGAGACCTCGTTCAGCGCGGGCGAGCCCGCGAGGAGCGCGTCGCATTCCGCGAGGTGGCGGTCGCGCAACCGCTCGACCGAGGCGAGCGCCGGGATGAGCTGCCCCGCCGCCGCCTGCTGCGCGAGCGCGAGGAGCGCGTTGGTCACCCCCGCGAACGCCGAGACGACGACGATGGGGCGCTGCGACACGCGTCCGGCGACGATGCTCCCGGAGCGCCGGATCGCCGTCGCGTCGGCGACCGAGGTGCCGCCGAACTTCATCACGATCGACGCGGTCACGCGCCCGCCAGCAGGCCGCGCACGGCCATCAGCTCGGCGTTGAGCACGCTCGCACCGGCGGCGCCGCGCATGACGTTGTGCCCCATGCAGACGAGGCGCAGGTCGAGGAGCGGATCGGGGCGCACGCGCCCGACGTGGACGCTCATCCCCGCATCGCGCTCGACGTCCTTGAGCGGCTGCGGGCGGTCGTCGGTCTCGTGCACGACGAGCGGCGACGGCGGCGCGGTAGGGAGGCCGAGCGCGGCGATCCCGCCCCGCCAACCGCGGAGCGCGTCGAGCGCCTCGTCCTCGTGCGGGTGCCGCTCGAAGGACATGCTCAGGCAGGCCGTGTGGCCGTGGCGCACCGCGACGCGGTTGGTCTGCGCCGAGGTGACGAACGGCGCCATGACGACGCGCTCGCCGTCGAAGTCGCCGAGGAGCTTCTGCGGCTCGGTCTCGACCTTGGGCTCCTCGTCGCCGATGAACGGGATGACGTTGCCGAGGATGTCGAGCGACGGCACGCCGGGATAGCCGGCGCCGGAGATCGCCTGCATCGTCACCGCGAAGAGCTTGCGCAGCCCGAACGCGCGATGGAGCGGCGCGAGCGCCATGACGATGTTGATCGTCGAGCAGTTCGGGTTGGTGACGATCGCGCCCGGCCACCCGCGCACCTGCCGCTGCACGTCGATCAGGCCGAGGTGATCGGGGTTGACCTCGGGGATGAGGAGCGGCACGTCCTCGGCCATGCGGTACGACTTCGCGTTCGACAGCACGATGGCGCCGGCCCGCGCGAACTCGGGCTCGGCGGCGAGCGCGGCGGCGCTGTCGAGCGCGGAGAAGACGACGCGCTCCGTCACCTCGGCCGGGTCGCAGCGCCTCACCTGCAGCTCGGCCACCTCGCGCGGCATCGTCCCCTCGTGCCACTTCGTCGCCCCGGCGAAGAGCCGGCCGGCCGAGCGCTCGCTCGCGGCGACGCTCGTCACGCGGAACCACGGGTGGTCGGCGAGGAGACGGATGAAGAGCTGGCCGACCGTCCCCGTGGCGCCGAGGACGGCGACGGGGAGGCGGCGCCCGCCGAACGGGTGCGCGGTCGTCATGCGGCGAGGAGCGTGCGCGCGAGCGTGACGTAGGTGTCGACGCTCTGCCGCAGCTCGGCGACGGCGACGTGCTCGTGGTCGGTGTGCGCGACGTGGATCGACCCGGGACCGAAGAGGAGCGGCGTCCCCCAGCGGCCGAGGAGCGGGATGTCGGACGTGTACGAGACCGGGCGCGCGTCGAAGCCCGGGACCGTGTGGAAGTGCTGCGCGGGGATGTACGACCCCCACTCGAGCGTGGCGACGCCGTCGGCCCAGCGCTCGAGCGCCGCGCGCAGCGGCGCCGGGTCGCCGACGATGCGGAACATCAGCTCGGCCTCGCAGCGGCCGGGGACGATGTTGGCCTCGGTGCCGCCGCGGATCGTCCCGATGTTGACCGTCGTCTCGCCGAGGACGGCGTCGGTGGGGAGCGGGAGCCGGTGCACCGTCGGGAGGAGCGCGAGCATCGGCTCGATCGCCGACTGGCCGAGGTGCGGGTAGGCGCTGTGCGCCTCGCGCCCCTGCGTGCGCACGGTGACGCGCATCGACCCCTTGCACCCCGAGGCGAGGATGCTCTCGGTCGGCTCGCCGTTGATGAGGAAGCGCGACGTCGCGGGGAGGTGGTTGGCGGCGCGCGCGCCGTCGGAGCCCTTCTCCTCGCCGACGACGAAGAGGAGGTCGACGCGCTCCTCGCCCGCCTGCACGAGGCGATCGGCGGCGGCGAGCATCGCGGCGGCGATCCCCTTGGCGTCGCACGAGCCGCGGCCGTAGAGCCGGTCGCCCTCGAGCCGCGGCGGGATGTAGGGCGGGACCGTGTCGAGGTGCGTGCTGAGCGTGACGCCGCCGCCGTCGCGCGAGGCCCAGACGTTGCCGCGCCCGGGCGAGACCTCCTGCACGTGCACGTTCCAGCCGCGCTGCAGGAGCCAGCCGGAGACGAAGTCGATGGCGGGGCCCTCGCCGCCCGAGGGAGAGTGGATCGCGAGGAGCTCGGCGGCGAGCGCGACGACGTCGGTCATGACGGGAGCGATGGAGCGAGGGACGAGCGCGATACCCGGGGTGGGACTCGAACCCACACGGCCGAAGGCCACCCGATTTTAAGTCGGGCGCGTCTCACCGATTCCGCCACCCGGGCGCCGAACGCACGAAGGACGGGAGCGGCGCGTCGGCCACTCCCGTCCCGAGAGCGGGAAACGGGACTCGAACCCGCGACCCCAACCTTGGCAAGGTTGTGCTCTACCAACTGAGCTATTCCCGCGTGCCGGGCAAAGCTAGGTCCGGCGGGCGGGGGCTTCAAGCGGGGCGCCGCCCGGCTCACGGCGCGTCGTCGCCCTCCGACGTCGCGCCCCCCTCGCGCCCGACGACGTGGAGCACCGTCGCCGCCACCAGTCCGGCGAGCGCCGCGTCGCCGCCGTTGGCGACCGCGCGCCCGTCGGCGTCGACCCACTGCGCGGCCACGCCACCGTCGAGCGGCGCGCGGCGCAGCCATTCGAGCACCGCCGTCCGGTCGGGGCCCAGGAGCCGCGCGAGCATCGCGGCCAGCGAGGCGACCGGCGCGTCGCCCAGGGCGCGCACCGTGCGGCGGTAGGTGCTGTCGTCGCCGCGCACCACTTCGTAGAGCGGGAGCCAGGCCGCCGATCCCACGGCGTCGTCGGCGCTCGCCTCGCCGCCGGAGAGGTCGAGCGCCGTGCGGTAGGTCTTCTTCCCGCCGTCGGCGCGCGCGAACGACCGGTCGATCGCGGCGCGCACCGCTTCGGGATCCTGCACCTCGCGCGCGGTCTCCTCGTCGAGCGTGCGGCGCAGCACCTCGAGCGCGAAGGCCGCCATGGCGTTGCCGTGGAGCGTGTACGGGTGCGGCGGCACCTCGCCCGAGGGGGCGACCTCGGTGGCGTAGAGCGGGAGCTCCGCGTGCCGGCGGTCGGCCAGCTCGTCGTGGACGGCGTACAGCGTGTCGCCGACGACGGGGTCGTCGATCAGGTGGTCGTCGTTCGTCTGCCGGATGTAGCGCTCGAGGGCGACGGCGTACGCGGCGACGCCGTCGAGCGAGTAGGCCGGCTCGAACATCGTCCCGTCGAGGTAGTGCACGCCGCGCCCGGGGGCGTAGCCGTGGAGCTCGCACATGCGGAGCAGGAGCTCGCGCGCGAGCCCCGTGTCGGCGAGCTGCACGGCGGGGAGCGTCATCATCAGCGCGTCCCAGTCGCGGAGCGTGACGCCGGCGGGGTGCCACGGCGCGCGCGAGCGCACGAGGTAGAAGTGCGCGTCGTCGAGCGCGCGGCCGACGCCGTAGAAGTAGGCGAAGAGGAGGTTTCGGTTGAGGAGGCGGTCGAGCGACTCGCTCCCGGTCGCCTGCTGCAGCGTCTCGATCGCCTCGCGCGTCGCGGTGAGGAGCCAGCGCCAGCCGCGGCGGCGCATCGCGGCGCTCGTCGCCACCGCACCGTCGGCTTCGGGGCCGGCGGCGACGTAGAAGGCGACCTCCTCGCGCTCCCCGGGGCGCAGCGTGCGCTCGCAAGTGACGCTCGCTCCCCCCGCCCCGTCGAGCGCGACGACGCTCGCGCCGTCGGCGCCGACCGCGAGCGCGGCGAGCCCCGGCACCGTCCCCGGATCGAGGACGACGAGCGACTCGTGGCGCGTCGCGCCGAGCCGCCCGATCGGCGCGCGCGGCGAGCGCACGCGCGGGACGAGCACCCCCGGCTCGACCGCGAGGCCGAGCGAGACGGCGCGCGGCACGGTGCCGCGGTTCTCGATGGTCAGCGTGTAGACGGCGCCCGCCATGTCGGCGTCGCGGCCGAACGGGCAGAAGAGCATCCCGCGCACGAGGAGCGGGCCGACCGTGCAGGTGAAGGTCGGGAGCCAGCCGAGCGCGCGCTCCCACGCCATCCCGCTCTCGCCCAGGCGCGCGGGTTGCCCGTCGACCGAGAGCACCGGTCGCAGGAGCGGCGCCCCGTCGCGCGCGTCGCCGGTGCCGGCCCCGGTGAACTCGAGCGCGGCGCGCGCCCCGCGGTGGAGCACGCCGAGCCGGTGGATCGCGCCGTCGCCCGGGTGGACGCACGGGATGGCGAGCCAGTGGTTGCCGGTGAGCTGCCAGGGGATGGACGGGAGCGGGAGGCGCGACATGCGAACACGGGATGGAACGGGAGGCGGGCCAAGGCGCCCGAGGCATCGAAGATACCGCGCGCCGCGCGCGCCGCCGGATCAGCGTCGCTTTCCCTTCCCCTTCGTTCCCGCCCCCGCTGCCTCGCCCGCGTGCACCGCCCGCTCCACCGGCGCACGGGGCGCGACCCCGTCGAGCAGCTCCCGCGCGTGCGCCCGCCCCGTCGCGCTCGCGCCATCGCCGCCGAGCATCCGCGCCACCTCGCCCACGCGATCGTCGCCGCCGACCGCGCGCACGTCGCTCGTCGTCACGCCCGCGGTCGTCCCCTTCTCGACCACGATGTGGTGGTGCGCCCGCGCCGCGAGCTGCGCGAGGTGCGTGATCGCGAAGACTTGGTGCGTCGCCGCGAGGGCGCGCAGCGCCTCGCCCACCTGATGCCCCACCTTCCCGCCGATACCCGCGTCGACCTCGTCGAAGACGAGCGTCGGCACCGCGTCGGCCGCGGCCTGCGTGCGCGCGAGCGCGAGCATCACGCGCGAGAGCTCGCCCCCCGACGCCACGCGCGCGAGCGGGCGCGCCTCGTGCCCCGCGTTCATCGCCACGCGGAACTCGACGTCCTCGGCCCCCGTGGGCCCGGGCTCGTCGCGGGGCGGGAGCGCCACGAGGAAGCGTCCGTCGGCGAGGCCGAGCGCGGGGAGCTGCGCGGTGACGTCGCCCGCGAGCCGCTGCGCGTGCGTGCGGCGCGCCGTCGTGAGCTGCGCGCAGAGCGCGGTGAACCGCTCCTGCGCCGCGTCGAGCTCCGTGTGGAGCCGGCGCAGGTCGTCCTCGGCGTCGTCGACGAGGCGCAGCTCGGCCTGCGCCGCCTCGGCGGTGCGGAGTACGTCGTCGAGCGTCGGCCCGTGCTTGCGCATGAGGCGGAGCACGAGGTCGCGCCGCGCCTGCACCTCGACCAGCCGCTCGGGATCGAGCTCGACGCCGTCGGCGTAGCGCGTCGCCTCGCGCCCCAGCTCCTCGAGCGCGTAGAGCGCGTCGTCGGCGAGGCGCGCCAGCGGCTCGGCGCCGCCGTCGATGCGGCGGAGCTGGCCGAGCGCGCGCTGCACCGTCGCGAGGAGCGAGAGGAGCCCCTCGTCGCCGTCGCCCTCGACGGCGCTCACCACCTGCGTCGCGAGCGTGCGCAGCTCGTCGGCGTGCTCGAGGCGGCGCGCCTCGTCGTCGAGCTTCGCGTCCTCGCCGGGGACGAGCTTCGCGCGGTCGATCTCGTCGACCACGTGGCGCAGCCAGTCGGCGCGCTGCTCGGCCTCGCGCTGCCGCGCCTTGCGCGCGGCGATCGCCTCGCGCGCCGTGCGCACCGCGGCGTGCGCCTCGCCGACCTGCTGCGCGAGCGCGAGGGTGCCGGCCGCGCCGTCGAGCCAGCGGCGCTGCGCGGCGGCGTCGAGGAGCGTCTGCGCCTCGTGCTGCCCGTGCACGCTCACGAGGAGCGCGCCGATCTCGCCGAGGACGGTGGCGGTGACGGGCGTGCCGTTGATCCACGCACGCGCGCGCCCCGGGGCGACCTCGCGCCGGAGGACGAGCGTCCCATCGTCGCACTCGAGCCCCCGTTCGTCGAGCGCGGCGACGATCGCGGGGCGCTGGCCGACGTCGAACACCCCCTCGACGACCGCGCGCTGGGCGCCCTGCCGCACGAGGTCCGCACTCGCGCGCTCGCCGAGGAGGACGCCGAGCGCCCCGACGATGATCGACTTGCCGGCGCCCGTCTCGCCCGAGAGGACGTTGAAGCCCGGCGCGAGCGGGAGCGTGACGTGCTCGATGATCGCGAGGTCGCGGATGCGGAGCTCGACCAGCATGCGCGGAACGTAGCGGCGCGTCGAAGGGCGCGAGGCGGGCGGCGCGCGCTCAGTCGCGGTCGGCCAGCCCGCCCCACCCCAGCTTCGTGCGCAGCTTGGCGAAGAAGCCGTCGCCGTCGAGCCGCGCGACGAGGATCGGCGCCGCGGCGCGGCGCACGTGGAGCGTGTCGCCGGCCTGGAAGGTCATGCCGACCTGCCCGTCGACGGTGACGAGCATCTCGGGGCTCTCGCCGGCGATCCGCACCGCGAGGCGCGCCGTGGGCGGCAGCACGACCGTGCGCATCGCCAGCGTGTGCGGCGACACCGGCGTGACCACGATCGACTCGACCGTCGGGACGACCACCGGCCCGCCGGCGGAGAGCGAGTACGCGGTCGAGCCGGTCGGCGTGGCGGCGATCATGCCGTCGGCCGAGTAGCTGGCGATCTCCTCGTCGTCGACCATCGCCTCGAACTGCACGACGCGCGCAAAGCCCCCCTTGGCGAGCACCACGTCGTTGAGCGCGCGCCAGCGCCGCCGCACCTGCCCCTCGACGTCGACGACCTGCGCCTCGAGCGCCATGCGCGGCTCGACGACGAACTCGCCGCTGGCGAGTCGCGCGAGCGAGGCGCCGAGCCCCTCGCGCCCTGCGGCGGTGAGGAAGCCGAGGCGCCCGAGGTTGATGCCGAGGATCGGCACCTGCCGCCCGTCGAGGAAGCGGGCGCCGCGCAGGAAGGTGCCGTCGCCGCCCAGCGTGACGAGCGCGTCGAGCGCGCAGTCGCCGGTGAGCGGCGCGGTGCCGGGGAGGACGTCGGCGAGCGTCTCCTCGACGTGCAACGCGACGCCGAGCTGCGGCGGGAGGCGCCGCAGCTCGGCGAGGACGTCCTCGAGGTCGGCGTAGCCGCGGTGGCCGAGGACGCCGAGGCGCACCGTCACCCGGCGAGCGCCTCGGTCTCGCGGAGGGCGCGGACCTTGGCGGCGATCCCCTCGGCGTCGAGCCCGCACTGCGCCAGCTGCCGCGCGCGCGGCGCGGCGTAGACGAAGCGGTCGGGGATCCCGTGCGCGATCACGCGCACCGACGGGTCCTGCTTCTGCATCACGCCGGCCATGAAGGCGCCGAAGCCGTTCACGACCGTCCCCTCCTCGACGACGAGGAGCGTCTTGTGGTCGGCGACGATGGCCTGGAGCGTGAGCTCGTCGTACGGCTTGAGGTAGCGGCAGTTCACCACCGTCACGTCGAGCCCCTCGGCCGCGAGGCGCTGCGCCGCCTCGACCGACTTCTGCACCATCGTGCCGACGGCGAGGATGGCGACGCCGTCGGTCCCCCGGCGCAGCACCTCCCACGTCGCGTGCGGGACGACCGGGATCTCGGCCATCTTCGGCACGCTCGCCTCGGGGACGACGTCGCGCGGATAGCGGAAGCAGAAGGGGCCGTCCTTGCGCTCGGTCCCCGTGCGCAGGAGCGCGAGCATCTCGGTGCCGTCCTTGGGCGCCGTGACGACCATGCCGGGGATCGTGAGCATGTAGGCGATGTCGTAGAGCCCCATGTGCGTCTCGCCGTCCTCGCCGACGACGCCCGCACGGTCCATCGCGAAGACGACCGGGAGGTGCTGCACCGCCACGTCGTGCACGATGTTGTCGTAGGCGCGCTGCAGGAAGGTGCTGTAGATCGCGACGACCGGGACGACGCCCTGCGTCGCGAGCCCCGCCGCGAAGGTCACCGCGTGCCCCTCGGCGATGCCGACGTCGAAGGTGCGGTCCGGGTGCGCCTTGGCGACGGTGCCGATCCCCGTGCCGCTCGGCATCGCCGCGGTGATCGCGACGACGTCCTTGCGCTCGGTCATGAGGTCGGCGAGCGCGCCGCCGAAGACCGCGGTGTAGGCGGGGTTGCCGGCCGACGTCTTGAGCTGCTTCCCCGTGCTCGGGTCGTGCCCGGGCGGGAGCGCGTGCCACTTCTCGACGTGCTCGCCCGCGGGGAAGCCCTTCCCCTTCTGCGTGATCACGTGGACGAGGCGCGGCGTCTTGAGGTCGCGCACCGCGGTGAAGGTCTCGACGAGGGCGTCGATGTCGTGGCCGTCGATGGGGCCGAAGTAGCGGAAGCCGAGCTCCTCGAACAGCACGCCCGGCGTGAGGAAGCTCTTGACGCTCTCCTCCCACTTGCGGACGAGCGAGCCGAGCGGCCCCGGCGCGTGGTCGACGAAGTCGCCGATCGCGCTGCGGACGCGGTTGTAGAGCGGGTTGCGCTGCACCGACACGAGGTACTTGTGCATCGCGCCGACGTTGGGCGCGATCGACATCTCGTTGTCGTTGAGGACGATGATGATGTCGCGGTCGGACGAGCCGGCGTTGTTGAGCCCCTCGTACGAGAGCCCGCACGAGAGCGCGCCGTCGCCCAGCACCGCGGCGACCTTGAACTGCTCGCCCTTCACGTCGCGCGCGACCGCCATGCCGTAGGCCGCCGAGACGGCGGTGGCCGCGTGGCCGGCGCCGAAGGTGTCGTACTCGCTCTCGGTGCGCTTGAGGAAGCCCGAGATCCCGTTCTCCTGCCGGAGCGTGTCGAAGCGCCCCGCGCGCCCGGTGAGCAGCTTGTGCGGGTAGCCCTGGTGTCCCACGTCCCAGACGAGCTGGTCGCGCGGCGTGTCGAGCACCGCGTGCAGCGCGATCGAGAGCTCGACGACGCCGAGCCCGGCGCCGATGTGGCCCCCGGTGCGCGAGCAGTTGTCGATCAGGAAGGCGCGCATGTCCGCCGCCAGCTGCCGGAGCTCGTCACGGGACATCCGCTTGAGGTCGGCCGGGGACTGCACACGATCGAGGAGGGACATGGACCAGCTCCGTTGGAGGAGAACCCGCGCGACGGCGCCCTACCGGCGACCGTCGTGGACGAGGGACTGCGACGAACCGGGCGCGTCAGGACTGGCGCGCGACCGCGAAACGGGCGAGGTGCTCGAGCGCCGGCGTGAGGAGCCCGGCGCCGGCGAGCGCCGCGCACCCTTGCTCGACCAACGCCGCGGCCCGCGCCACGGCTCCCTCGACACCCAGAAGCGCCGGGTAGGTGCTCTTGGCGAGCGCCACGTCGCGCCCGGCCGTCTTTCCGAGGACCTCGGTGGTCG
>ERZ1066123.273-NODE-273-length-40588-cov-15.859374_pt1 | contig 40588 bp, 35 predicted proteins | sample MGYA00382770_ERZ1066123 | MGnify/ENA primary metagenome ERZ1066123 (study PRJEB33369, sample SAMEA5778353) | biofilm metagenome | biome: Industrial cooling water; feature: Water cooling tower basin; material: Biofilm | place: United Arab Emirates | collected...
GCGGCGGCGTGACGCCCGAAGGCACCAATATCAAGCGCTTCCTGCCGCGCACCATTGACGAGGATCAGTGGCAATCGGCTGACCGCGCGCTGACCTGGCTGTGGACCGAATTCGGCCCCAAGAAAATGCCGCAGAAGCGCGAACGCAAGGACGGCGAAAAGCCCCGCGTCAACATCATCGGCCCGGCCTATGGCATGTTCAACATGCCGTCCGATCTGGCCGAAATCCGCCGTCTTGTTGAAGGCATCGGCGCGGAAGTCGGGCTGGTTTTCCCGCTCGGCACGCACCTTGCCGATATCAGCAAGCTCGCCACGGCCGATGCCAATATCTGCATGTACCGCGAATATGGCCGCAACCTGTGCGAGACGCTGGAAGTGCCCTATTTCCAGGCGCCGGTTGGCCTCAACCAGACAACCAAGTTCCTGCGCGCGCTCGGCGAACAGCTCGGCCTTGATCCCGAGCCCTTCATCGAGCGGGAAAAGCACACCACGATCAAGCCCTTGTGGGATCTGTGGCGTTCGGTGACGCAGGATTTCTTCGCGACCGCCAGCTTCGGCATTGTCGCCAATGAAACTTATGCCCGCGGCATCCGCGCCTATCTCCAAGATGATCTCGGCATGCCCTGCAATTTTGCGTTTTCGCGCACCGCCGGGGTCAAGCCGAAGAACGAAGATGTGCGCGCGGCGATCTATGCCAATCCGCCGCTGGTGCTGTTCGGCAGCTACAACGAGCGCATGTATATGACGGAGTGCGGCGGCCGGGGCATGTATATCCCGGCGAGCTTCCCGGGCGCGGCGATCCGCCGTCACACCGGCACGCCGTTCATGGGCTATTCCGGCGCGAGCTATCTGTTGCAGGAAGTCTGCAATGCGCTGTTCGATGCGCTGTTCCACATCCTGCCGCTCGGCACCGAGATGGACAAGGTCGACAAGACCCCGGCGCGCAGCCTTACCGAACTGAACTGGGATAACGAAGCCAAGGCGCGGCTTGACGCGCTGGTCGAAGCCCAGCCCGTGCTCATCCGCATTTCGGCAGCCAAGCGGCTGCGCGATGCGGCGGAAAAAGCCGCGCGACAACGCGGCGCCGATACGGTGACGGCAGATTGCCTCGATGAGGCACTGCTTGAAGGGGCGACCGCTTGATAGGCGGGCCCGCCTTGACCCAATCCATGCCGAGGCTGCGGGCTCGTCCCGCGGCCTCGGCCCCGTTTGCCCCACACAAAGGGGCCATCCAATCCACGTGGGGGATCACGCGGGGATGCAGCCGGGAGCTTTCGGGCTCTCATTTCTACCCAACTGAACGGAGACATACCAATGACTGATCCGGAACGCGTAGGGACTTACCTGACACCTGAAGAGGCGCAGGAAATCCACAAGGGCTTCATGGGTACTTTCACCCTTTACGTGGTGATTGCGCTCGTCGCTCATGCCCTGATGTGGGCTTACAAGCCCTGGCTCTGATCCGATCAAACCTGTGAGGTGGCTCGCCCTCGGGCTGTCCACCAATCGATTGATCGCTTTTCAAGAAAAGGAATTTTCCCATGTGGAGAATCTGGTTCTACTTTGACATCCGCCGCGCTCTGGTTGCGCTGCACGTGGGTCTGGCCGTGTTGGCCTTCACCATCCACTTCATCCTGCTGAGCACGGATCGCTACAACTGGCTCGAGCGCGCCCCGGGTGCGCCTGCGCCGGCTCAGGCTGCTATCGAGTCGTCGGAAGCTCCGGCGGCCGGGTAACACCTGTCCAACATGTGAGGGGGCAGGTTCGCCTGCCTGCCTCCTGACACTCTGGCGAAAACTTCAAAACCCGCCGCTATGGCGGGGAGGATGGACCTATGGCGCTCCTTAGTTTCGAGCGGAAATACCGCGTACGCGGTGGCACATTGATCGGCGGCGACCTTTTCGACTTCTGGGTCGGGCCGTTTTATGTTGGATTCTTTGGGGTGACGACGGCAATCAGTGCGCTTCTTGGGACTGCACTGATTTTCGCCGCCGCCGTCGAAGGTCCGACACTCAACCCTTGGCTGATCTCCATCAATCCGCCCTCGGCAGAGGTCGGGTTGGGTTTTGCGCCCCTTTCCGAAGGGGGGTATTGGCAGGTGATCACGGCTTGCGCTGTGGTCGCGTTCTGCTCGTGGGTCGGCCGGCAAGCGGAAATCGCCCGCAAGCTGGGCATGAGCTATCATGTCCCGATTGCCTTCAGCGTTGCCGTCTTTGCCTACGTTACGCTCAATGTGATCCGTCCGGTGTTGATGGGCGCATGGGCCAATGGCTTCCCTTACGGGATCTGGACGCACCTCGAATGGGTGTCGAACGTCGGCTATGCCTTTGGTAACTTCCACTACAACCCCGTGCACATGCTCGCGATCACGTTCTTCTTCACGAACGCGCTCGCGCTCGCACTGCATGGCGGTCTGGTGCTGTCGGCGGTCAACCCGTCGGGCGGGACCAATGTGAAGTCGCCCGAATACGAAGATACCTATTTCCGGGACTTCATCGGCTATTCGGTGGGCACGCTCGGCATTCACCGGGTGGGGCTGTTCCTTGCGCTCAACGCAGGGTTCTGGAGCGCCATCTGTATCGTGATCTCCGGCACTCTGTATGTCGGCAGCTGGATCGAGTTCTGGGATTTCTGGAAACGTATCCCGATCTGGTCGTAAAGGAGCACCTGTATCATGGCGACTTATCAAAACATTTTTACCCAGGTGCAGGTCAAGGCAGCTCCCGAAATGGGGGTGCCCCACCTCGATGGCAGTGAGGGGCGCCTGCCCTTCACCGGCTATTCCTACTGGATGGGCAAGATCGGTCAGGCACAGCTTGGCCCGATCTACCTCGGCTGGCTGGGCGTTATCAGCCTTGCCTTCGGGGGGATGGCGCTGTTCATCATCGGGATGAACTTTGCCGCCCAGGTCAACTGGAGCCCGCAGGCTTTCATGCGCGAGTTCTTCTGGCTCTCGCTTGATCCGCCGGGGCCGGAATATGGCTTCAGCCCGTTTGTTCCGTTGGAAAAGGGTGGCTGGTTCATCATGACCGGCGCATTCCTGACCATCTCGGTGCTGTGCTGGTGGGCCCGTACCTACTACCGCGCCAAGGCGCTGGGCATGGGGATGCATATTCCCTGGGCCTTTGCCTCGGCGATCTGGCTGTTCCTGGTCTTGGGCTTCATCCGCCCGATGCTGCTGGGCAGCTGGGCCGAAGCGGTTCCCTACGGGATCTTCAGCCACCTCGATTGGACCAACAACTTCTCGCTGGTCTATGGTAACCTGTTCTACAACCCGTTCCACGCGCTCTCGATCGTCTTCCTTTATGGTTCGGCGCTCCTGTTCGCGATGCACGGGGCGACCATTCTGGCACTCGGCCGCTACGGCGGTGAGCGCGAGATCGAACAGATTACCGATCGCGGCACTGCAGCCGAGCGCGGCGCGCTCTACTGGCGCTGGGTGATGGGCTTCAACGCTTCGTTCGAATCCATCCACCGCTGGGCCTGGTGGTTCGCAGTCCTTGTGACGCTCACGGGCGGGATCGGCATTCTGCTGACCGGCACTGTGGTCGATAACTGGTACATCTGGGCACAGGAGCACTACTATGCCCCGACCGGTGAAAACTATGATGTGAGCGACGCGGTGGCAGGCGCCTCCGGGCAGGGCAAGTAACCCACCCGGTTTGGCCCTGGCGGTCAGTCCCCGAGGGTCTGGCCGCTACCGCAAACCTCAAGAACGCCCCCGCTCAAGCCTTGCTTGAGCGGGGCTTTTGTTTGGGCACCGAAGGGCGTGGAGACAGGGGTTAGCCTTGAAAAGCCAAAGGGCAACGGGAGCGCGGGCGAACAGGCACCGGCGCGCTGCCCCTCGCCAGAAGGGTCCCGCGCTCAGCCCTTGCGATCACTCAGCCGCGAACGCAGATCCATAAGGTGGAGCGGGAGGGACACCGCCAGCGGCAGCGCGATCCACCACCATGCCGCCCCCACAAGCGCGGCGCGCAACCCGAACACGATCAGCACCGCCGGGCCAAGCAGTCCGGCAATCGCCAGCACGCGCCAGCCCTTGGCGAAACGCAGCCAGCATGCCTCGGCCACGAGCACGGCGAGGACGACATCAGCGGCGTGGCCGCTTGCAAACATGGCTTCGATCACGGGCGCGGGCTCATCTCAGCCGAACGGGCCGTTGAGCTGCACCACCGCCCAGTTGAGCGCTCCGGCGAAGCTGACCCATCCCAGATAGGGCAGCAGCAGCCACCCCGCGCTTTTCGAGAAGCGCCCGCAATAGACAATCAGCACCACGATCGAGAGCCACAGGCCAATCACTTCGACAAAGGCCCAATCGGGCCGCTGCATGCGGAAGAAGATGATGCTCCACAGGATGTTGAGAAATCCGTTGAGCGCGAACAGGCTGATAACCCATTCGGCCTGTGCCGAGGTGCGCGCCGCGCGCCAGGCATTGATCCCGGCGATGGTGATGAGCGCGTAGATCAGCGTCCAGCCCATCGGGAACACCACATCAGGCGGGTTCCACGCAGGCTTGGCAAGGCCCTGATACCACGGGCCAAGGTCGGTAATCGTTGCACCGAGGGCAGCGACGCATATCGCCGCAACCGTGGCAACGGTCACCGGCAGGATCATCATCCGGTTCATCACGAAAAGTCTAGGCCGCCGCTTGACGAGGTGCAATGGATCATGTCGCGCCATCACGCAGCTTCCACACCCTCTGACAACGCGAAAAGGCCGCTGCCGCGCCGGCAGTCACCGACATGGCAGCGGCCGCCTCGCACCATACGCGCTAGCCCCCTTCAACGCGTGGCCGGCCTCAGGCCGAGGAGGTGCGCGGTATCCTTGAGGAAGATCTTGACGTGGGCGAGCGGTTTGGCGCGCACCAGCCTCTTGTTCATGTAGGCCTGCCAGGTCAGTTCCTGCACATCCTTGTCATCGCAGATCGTGACAAAGCGTTCGCGGCGCTTGTCGCTCTGATACCAGAAATACTGCATGATCCCGAGCACCCAGAACACCGTGCCGTGTTCTTTCATGAACTTCTTGCGGGCGGTGCGCAGCTGCTTGGCATCCCCGGTCTTGAGGAAGGCGCTTGCCGCCTCACCGACCACGCGCCCGCCCATCATCGCGTAGTAAATGCCCTCGCCCGAGGCCGGAGCCACCACGCCCGCAGCATCGCCGGCGACAATCACATCAGCGCCATTGTCCCAGCGCTTCAAGGGCTTCAGCGGAATGGGTGCGCCTTCACGGCGGACAGTCTCGCAGCGATCCAGCTTGAGATCATCGCGCATCGTGGCAATCGCGCCCCGCAGCGAGAAGCCCTTGTTGGCGCTGCCCACGCCGATGCTCGCCGTGTCTCCATGCGGGAAGACCCAGGCGTAGAAATCGGGCGAGAGCCGCCCCTGATAGAACACATCGCAGCGCGCCGGATCAAAGGCATCCGAGGTGCCTTCGGGCGATTTGATGATCTCGTGATAGGCAAAGACGCAAGGCACCCGCTCGGCGCCCGGCAAGCATTGCTTGGCCACGGCCGAACGCGCACCATCGGCGCCAATCACGCAGCGCGCGCGCACCCGCTCGATCGGGCCGCCACGGGTGCGGCGGAAGGTGACGATCGGATGCGGCATATCATCGCGCTCGATCTTCTCGAAGGTGGCGGTAAGACGTTCCGCCCCCGAAGAGCGCGCGCGTTCACGCAGCCATTCATCGAAATCCTCGCGGTCAACCATGCCGACATAGCCGATCTCGCCCACCGGCATATCGACTGCGCGGCCCGAGGGCGCGATCATGCGCGCTGCGCGCGCCTTGGCAACCAGCAAGCTTTGCGGAATGTCGAAATCCGCCATCAGCCGCGGCGGCACAGCCCCGCCGCAGGGCTTGATCCGCCCGCCCCGCTCCATCAGCAGCACCGAATGTCCAGCCAGCGCCAGATCATTGGCCGCGGTGGAGCCCGACGGCCCGCCGCCGACAATGACGACATCATAGATAGCCTCGGTCATGCGAACATCTCCCTCTCACCCGGTTGTGTCGGTCTGGACTTGGAAGGCGCGCGCACCGCGGCAATCCCGAAAGCCAGAATGGCGGCGAGCACGAAAGCCGCGCTCTCCACCGCAAAAATCATCTGGAAGGCCGCGCCATCCTCGCCGAGCCAGCGACGCGCAAAATCGACGCCGACCGCGCCGATCAGGCCGCCGAGGCCAAAAGCAATGGCTTGCGATGCCCCCCACACGCCCATGCGCACGCCTTCGCGGGTGTTCTCACCGGCGCCGGCCAATCCCATCATCGTCCCGATCGCGGCGACAGCGAAGACGCCATTGCCGAAACCCAGCACAAAGGCGTTGATCGCCAGCGGCCACGGCGGCCCGTGGACAGCAGCCATGGCAAGCCCGGCGAGCCCCGCTGCCGATCCGAGGCATCCCCCCACCACCCAGCTGCGCAAATCACGCTTGCCATCACCGGCAAAGGCACTGCCGCCGATCCCGGTGATGATCATGCCAAGCAGAATGCCCCCCTGATGCGTGCCGCCAAGCTGGGTCGATTCCCCCGGCGACATGGCAAAGATCAGGCCCGCGAAAGGTTCGAGGATGAGATCCTGCATCGAGAAGGCAATCATCGAGACGAAGATGAAGATGGTGAAGCGCCGGGCCGCTTTCTCGGCCCAGATCTCGCGGATCGCAGCCTTGAAATCAGGCGCAGGGCCATCCTTGGCGGTTTCGGCAAAGCTGCCCGCTTGCCGTTCAAGCCGGAAGGTCGCGACCACGGTAAGGCTTATCATCACCATGCCCAGCCCGCCTGCCACCAAGAGCAGCCGCTCGGGCGAATAGGGGATGAGTAATTTGCCGACCGTGATCGCCGAGGCGACAATGCCCGCAACCATCATGATCCACGTCAACGCCGCGGCGGCGGCGCGGCGGCGCGGCGCAACACCCGATGCCAGCAAGGCGAGCGCCGAGGTACCCCCTGCCCCCACACCCACGCCAATCAGCGTGTAGGCGGCAATCGCCATCGAAAACCCGATCAGCGGCGATGGCACCATCAGCAAGGTCGCATGGGTGGCCATGTAGGAAGCAAGCGCCAGCACCACCACGCCGCCAATGATCCACGGCACCCGCGCGCGGCCCTTGTCCGAACCATGGCCCCACAGCGGGCGGCACAATTGCACGGCATAATGCCATGCCACCAAGCCTGCCGGGATTGCCGCGGCGAGCGCATATTCCACCACCATCAGCCGGTTGAGCACGGTGGTTGCCAGCATCACCAGCGCGCCGATCGACGCCTGCACCATGCCGATACGGGCAATCGCAAGCCAGCCAAACCCGGCTTCACCCGTTACGCTTGCCGGAGCGCGCGATGCCGGGGAAGCCACGCCGCCCATCAGATGTAACCCCCGAGGCCGAGGGCAGCCGCGAGCATGCCAAGCACATAAAGCGTCACGCCCACGCCATTATACCATGGCGCCTTGCCCGCCGGATCGCGGATCAGGGTTGGCATGGCGGCGATCTGCGCCAGCAGCGAGGCGGTGACGATCAGCGCCGACCAGCCAAAGCCCCACAGCGCCAGCAGGCCAATCACCACGATCTGGTTCACCGCCATGGTGGTGCAGGCAAAGCGCGCGGCGGCTTCCACCCCCATGACAACCGGGAGCGAGGTGAAGCCCGATTGCCGGTCGCCCTCGACGGCCTTGAAATCATTGAGCACCATGATCCCGTGCGCGCCGAGCGAATAGAAGAACAGCACGAAGATCACTTCTTTCGCGGGCATGGCGCCGAGCATCACTGTCGCGCCGGTGAACCAGCTCAGCCCTTCATAGGTAAGGCCGCATACCAGCGGCCCGACCATGCCGCTTTCCTTGAAACGGAACGGCGGCGCGGAATAGGCCCATGCGAAAGCCAGGCCGACAAGCGCGGCAACAAACACGATCGGCCCGAGCAGCCAGCCGATGCTGGCGGAAATCAGGCTCATGATGATGGCGATATAAAGACCCCAGCGGCCGGGAATGCGGCCCGAGGGGATCGGGCGATCCGGTTCATTGATCGCATCGACATGGCGATCGAACCAGTCATTCACTGCTTGGCTGGTGCCGCAGACCAGCGGCCCCGCCAAGAGCACGCCCCCGGCAACAAACCACCAGCGCCCTTCAAGGCCAGCGCCGGACGAAACCGCCCCGCACATGAAAGCCCACATCGGGGGAAACCAGGTGATCGGTTTCAGCAATTGCAGCACATCGCGGGGCGCAGGAAGCTTGGGACTGCGCGTCGCTGGGCGAGTCGAGGGCACAGATTGATCCATGAGCGCGAGGCTATGTCTGACAGGCGAAAGCGTCAAATTATTTTGACACTTTGTCTCCAACAAATCGGGAAATGATGAGGGGAAGCACTGATTGGCCCTGAAACCTGTCGGGTCAGCAAAGTGTCAAGCTACCCTGATTCTCATCGTCGGGCACAGCGGCCGGGCGCGCCGACGATGCTCCCGCAAGGAGCCGGATCCCCGCAGGTTTTGCGCATTATCGTGAAGATTGGTGCCGTTTACCCGTATTTTCGGGCAAATTCGGGCCGCTGTGCGAACCGCCGCGAAGCCTGCGCTAGTCGCCGTCACCCGTCAGATTGCCGAGCCCGTAGCGATGCAGCTTGGAATAGAGGCTCTGGCGTGAAAGCCCAAGGATTTCAGCGGCAGAGGCCCGGTTATCCGAGGTGTAGGAGAGCGCAGCCTCGATGCACAGCCGCTCGATCAGATCGGTGCTTTCGCGCACAATATCCTTGAGCGACATGCGCCCGACCAGATCAGTCAATTGTTCGACCGAACGCGGCAATTCATCAGTGCTGCTGGCCGGAACGTCGCGCATCCGCCGCCCGATCGGGCGGATGACAAAGGCGTAGAACGGCTCTTCCCCGCCGGTGCGCACGGCGGAGAGTTCCACCGCTTCGCCCTCGATATCGCGGCCCACCCGCACCACCGTGCTGACATTGCGGGCAACGCCGTGCTGATCGATCTGGCCTTCGATCAGATCGAGATCAATGCCCGGCCTGCCGATGATTTCGCCAAGCTGGCGCCCGCGCAGCGAATCCGTGCTCGCCGCCTGCACCATTTCGACGAAGGCACTGTTTGCGCTGACAATTTCGAGATTGCTGTTGGCCACCACAAAGGCATCGGGCATCTGATCGATGAGTTCGCCGACAGGGACACCCGAAGGCTCTGCCCCCTCACCGATGACAACCAGCCGCAGCAGCAAAAACTGCCCGCGATCCTGCGTGAAACCGGCCACCGAAGCCTGCACTTCGCGCGCGCCCTTGGACAGGCGCAAGGTGATCGGGCTGACATTGTCGGACACCAGCGCCGAGCCGACCAGCGCCTGCACCGCATCGCGCGAATTGCGATCAAGCACGCCCAGCAGCTTCTTGCCCGGCAGGCTCCCGGCGCGCGCGCCGAACATGCCGTGCGCTGCCGGATTGGCCTCGCGAATACGCAGGCTTGATGCTTCGATGATCATCACCGCTTCAGACGAACGCTCGAACAGCATGCGGTAGCGCGCTTCGAGCTGGCGCATCCGCAGATAGTCGCGCTCAAGCGCCTGCTGCACCTGCAAAAGGCGCTGCTGGAGGCGCCCGGCCTCGCGCAGATCGCGGCCAAAGGCGATGTGATATTCGCCGCCATTCATGCTGAGCACCGAATAGCGAACCGGCAATTCGCCATCGCGGGTCGGATGGTTGACTTCGCGCCACGGCTGGACTTCGCCGCGCCGCGCAGCGGCCAGCATTTCCATCACCTTGTGACGGCTGTCCTCGGTGACGATATCGATCCAGTTGCTGCCGATAATATTGGAAAAGCTGGAAAAATCGCGCAGATCAAAGGCCGCATCAAGGATGGTTCCGGCATCATCAAGCACGAGCGCGACATCGCCCGCCACCAGCGCCATGCGCATGGCCGAAGCAGCGTCAAGCGCACCGAACAGTTCGGCCGCAGCGCCGAACGGCTGTTTGCCATCGAGGGAATGTTTGCGTGTGAGCATCCGGTGATTGAACCTAACGCAAATTGTGAGCCTTGACTGGGGCGGCGAGTATGAGTTGTTCGGCAAGCTCAAGGGCACTCAGCGCATCATGGCCTGTGCCATCTGCGCCGGCTTCCGCAACGATTGACGGGTTCTCGTTGACAACCCGCCCGCCGATAATGACCGCGACATGCGGATTGGCGGAAACGCTGCGGATCGCCCTGATAAGATTGCCGAGCGCGGCGCTAGGGCAATCGCGGGTAAGCGTCAATCCGATGATATCGAATGGGATATGCGCCACCCGATCGAGCAGTTCGCGGCGTTCCGGATTGACCAGAGCCTCGCTCTGCCAGCCGGCGCGGGCGAAGACTTCCTCGATCATCTGACTGCCGAAGGTGTGGATATCCCCGGGCATGGGGGAAAACAACGCGCTGCGCGATTCCGGATAGGGAAAGCGGCGCGACGGAGAGCGCGCCGAAATCTCGCGCATCACTTCCTGAAGGCGCCACAAACCCATTGTAACATCGATGAAATCGCATTCGTCGCGATCCCACATTTCGCCAAGCCGGCGGGCGGCGGGCGCGAGCAATTCGACGCAGATCGCCTCGACACTGGCGCCGCGCTCGATCAGCGCATCGACTTCCTCAAGCAGACCGGCCGCCTCCAGCCGTAGCGGTAGCAGGGCGAAGCGGTTGATATCCGTGCCATCGATCAGTCCGGGATGCGCGGCATCACTGCCAGGCCCGCCCGCATTATGCGCCATCAAGAGGCGCGGAATGATCTCGCTTTCGATGACGGTGGTGATCGATTCGATGGAGTCGGTGGCCGAGTATTTGCCCTTGCCTACCCGCTTGCGCACCCGCTCAAAGGGACTGGCCAGAATATCGCGCCAGGACACGGCGCTGGTCCCAAATGTGCCGGAATTGCTGGCCTCTCCCATCGGCTGCCCCCTGTCAGATCATGCGGACAAAGTGTCCAGGACGATGCGGGACGCGTCACATCCCGCATGCAATCTGGCCCTGATCCCGAAGAAGCCACGCATGACCCATACGCCTTTTCCCCAGAACACGCAAACGCGCATCCCGGCAGCAAAAAAGCGTCAACAGTTTTGAACGTCCAATTTAGTTGACACTTCTGTTGGGAAAGGCGTAGTCTTCGATTCTGACAGCAAAGGCTAAAACTACATGACTCGGATGGATCACGCGTCCCCGGTCGAGCCTGCAAGAACAACGCCGCAGGCGGACACGGAGAGGAAAGCCCGATACGCGCTGTACACCGCGGAAGAGCGGAAGCGCCGGGATGAATCGGTCTGGACACTGGTTCAAGGCGTGCTCGCGCCGCTGCAATTTCTGGTGTTTCTCGTCAGCCTCGTGCTGGTGATCCGCACGCTCAACACCGGCGAAGGCGCTTTCGCCGCTGACGTCTCCATCGTCGTCAAGACGTTCTTTCTCTACACCATCATGGTGACAGGCGCGATCTGGGAGAAGGTCGTGTTCGGCAAGTATCTTTTTGCCGACGCCTTCTTCTGGGAAGACGTCTTCTCGATGCTCGTGATCGCGTTGCACACCCTGTATATGGTGATGCTGCTGGGCGATTACGGCACGCTCGAACAACGCCTGATTGTCGCCCTTGCGGGTTACGGCGCTTATGTCATCAACGCAGGCCAGTTCATCTGGAAGCTGCGGATGGCACGCCTCCAGGCCGAGAAAGAAGCCGAGCTTGCCGCTGCCGGCCAAGCACAAGGTGCGCAGGATATGGCGGTGGCTGCGTGAGCGATGCCACCCTCCTCGATGGCTGCAGCGCCGATTATGTCGCACCGGCGACCGATCGCCCGGCGCGCGATGATCGTCCGGTTCTGCGCGAACGCGGCCAGCGCGAGGTGTTCTGCGGGCTGACCGGGATCATATGGCTGCACCGCAAGATGCAGGATGCCTTCTTCCTTGTCGTGGGCTCGCGCACCTGCGCGCACCTGCTGCAATCGGCTGCTGGCGTGATGATCTTTGCCGAACCGCGCTTTGCCACGGCGATCATGGAAGAGCGCGATCTCGCCGGCATGGCCGATGCGCAGGAAGAACTGGATCGGGTGGTCAGCCGCCTGCTCGAACGGCGCCCGGATATCAAGACGCTGTTTCTGGTCGGCTCGTGCCCGTCTGAAGTGATCAAGCTTGATCTCGCCAAGGCCGCCCAGCGCCTCGGCGCACAATACATGCCCCGGGTGCGCATTCTCAATTACACCGGCAGCGGGATCGAGACGACTTTCACCCAGGGCGAAGACACCTGCCTCGCCGCGCTCGTGCCGGTCATGCCTGCCAGCGATCCGCAAGCGGACAAGCAATTGCTGATCGTCGGCAGCCTGCCCGATATCGTGGAAGACCAATTCCTGCGGCTCTTCGCCGAGCTTGGCATCACCAATGTCGGCGTGCTGCCCGCGCGCAATTCGCGCGATCTGCCCAGCCTTGGCGCCAACACCCGCTATATCCTCGCCCAGCCCTTCCTTGGTGAAACCGCGATGGCGCTGGAAAATCGCGGCGCGCGCCGGGTCGAGGCAATGTTCCCGTTCGGCGCCGAAGGCACCACCGATTGGCTCGCCGCGGCGGCCCGCGAGTTCGGGATCGACGAAGCGCACATCGCCCGCGTGCTCGCACCGGGCCGTGAACGCGCCAACAAGGCGCTGGCCAAGCTGCGCGGCGAATTGGCCGGCAAGCGCATCACCTTTCTGCCCGACTCGCAGCTTGAGGTGCCGCTTGCGCGCTTCTTGCAGAACGAGCTTGGCATGGAGCTGGTCGAAGTCGGCACGCCCTATCTTCACCGCGCGCATCTGGCCCGCGAACTGCCGCATTTCAGTGATGCGGTGCGCCTCAGCGAAGGCCAGCATGTCGAGCGTCAGCTTGATCGTGTGCGCGCCGACAAGCCGGATATCACCGTGTGCGGGCTTGGCCTTGCCAACCCGCTCGAAGGCGAAGGCTTCACCACCAAGTGGGCGATTGAACTCGTCTTCTCGCCGATCCACGGCTTTGATCAGGCCGCTGACCTTGCTGAACTCTTCGCCCGGCCCTTGCGGCGGCGCGACAGGCTGGAGGTCTAGGCGATGCAACTGGCCGTTTGGACATATGAAGGCCCGCCCCATGTCGGTGCAATGCGCATCGCAACGGCGATGAAGGGCCTGCATTATGTGCTGCACGCCCCGCAGGGCGATACCTACGCCGATCTGCTGTTCACGATGATCGAACGGCGCGGCCAGCGCCCGCCGGTCACCTACACCACCTTTGAAGCGCGCGATCTTGGCAAGGACACCGCGCAGATCTTCCAGGATGCCGCGCGCGAAGCGGTTGCCCGCTACAATCCGCAGGCGATTATCGTTGGCGCATCCTGCACCGCCGAACTCATCCAGGATGATCCCGGCGGTCTTGCCGAAGCGATGGGCCTGCCCTGCCCGGCGATCGCGCTCGAACTGCCGAGCTACCAGCGCAAGGAGCACTGGGGCGCGGCCGAGACCTTTTATCAGATCGTGCGCCATCTGGCGGACAAGTCGCTGGTGCGCGAACCGCGCGAAGGCCGCCGCGCGCGCGCCAATATCCTTGGCCCCACGGCCCTCGGTTTCCGCCACCGCGATGATCTGGTGGAAATCCGCAAGATCCTCGATTGCCTCGATATCGAGGTCAATCTTGTCGCGCCGCTCGGCGCGAGCCCTGCCGATATTGCCCGCATTGGCGCGGCCGATTTCAACATCGTGATGTATCCCGAAATTGCAGATGAGGCGTCCCGCTGGCTGGAGAAGACCTTCTCCCAGCCGGCGGTGCGCACCGTCCCTATCGGCGTGGGAGCGACACGCTCCTTCATTGCCGACGTCGCCGAGCTGGCAGGTGCAGATCCCACGCCTGCCCTCGGCGACACCTCTTCCCGGATGCCGTGGTGGTCACGCTCGGTCGATTCGACCTATCTGACCGGCAAGCGCGTCTTCATCTTTGGCGATGCCACCCATGCCGTGGCCGCCGCGCGGATCGCCCGCGAGGAGCTTGGCTTCGAAGTCTGCGGCCTTGGCTGCTACAACCGCGAATTCGCCCGCGATATCCGCGCCGAAGCCGCGCGCTGCGGAGTCGAACCACTGATCACCGATGATCACCTGACCGTGGAAGATGCCATTACCGCGGCCTGCCCCGAATTGGTGCTCGGCACGCAGATGGAGCGGCACATTGCCAAGCGGCTGGGCCTGCCCTGCGCGGTGATCTCAGCCCCTGTCCATGTGCAGGATTTCCCCGCGCGCCATTCGCCCCAGATGGGCTTTGAAGGCGCCAATGTGATCTTCGACACTTGGGTGCACCCGCTGGTGATGGGCCTTGAGGAACACCTGCTGACGATGTTCCGTGAGGACTTTGAATTCGCCGATGAACATGGCGCGAGCCACCTTGCAGCCCATTCGCCCAAGGCGGCGAAAGTGGCAGCCGTGTCGGAAGCGCCGGTTGCCGACATCCCGGCTCCTGCGGTGGCTGAAGCCGATGGCTCGCTCTGGACTGCCGAGGCCGAGCGCGAGCTGAAAAAGATCCCCTTCTTTGTGCGCGGCAAGGCCAAGCGCAACACCGAAGCCTTCGCTGCCGCCGAAGGCCTCACCCGGATTGAACTGGAAACACTCTACGACGCGAAGGCTCATTATGCACGGTAAGGTTGCTTCTGCTGCACTTGTCGATCCCCGCGCCCCCGTGCGGGTGGTGATCGTGACGCTCGACAATCACCTCAAAGGCGCGGTTGGCCGCGCTGAGGCGGAACTGGCGGCAGATAATATCCAACTTTCGCTCCATGCCGCATCGGAATGGGGCAGCGATGCGCACGAATTGGCCAAGGTGAACGCCGCGATTGCAGAGGCTGACATTGTCATCACCACGATGATCTTCCTCGATGAACAGATCCGCATGATCCAGCCCGCGCTCGAAGCCCGGCGCGAGGATTGCGATGCGATGGTGTGCCTGATGAGCGCGGGCGAAATCGTGCGCCTCACCAAGATGGGCGCCTATCGCATGGATGCGCCGGCGAAGGGCCCGCTGGCGCTGCTCAAGAAGCTGCGCGGCTCTTCCAAGCCCGGCGGCAATTCGGCCGAAGGCCAGATGAAAATGCTGCGCCGCCTGCCCAAGCTGCTCAAATTCATTCCGGGCACCGCGCAGGATGTGCGCGCCTATTTCCTCACCCTGCAATATTGGCTGGCGGGTTCGGACGAAAACGTCGTCGCCATGGTGCGCGCGCTGATCGATCGTTATGCCAGCGGGGAACGCGCCTATCGCCGCGGTGTCACCAAGGCCGAAGCGCCGATCGAATACCCCGAGGTGGGCGTCTATCATCCGCGCACCCAGCAGCGCATTTCCGAAAGCCTGCGCCTGCTGCCCAAGCCCACAGGCACCGAGGGCACGGTCGGGCTCATCCTGCTGCGCTCCTATCTGCTGGGCCGTGATGCCGCGCATTATGATGGCGCGATTGCGGCGTTCGAGGCGATGGGGCTCAATGTTGTTCCGGTCTTTGCCAGCGGGCTCGATGCGCGCCCGGCGATCGACAAGTTCTTTGTCGGCCCCGATGGCAAGCCAACTGTTGATGCCATCGTCAACCTTACCGGCTTCTCGCTGGTCGGCGGCCCGGCCTACAGCGATGCGGCTGCCGCGCGCGATGTGCTCGCCAAGATGGATCTGCCTTACGTGGCGGCTCATGCTGTCGAATTCCAGACGATCGAAGATTGGGCGCTGAGCGAGCGCGGGTTGCTCCCGCTCGAAGCGACGCTGATGGTCGCGCTGCCCGAGCTTGATGGCTCGACCGTGCCGAGCGTGTTCGGCGGCCGCGCGGGCAATTCCGGCCCGCATTGCAAGGGCTGCGAGCGTCACTGCGCGCAGCAGGTCACCGAAAAACTGCGCCCGATGCAGGGCTGCCCCGAACGCGCCGAGGCGCTCGCCGCGCGCGTCGTGAAGCTGGTGCGCCTGCGCAAGGCTGAACGGGCCGAGCGCAAGCTGGCGATCGTGCTGTTCAACTTCCCGCCCAATGCCGGTGCAACCGGCACGGCTGCCTTCATGGCGGTGCATGAATCGCTCTACGCGACGCTCAAGCGCCTCAAGGCCGAAGGCTATGATGTCGAGGTGCCCGAAAGCCTTGATGCGATGCGCGAGGCGATCCTCAAGGGCAATGCGGAGCGTTACGGCACCGATGCCAATATCGCGCACCGCATCCCGGCGGATGAGCATGTCCGGCGTGAGAAGTTCCTCGGCGAAATCGAAGCGCAATGGGGCCCCGCACCGGGCAAGCAGCTTGCCGATGGCGGCCACATCCAGATCATGGGCGCGCATTTCGGCAAGGTGTTCGTCGGTGTGCAGCCGGCCTTCGGCTTCGAAGGCGATCCGATGCGGCTGCTGTTCGAAGGCCGCTTCTCGCCGACCCATGCTTTCAGCGCCTTCTATCGCTATATCAACGAGGATTTCGGCGCCCACGCCGTGGTCCATTTCGGCACCCACGGCGCGCTCGAATTCATGCCGGGCAAGCAGGCGGGCATGTCGGGCACCTGCTGGCCGGAACGCCTGATCAGCGATCTGCCCAACTTCTATCTCTATGCCGCCAACAACCCGACCGAAGGCATGCTGGCCAAGCGCCGTTCGGCGGCGACCCTGATCAGCTACCTGACCCCGCCGCTGGCGCAGGCAGGGCTGTACAAGGGCCTGTCCGAACTCAAGACCAGTGTCGAACGCTGGCGGCTGACGCAGAATGATCCCGATCACGCCGATGAACGCGCTGATCTGGAACAGATGATCGCCGACCAGTGCGAAGCGCTCGATATCGAATATACCGAGATCGGCGAACTGACGGCCAAGCTGTATGAGCTTGAAGAAGCGCTCATTCCCTATGGCCTGCATATTCTGGGCAAGAACCCGGAAGGGCAGGAACTCGAGGACATGCTCGATGCGATGGTCGATGCGGGCGGCGGGCCGGACAAGGTCAACCGCGCCGAACTCGCCGCCAAGATCGCCTCATCGGATGAACTGGGCTCGCTGATCCACGCGCTTGATGGTGGCTATGTCCTGCCGGCGCCGGGCGGCGATGTCGTGGTCAATCCCGAAGTGCTGCCCACGGGCCGCAACATCCACGGGTTTGATCCCTTCCTGCTGCCGTCAACCTTCGCCTGCAAGCTGGGTTCGGAACAGGCCGAGCAGCTCATTGCCCGCCACGTCAATGGCGGAGCGCCCTTCCCCGAAAGCATCGCGATGGTGCTGTGGGGCACTGACAACATGAAGACCGAAGGCGTCCAGATCGCACAAGCGATGCGCCTGATGGGGGCACGTCCGCGGCGCGACTCCTATGGCCGCCTGTGCGGTGCCGAACTGATCCCGCTGGAGGAACTGGGCCGTCCGCGCATCGATGTGGTGATGACGCTGTCGGGCATTTTCCGCGATCTGCTGCCCATGCAGATCCGCATGCTCGCCGAAGCCGCGCTGATGGCAAGCCAGGCGGACGAGCCGACCGAGGCCAACTTCATCCGCAAGCACACGCTGGCGCAGATGGAGAAGCACGGCTGCGACATCGAAACCGCCGCGCTGCGCGTCTTCTCGAATGCCGAAGGCGCCTATGGTGCCAACGTCAACCAGATGATCGATGGCGGCACCTGGGCCGATCCCGATGAACTCGCCAATGCCTTCGAAACCCAGAAGGGCTTTGGCTATGGCATTTCGGGCCGCCCGGTGCAGCAGCGCGAGATTTTGCAGAGCGCGCTCAGCACCGTCGACTTCACCTACCAGAACCTCGAAAGCATCGAGCTCGGCATCAATGATGTCGACCAGTATGTCGACGGGCTTGGCGGGGTCGCGCGCAGCGTGGCCAAGGCCAAGGGCGAAGAAGCCCCGGTCTATATTCTCGATGCCACCCGCGGGAAGCCCAAGGTGCGCACCCTCGCCGAACAGATCGATCTCGAGGCGCGCACCCGCACGCTCAACCCCAAGTGGTACGAAGCCCTGCTGGAACATGGCTACGAAGGCGTCCGCCAGATCGAAGGCCATGTGAACAGCACCTTCGGCTGGTCCGCCACCACCGGTCAGGTTGCCCCCTGGGTCTATCAGAAGATCTCGGAAACCTTCGTGCTCGATCCCGACATGCGCCGCCGCATGAGCGAGCTCAATCCCAAGAGCTCGGCCAAGCTGGCCGGCCGCCTGCTCGAAGCCTGCGACCGCAATCTGTGGGAGCCCGATGAAGCCACCCTCGCCGCTCTGCGTGAAGCCAGCGACGAGCTCGAAGATCGCCTCGAAGGCGTGTTCGCAGAATAAATGAACAAAGGGAACGACCAATGAACCTGCACACCCCCAATGCCTCGTTCAGTCCGCCTGATGGCGAGGGATCGGTGCAGGTCCAGCTGGACCCGTCCGACAAGATCAAGGGCGCCAAGGTCTTCGCCGTTTACGGCAAGGGCGGGATCGGCAAGTCGACGACGTCGTCGAACCTTTCGGCGGCCTTCTCGAAGCTCGGTCACCGCGTGCTCCAGATCGGCTGCGATCCCAAGCATGACAGCACCTTCACGCTCACCAAGAAGCTGATGCCGACGGTGATCGACGTGCTCGAAACGGTGGAATTCCATGCCGAAGAATTGCGGCCCGAGGACTACATGTTCGAAGGCTATAATGGCGTGATGTGCGTCGAGGCGGGCGGGCCGCCGGCTGGCACCGGCTGCGGCGGCTATGTCGTTGGCCAGACGGTGAAGCTGCTCAAGCAGCACCACCTGCTTGAAGAAACCGATGTGGTGATCTTCGATGTGCTCGGCGATGTGGTGTGCGGCGGCTTTGCCGCGCCGCTGCAACATGCCGAACGCGCGATCGTGGTCGCCGCCAACGATTTCGACAGCATCTTTGCCATGAACCGCATTGTCGCGGCGATTGGCGCGAAGTCGAAGAACTACGATGTGCGCCTTGCCGGCGTCGTCGCCAACCGCAGCCGCGAGACCGATGAGATCGATCGCTTCTGCGACAAGATCGGGATGCAGCGCCTCGCGCACTTCCGCGATGTTGATGCGATCCGCCGGTCGCGGCTCAAGAAATGCACCTTGTTCGAAATGGGTGATGATCCCGAAGTGATCGCTGCCCAGAATGAATATCTGCGTCTCGCGCAGATGCTGTGGGACGGTGTCGAACCGTCAGCCGCGCAACCGATGAAAGACCGCGATATCTTTGACTTCCTGGGATTTGAGTAATGGCAACCCGTTCTCCTAATCGTTACGATGCGCAGCGCGAGGCGCTGGCGACTTATTTTGACAGCACCGCGCGGCAGGCGTGGATTGATCTGACCTCTGATGTGAAAGTCAGCGGCATCCGCGCCACAGTGCGCGCCGGGCGCGATGCGATGCGCGCGACCTTGCTCGACTGGCTGCCGACGGATCTGCGCCGCACCCGCGTGCTTGATGCCGGTTGCGGCACCGGCGCTTTCAGCATCGCTGCGGCCTGCCGCGGCGCGGAAGTCACCGGGATCGATGTCGCGGCGGGCCTCGTCGACGTGGCCCGCCAACGCACCCCGTCCTTCATCGGGCATGGCCGGATCGATTGGCGCGCGGGCGATATGCTCGATCCCTCGCTCGGCACCTTTGCCCATGTCGTCGCGATGGATTCGCTGATCCACTATCAGCCCGCTGATCTGGCCGATGCGCTGGCGCAGCTCGCCGAACGCACGACCGATTCCATCCTGTTCACCTTCGCGCCGCGCACCGCGCTGCTGCAAACCATGTACACCGTGGGCAAGCTGTTCCCGCGCTCTGACCGTTCGCCCGCGATCGTCCCGACGCTGGAATGGGAAATCCGTCACCGCCTGAGCCAGCTGCGCGGCTGGCGCATCGGCCGCACCAAGCGCATTTCGAGCGGCTTCTACACCTCGCAGGCGCTAGAACTGGTGAGGCACGGATGACCCCGGACGTTCGCCCCAAGCCGCCACACTGGACAGCGGTGATTTTCCGCATGCTGCCGTTTGCGGATGCGGCGAGCACGGATCTGCCGCTCGGGCAATTGCTGCGCCTGTCGCTGTTTCAGGTGACGGTGGGGATGGCGATGGTGCTGCTCAACGGCACCCTGAACCGCGTGATGATTGTCGAGTTGGGCACGCCGACCTGGCTGGTCGCGATCCTGATTGCCGTGCCGGTGGTGGTCGCGCCGTTCCGCGCGCTGATCGGGCACCGGTCAGACACGCACCGTTCGGTGCTGGGCTGGCGGCGCGTGCCTTACATCTGGTTCGGTTCGCTTCTCCAGTTTGGCGGGTTGGCGATCATGCCCTTTGCCCTGCTGCTGCTGGGCGAAGCCGATCGCTTTGAGCTTGGCCTCGTGGCAGGGGCCTTTGCCTTCCTACTCACCGGCATTGGTTTCCATGTGACGCAGACCGCTGGCCTTGCGCTCGCAACCGATCTGGCCCCTGAAATCAAGCGGCCGCGTGCGATTGCGCTGCTTTATGTCATGCTGCTGGTCGGCATGATGCTGGCGGCGTTCGTGATCGGCGGGATGCTGCACGACTACAGCCCGATGCGGCTGGTGCAGGTCATTCAGGGCACCGCGCTGATCACGCTGATCCTCAACACCATTGCCTTGTGGAAGCAGGAAGCGCGCAATCCCAAGATCACCGCGCCGGATCGTGACACGCCGACTTTCAGCGAATTGTGGCAGACCTTTATGCGCGACGGCCGCAACGCACGGCTGCTGACCGCGATCGGCATCGGGGCTGCGGGTTTTGCGATGCAGGATGCTTTGCTCGAACCCTATGGCGGCGAGATTTTGAAGCTCTCGGTTGGCGCGACCACCGGCCTCACCGGGGTGTGGGCGCTTGGCTCGCTGATCGGCTTCATGTGGTCGGGCCGTATGCTTGGCTTTGGCGGCGATCCGATGCGGATTGCCGGCAAGGGCATTGTCATCGGCATCAACGCCTTCCTGATGGTGCTGTTTGCGGCGCCGTTCGGTTCGCCTTTCCTGCTCTATCTTGGTGCGCTCACCATCGGGATCGGGCTTGGCCTGTTCTCGGTCGGCACGCTGATGGAAGCGATGGCGCTTGCCAAGAACGAAACCGCCGGCATGGCGCTGGGCGCGTGGGGCGCGGTGCAGGCCACCTGTGCCGGTGCGGGCATCGCGATTGGCGGGATCCTGCGCGATATCGTTGCCATGCTGGTGCAAGGCGATGCGCCTGCTGCCACGCTGGCAATGCGCTCGACCGGATACAGCACCGTCTACATCATCGAGATTGCCCTGCTGCTGGCAGGGCTTGCTGCGCTGGGGCCGCTGGTCGGCCGCAGCCGCAGAAATGCCAAGAGTGAGGCAGACCAGAGCGACCAGCCCTTTGGCCTGCAGGAATTTCCGACATGATTGCCGTCTTTAGCCTGCCACTTGTCTCTGCCCAAAGCGCATCGCTCGCGTGTTTCCATGAGAGGAACGTCACATGATGAACCACACCTATATTGTCGGGACATTTGATGTCGCCGAACTTGCATTTCTGCTGTTCTTCGCTTTCTTCATCGCGCTGGTGTTTTACCTGAACAAGGAAAGCCGTCGTGAGGGCTACCCGGTTGAGGATGAATTGACGGGCCGCGTCCACCCCAAGAGCCTGTTCGATGGCGACAAGAAGGTGTTCAAGCTGCCCAATGGCCGCGGCACCTATGTCCCGGAAGATGTCGCCCGCGATCCGGTCAGCATCCCGGCCAAGCCGATGTTCCGCTCCGCCGGTGCGCCTTACGTGCCGACCGGCGATCCGATGGTCGATGGCCTCGGGCCGGCAGCTTGGGCGAACCGCGCCAAGTATCCTGATGTCACCGCTGATGGCCGTCCGCGGATCATTCCGATCGGCAATTCCTATCATGAAATGGCGATTGCGCCGGGCGATCCCAACATCATGGGCTGGCCGGTGATCGCGGCTGACGGCAAGAAGGCCGGCACCATCACTGATATCTGGACCGATCAGGCCGAACACATCATCCGCTATCTCGAAGTGACGACCAATTCGGGCAAGAAAGTGCTTGCCCCGATGATGGTGGCCTCGGTGCAGACCAAGGGCTTCTTCGGCGACAAGCCCGAACTGGTGGAGATCGATGCAATCACCGCCGAACAATTCGAGCGTGTGCCCGAGCTGGAAACCCCCGGCCAGATCACCCGCTTCGAAGAAGACCGCATCCAGGCCTATTTCGGCGGCGGGTACATGTACGCAACGCCGGAAAGGGCTGAACCGTGGCTCTGAATTCCGACACCGATCAGGGGGCAGCCGCACGGCTGTCCCCCACCCTGCCCGAAGGGCTGGATCACGCGCTGCTCGAAGGCGATGGCCCGACCGCGCATGGCGACAAGCTCGGCACGCCGCAGCCGGATGAACGCCTGCTGTGGCGCGGCCGCCCCAAGGTGTCGCTGCTCGCCCGCGGTGCATTCCGCACCTATTGGGTGGCCTTCTACTTCGCGGTGCTGGTGGCGGTTTGCGTTGCGACCGATCGGCCCGGCACGGCGGCGATCATGGCCGGCGCAGGTGCTGTCACCATCGCGATTCTCTATTTCCTCGCCTGGCTCAGCGCGCGCAGCACGCTTTACATCCTGACCGATGTGCGCGTTATCATGCGCATCGGCATGGCGATCGAGACCCGCATCAATGTCCCACTCAAGCAAGTGAAGGCCGCGCACCTGCGTGACAGCGGCAAGGGTTTCGGGGACATCGCGCTCGAACTCAACGGCGACCGCCTACTTGGCGTGGTGCTGCTGTGGCCGCACCTGCGTCCGTGGCATATCAATCATCCGCAGCCGATGCTGCGCGCCATCCCCGAAGTTGCCCGCGTCGCGCAACTCATGGCGAATGCCCGCGCGATCTACGGCGAAATCGAACAGAATTTGAGCGACGTCAAAGAAACGGCGGCTGAAACCGTTCACCAAGGGCAGGCCGTATCTGCCACCGTGGGCCTGCGCCCGGTTGCGCCGCTGCGCACGGGCCTGGGTGACAAGGGACTTGAGGGAGCGCCCGCATGATCGTTCGGGAATATGAAAAGGACGAAGTGACCGTCCACAAGGTGCCGCTCTTGCTGATGGGTGGCCTTGTGGGGATATCGCTGATCCTGACCGCGCTGGTTACCAATGGCTATCTGCCGAAAAGCGCCGTCGCCGCGCAATATCGTGCCGAGACCAACGTCGCGCTGGCTGTGGAGCGTTCGATCCAATTCTATGACGAACCCGATGGCACGGTGCGGGTTGAAGACGCAGCGACCGGCGAAGTTGTCGGCCGCTTCGGCATCGGCGAAGGCGGGTTCATTCGCGCCAGCGTGCGCAGCCTTGTCCACCAGCGCCGCATCCGCGGCAAGGGTGCCGAAGTTCCCTTCGTGCTGCAGGGCTGGAGCGATACCTCGCTCACCTTGCTCGATCCGATCAGTAAGCGCACGGTGGAAGTCGCCAATTTCGGCCCGGATAATCGCATGGTCTTTGCCAATATGCTCCCCGAAGCCAATGGCTTCACGCGGGAGCGCCGCTGATGAGCGCGCGCCAGTTCGACATTCCCTGCACGATCACGATCGAGCAGAGCCCCGATCATTTCCATGCTCATGTCGAGCTCGAAGGCGATATTCCGCTCTATCCGGGTGACGAGGTGAAAGTGCACGGCGCGCCGATGACGGTGGATTTCGGGCAAAGCTTGCAATTCACCCGCATGGCGACCGTCAAACGCGCAACTGCGCTGACCCGCGCCTGGACCCGCTTTGCCGCCTATTTCGATCTTACCGAGCTTTACGAAGTCAGTTTCAACCCCGGGAGCATCCGATGAACGCCCACACCTCCATCACCGCCGCAGCCCCGCAGGATGCCGCGAAGCCTGATACGCTGGCGATGGCGGCTCATGAAACCGTGCTCTCGCCGCGGTTCTACACCACGGATTTCGACGCGCTCGACAAGATCGACGTCAGTCTGGTGCGCGCGGAATGGGATCAGTTGATGGCCGACATGGTCGCCGATCCCAACAAGAAGCACTTCCGCAAGAACGAAAGCTTCGACGGGGTGATCTCGGCGCTCGAGCCCGAGCTGCGCGCCGAATTCATCGATTTTCTGGTCTCGTCGCTGACCTCCGAGTTCTCGGGCTGCATTCTCTATGCCGAAATTGCCAAGCGCACCAAGAACCCGGATATGAAGCAGCTGTTCAAGCTGCTGGCGCGCGATGAAAGCCGTCACGCCGGCTTCATCAACGAAACGCTCAAGGATGAAGGCATCGGGATCAATCTCGGCTTTCTGACCAAGTCCAAGAAGTATCATTACTTCAAGCCGAAGTTCATCTGGTACTCGGTCTATCTGTCCGAGAAGATCGGCTACGCGCGCTACATCACGATCTACCGCCAGCTCGCGCGGAACCCGCAGTACAAGTTCCACCCGATTTTCGACTGGTTCGAACAGTGGTGCAACGACGAGTTCCGCCACGGTGAGGCTTTCGCGATGATCATGCGCGCCGATCCCAAGCTGCTCAAGGGCCTCAACAAGCTGTGGATCCGCTTCTTCCTCGTGGCGGTCTATGCCACGATGTATGTCCGCGATCATGCCCGCCCCGCGTTCCATCAGGCGCTTGGCGTTGATCCCACGGAATATGATTACGAGGTGTTCAAGGTCTGCAACCAGATCACCCGTCAGGTCTATCCGATCGAACTCGACATCGACAGCCCGGCCTTCCGTCGGCAGATGGAAAACATGCGACTGGCCGCGCTCAAGATCGAGGAAGGCAAGCGCGCAGGCGGCCTTGGCGGATTGGCCAAGCGGGTTTCGGGCATGGCGGGCGCAGGCTTGGCCTTCGCGCGGCTCTATTTCCACCGCACCCACACCCATGAACTGCCCGCCACCATCCGGATGCACCCTGCATGGTGAGCTGGGAAGGCCATATTGTCCCCTTCATCGTGACGGTCATGGTGTGGTTTATCGCGACAGGTCTGGTGGCCTGGGCCGATAACCGCCCCCGCGCGACCTTTTCGCGCAGTCAGATGGTGGGCAGCATCAGCGGCATTGCCGGACTGGTGGTGATCCTCTTTGCCTCGCTTTCGCCTGCGGTATGGGCGGTCTATATCGGCTTTATCGGTGCGCTGATGGTGTGGGGCTGGCATGAAATCAGCTTCCTCACCGGCGCTGCCGCAGGGCCGCGCCGCGGCCCGGCTGATCCGGCGCTGACCGGGCTCGCCCGGTTCCGCCAGGCCGCCGCCACGGTGATGCACCATGAGGTTGCCCTCGCCCTCACCGCGCTGCTCCTCATCTCGCTGTCGTGGGATGTGCCCAACCAGATTGGCGCGACCGTGTTTGTGCTGATGTTTGCGATGCGCCTGACGTCGAAGATCAATCTCTTCGTCGGCGTGCCCAATTCCTCGGTGGAAATGCTCCCCGATCACCTCGCCTATCTCAAGACCTATTTCGGCCCTAACCGGATGACCCTTTTGCTGGCGATCTCGATGATCGGGATTGCTGCCGTGGCAACATGGTTTGCCACCCTGGCGCTTTCGGCTCCCGCAGGAAGCGCGGAAATGGTCGGGGCAAGCCTGCTCTTCACGCTGTCATTGCTCGGCGTGATCGAACACCTGTTTCTCTCGTTGCCGTTCCGCGACGGGATGCTGTGGGGCTGGGCTCTGCCGAGCCACAAACTGGCCGCAAGCAAGGTGCCACACAACAAGGTTACGGTTCCGGCCAGCCGGGACATCACGACATGAACATGGACAAAAAGGGATCTGCCATGGACTTCGAAGCCTACTTCGCCCGTGAACTCGATCAGGTTCGCGAGGATGGGCGCTACCGGGTGTTCACCGATATCAAGCGGCATCGCGGGCGCTTCCCCCATGCCACGCGCTTTATCGGCGAAGAAACCCAGGCGGTGACTGTCTGGTGTTCGAATGATTATCTCGGCATGGGGCAACACCCCGATGTCCTTCAGGCGATGCATGATTGCCTTGACGAATGCGGCGCGGGCGCTGGCGGCACCCGCAATATTTCGGGCACCAATCACTATCACGTGTTGCTCGAACAGGAACTTGCCGATCTGCACGGCAAGGAATCCGCACTGTTGTTCACTTCGGGCTATGTCTCGAACTGGGCGGGCATCGGAACGCTGGCGGCCAAGATCCCGGGCTGCGTGGTGTTTTCCGATGCCCTCAACCATGCCTCGATGATCGAGGGAGTGCGCCACAGCCGCGCGCCCTACAAGATCTGGAAGCACAATGATCCCGAGGATCTCGATCGCCTGCTCTCGGATTACGGCCCCGAAGTGCCCAAGCTGGTGGTGTTCGAAAGCGTCTATTCGATGGACGGCGATATTGCGCCGATCGCCGAGATTCTCGACGTGTGCGAAAAACACGGCGCGATGAGCTATATCGACGAAGTCCACGCAGTTGGCCTTTATGGCCCGCGCGGCGGCGGCGTGGCGGAACGCGAAGGGCTGATGGACCGCATCACCGTGATCGAAGGCACGCTCGGCAAGGCCTTCGGCGTGATGGGCGGCTATATCGCGGCGAGCAAGAATCTCGTCGATTTCGTGCGCAGCTTTGCCAGCGGCTTCATCTTCTCGACCGCCCTGCCCCCGGCGATTGCCGCGGGCGCGGCCGCCAGCATCCGCCATCTCAAGACCAGCAATGTCGAGCGCGAGATGCAGCAGGATCGGGTGGCGCAGGTGCGCCGCAAGCTGGACATGATGGGCATTCCCCATCTGCCCAATCCCAGCCACATCATCCCGGTGATGGTGGGCGATGCCAAGAAGTGCAAGATGATCAGCGACTGGCTGATGGATAATCACGGCATCTATGTGCAGCCGATCAATTACCCGACCGTGCCGGTGGGGACGGAACGCCTGCGGCTCACCCCCTCGCCCGTCCACACCGATGGCGATATTGATCGGCTGATCAAGGCGTTGTCCGAAATCTGGTCGCAGTGCGAACTGGCGCGGATGGCAACTGCGGCCTGAACCGCGCAGGTTCCCAATAGAACAGCCGAGGGGCCGGGAAGCGATGTTTCCCGGCCCCTTTTGCATACCGCGGACCGCGCGCGACGTAAGAGCACATGGGGGGGCGCAAGAAAGGGAAGGTCTGCGATGCGTTTTCCCCCGATGCTCCTGTGCGCTGTGGCCGCTGGCGGCAGAGCGCTTGCCGCCGCGATCACACTGGGCGCGCCGTCCCATGCTGCGCCTGCCCCCACGCCTGCCACGGTAACGATTGGCGAGCAGGTCTGGCTCGCCCGCAATCTGGCTGTCACCACCTTCCGCAATGGCGATCCCATCGTGCGCATCACCGATGCGGCTGCATGGGCTGCCGCGGGCCGCAGCGGGAAGCCGGCCCAAAGCGCTTACCTCAATGAAGAGGCGCGCATCCCCCGCGATGGCTTCTTGCTCTACAATCATGCCGCGATCAACGATCCGCGCGGCCTGTGCCCGCAAGGCTTCCGCATCCCGACTGATGCGGATTGGACCGCGTTGGAGCGTTTTCTCGGGGCTGATCGGGCAGCGTTCCGGCTGAAGTCAGCCCGCGGCTGGCCGATGGCCGAGAACGGCCCCGGCAGCGGCAGCGATGATGTGGGTTTCGGCGGGCTTCCTGCCGGGTTTCGCACCCAGCGCGGCGAATTCTTCCTCGGCGGAAGGGTCGCCTATTTCTGGTCGCTGACTGAACGCTCCGCCACGACGACCACGGCGCATATGCTGTTCGATTACGATGCCAAGCTTTTCCGCATCGAATATGACAAGGCGATGGGGATGTCGGTTCGCTGCATCAAGGCGTGACGAGCACAGAAAAAGGGCGGCACGGAATATCCGCACCGCCCCATTTCTAACAGCGTTTCGCTGTGCGCTTACTTCTTGGTGCTTTCGAGATAAGCAACCAGGTTAGCGCGATCCTGTGCATCCTTGATGCCCGGGAAGGCCATCTTGGTGCCCGGCATGAAGCCCTTGGGATCTTCGAGGTACTTGAACAGCACGTCAGTGGTCCAGGTCACGCCGCTGTTCTTGTTGGCTTCCGAGTAGCTGTAGCCCGCAACCGAGCCCGACTTGCGGCCCACGACGTTGTACAGCGACGGACCGACGCGGTTCACGCCTTCGTCAAGCACGTGGCACGAACGGCACAGCGCGAAGACCTTCTCGCCTGCCTTCACATCAGTGGTCATGCCAGCGAAGCTGGCGGTCGCACCCGCAGCAGCGGCATCAGCAGCAGCCGGGGTTTCTTCCGCGGCCGGGGCGGCTTCGGCAGCCGGAGCTTCCGCAGCGGTGGTTTCTTCCGCAGCCGGGGCAGCGCCATCGGCACCAGCACCGCCACCGCAGGCCGAAACGGTCACCAGGCTCGCCAGCGCAATTGCGCTCAACAGGGTAGTACGCTTCATGATTTGAGTGTCCTCTAACAACTGATGTCCTCCCGCATCGCAAGAGGCCATAAAACACTTTCTCCGCCAAGAAAAGCGGGCAACTTCGCAAGTTCGGGAGGTTTTCCCAACTCGCCTGATCCCCTAACGCACAGCGCGCCAAAGCGTTTCCTGCCCGCCCCGATTGAGACGGCAAAAGGCTGCCCGGTTGCCTTGCGCCGCGCGCCGATTAAAAGAGGGCGCATGAAAAACCTTCCCTGGCACAGCAAAGCTGTTCTCGCGCTCACCGTGTTCCTCCCGGTGTTTTTCCTGATCTCGGCGCTTGGCACCAAGATCGGCCTGTGGGGCTGGCAGATCGGTCTGCTGGCGCTGACTATGGGCGGTGGGGTGATCATCCTCGGCTTGCTCGCGCTCATTGCCGCGATCTCGCTGGTGCTGGTGCTGATCAGGAAGCCGCGCCGCAACGGGCTGGCCGGGCTTGCCCTTGCCGGACTGGTGGTGGCTGGCGGGGTGCTCACAATGTTTGCATCAATGGCGAACACGGCGAGCAAGAACCCGATCCATGATGTCGCGACCGATACCGCCAACCCGCCCGCCCTTTCCGCGGAAACCATGGCTGCGCGTGAGAAAGCGGAGGCGAATCCGCTCAATGATTACCAGACCCCGCTCAGCGAAATTCCGGTGTTCGAAGGCGTCTCGCCGAGCGTTGCGATCCGCAGCCATGCGCAGATCATCACCGAAACCTACCCGACGCTCCAGCCGCTGCCGCTCGGGCAGGCCAGCCCGCAGCAGGGCGCAGCCGCTGTCGCCGCGGCCATGGATGAACTGGGCTTCAAATCCATCCGCAGCGATAGCGCGGCCGGCCGCGTCGAGGGCGTGGCCGAGACCTACTGGTTCGGCTTTAAGGATGATGTGGTCGCCCGCATCAGCGACAAGCAGATCGATTTCCGCTCGGTCAGCCGGGTCGGGCAAAGCGATCTGGGCGCCAATGCCAAGCGGATTGCCGCGCTGCGCGCCGCAACCGCAGCCAAGCTGGGCGGCGGCTGATCAGTCCTTGAACATCGCCATGGCAAGCGCGCTGCGCTGGATCACGGTCAGCGCGCACAGCCCGGCATAGGCATAGGCGATCACGCCGAACCATGCGGGGAAAAGGCACATGGCGATGAACACCGCGATGGTCTCTGCGCCTTCGGCAAGGCCGGTTGAATAGAAAAAGCTTTTGCGGCCGTGGGCTTCGGTCTCGGCCCCGCGCTTGGCGGCAATGGTGGCAAAGGCGAGGAAGCTGACCCCGGTCAGCACGAAGCTCGCCACCAGCACCAGCGCAGGAAGCGTGTTTTCGGGCGCCATCACCCCGAAGGCGAGCGGGATCGCGACATAGAAAGCGAAATCCGCGACAATATCGCAGTAGCCGCCGAAATCGCTCGGCCCGCGCACGCGGGCCACCGCGCCATCCAACCCATCGAGCAACCGGTTGGCGAGAATCAGCGCAAGGCCCCAGCCAATATGCCCGAAAGCAATCGCGGCGGCCCCGCCAAGGCCAAGACCATGGCCCGCGAAAGTCAGTTGGTTCGCGGTCACGCCCAGCCCGGCCAGCGCGCGCCCGATGCGGTTGAGCGGCGGATCGATCAGCGGGCGGAGCTTGGCGTCAAACACTCGGGGCGCCCCAACTGACCAGTCCGATCCACGCCCCGGTCATCGCGGTGGCGAGGTTGCCCGCCACCCAGCTTTTCATGCCGAGACCCGCCGTCTCCGCGCGGCGTTCGGGACACAGGGTGCCGATGGTCGAAACCAGCAGACCCACGCTTGCCAGATTGGCCACCCCGCACAGCGCATAGGTGACAATCAGCAGGCTGCGCGGGCTCAACGTGCCCGCGGGCAAGGCGGCCAGTTCGAGATAGGCGACATATTCGTTGAGCACCGCCTTGGTCCCCATCAGCGCGCCTGCCGCCTGTGCTTCGGCCCAGGGCACGCCGATCAGCCACATCAGCGGCGCACACAGCCAGCCAAACAGGCGCTTGAGCGTGACCGGCGCGCCGTCGATCATCGGCGCCAGCGCCAGAGCCTGATCGACCAGCGCGACCAGCGCGAACACCACGATGATCACCGCAATCACCGCAAGGAACAGCTGCATCCCGTCCATCGTGCCTTTGATGATGGCATCAATGCTGGTTTCGTAGCGCAGGCCCTCCTCACCCTCGGCGATGTCGGTCGCGGCGGCTTGGCCATCATCAGGCACCATCAGGCGCGCGATCAGCAGCGCGGCCGGCAGCGACACCAGCGAAGCGGCGATCATATGGCCTACCGCATCGGGCAGGGTTTTGCTGAGTGTCGTTGCGTAAAGGATCAGGATCGCGCCCGAGATCGTGGCCATGGCCAGCACCATGACCTGAAACAATTCCGCGCGGCTCATCCGGGCGAAGTAAGCGCGCACCACCAACGGGCTTTCCACCACGCCAAGGAACATGTTCGCGCCGCCTGACAGGCCGACAACACCACTCACCCCGAGCGAGCGGCGCAGCAGGAATGACAGGCCGTTGACCGCCGCGCGCAACACACCCCAATGCCACAACAGGGCAGCGAGCGCGGAAAAGACAATCACCAACGGCAGGATCTGGAAGGCGATGATCAGCGGCGGCTGGGCCCCTTCGACCAGTTGGAACGGCACCGGTGCCCCGCCAAGATAGCCGAACATGTAGGATGACCCCACAAGCGTTGCCTTTTCAACGGCCTGCACAGCTTTATTGGCATATTGCATCAGATCCCAGACCACCGGCACCCTAACGATAACCAGCGTGAGCGCGCCTTGCAGCGCCAGCGCGCCCGCGATCCAGCGCCAGCCGGGACGTGCGCTGCGGTTCTCGCTGAGGCCCCACGCGATGCCCAGCAGCACCATGATGCCGATCACGCCGCGTGTCTGATCGAACCACTCCATCGCCTGCTACCCGCGCCGCCATGCATGGTATTTTTCGACCCATGCCAGCAGCTTTTCGGGCTTGCGCGCGAGCTTCCACTGCCCCGCCGCGAACTTGTTCGCTTCGGCAAAGGTCGGATAGGAATGGATCGTGCCGAGGATTTTGTTGAGGCCCAGCCCGTGCTTCATCGCCAGCACATATTCGGCGAGCAATTCGCCCGCGTGGGCAGCGACAATCGTCACGCCAAGAATGCGGTCCTTGCCCGGCGCGGTCAGCACTTTGACAAAGCCATGCGTCTCGCTTTCGGCAATCGCCCGGTCGAGATCATCAAGGGCATAGCGGGTGACCTCATAAGCAATGCCCTGTGCTGCGGCCTCGCTTTCGTTGAGGCCGACGCGGGCGAATTCGGGATCAAGAAAAGTGACTTGCGGGATGACCCTGTAATCGGCTGTGAACTTCTTGAGATGGCCGAACAGGGCATTGACGGCCGCATACCACGCCTGATGACTGGCAGCATGGGTGAGCTGGTAAGGCCCGGCCACATCCCCCGCCGCGAGGATGTTGGGGAAGCGGGTGGCGAGGAACCCATCGGTCGCCAGCGTCCCGGTGGTTTCCACTCCCAAGTCATCCAGCCCGAACCCGGCAAGCCGCGGGCGGCGCCCCACCGCGACGATCAGGGCATCATAGCCGACGCGCAATTCATCACCGGCCCGCTCGGCTATCAGCATACCGCCTTCAAAGCGCGCTGCCGTGTGGCCGGTGAGCACGCGCACGCCTGCCTCTTCGAGCACGCGCGCTGCCAATTCGCTCACCTCGGGATCTTCGCGCCCCAAGACCTTGTCCGCCTGCTCGACCAGCGTAACCTCTGCACCGAGCCGCGCGAAGGTCTGTGCCAGTTCGCAGCCGATCGGCCCGCCGCCAAGGATTGTCAGCCGGGCGGGCACGGCGTCCATCGCGGCAAAGGCATCCCACATCGTCTCACTGGTGAGATAGCCTGACGCCTCGATACCGGGGATCGGCGGGACAACCGGTTCCGCCCCGGTGGCAAGGATGATGCTGCGGGTGGTGAGGCGCTGCCGGGTTCCATCGGCGCGGGCGATCTCCACCGTCCACGGATCAAGGATGCGGGCATAGCCTTGCACCACATCAACCCCGAGCCCTTCAAAGCGTTCGACTGAATCATGCGGCTCGATCGCGCGGATCACCTGCTGCACGCGAGCGATGGTGTCGCGGAACGGCACCTGCGGGCGCACGGGCGCAAGGCCGTAGCGATCTGCATGCCGCATCTGCGCGGCAACCTTGGCGCTCTTGATCAGGGCTTTCGACGGCACGCAGCCGGTGTTGAGGCAATCGCCGCCCATCGCCTTCGCCTCGACCAGTGTGACCTTGGCCTTGACGGTCGCCGCGATATAGGCCGAGACCAGCCCCGCGGAACCCGCGCCGATGACCACCAGATTGCGATCAAACCTCTTGGGACGGTTAAAGCCCGCATAGGCCTTGCGCGCGCGCACCCCGCCGATCAGCAGCTTGGCCAGCCACGGCGCGATCCCGAGCAGCGCGAAAGAACCCAGCAGCGCGGGCGAGACTATGCCCGAAAGGCTCTCGATCCGGGCGAGTTGCGTCCCCGCGTTCACATAGACAATGGTGCCGAGCAGCATCCCCAACTGGCTCACCCACAGGAACGTCAGCAAGCGGATGCGGGTCAGCCCCATGACGAGATTGACGACAAAGAACGGGAAAACCGGGATCATCCGCAGCGTGAAGAGATAGAACGCCCCGTCGCGTTCAAGCCCGGCGTTGATGCTGCGCAGGCGTTCACCAAACCGCGCCTCGACCCCGTCACGCAGGACATAGCGGGCCGACAGGAAGGCGAACCCCGCCCCCATTGTCGAGGCGAAAGACACGAGCACCGTCCCCACCACCAGACCGAACAGCGCCCCGGCCGCAAGAGTCATGATCGCGGCTCCCGGCAAGGAGGCCGCGGTGACCGCGACATAGACGGCAAAGAACGCCGCCAGCACCAGCGCAGGATTTTCGCGATAGAACGCATCCCACTCGCTCACCGCCGCTTTCATCCCGTCAAAGGTCAGATATTGCCCAAGGCCCAGGCCGAAATAGGCTGCGATAACAGCGGCCAGTGCAGCAAGGATGAGAAGCTTTTTGAACAAGGCGGTGTCCCGGTGTGATGACGCAGCAGATGTTACGCGCCTGCCATCCTCGCGTATGCGGCAATCCAGCGCGTGTCTATCCGCTGCTTGAGCCGCTGCGCCCAGCGGCCATGCCCGGCAAGCGGGCCGTAACTGGCGAGCGCGGTGCCATCGCCGCAGCTGAGCAGATAGAGACTGGCGGGGCGCGGGGTATAGGTGCGCGGCGGCGCCTGGCCTGCCAGTGCGCTGCGCAGATTGGCGGCGAGCACTGGCCCGGTATGCACCGCATGAACCCCCGAACGCACCACCCTGCGATCACTGCGCGCGGCGATATCGCCCGCAGCGAAGATATGCGGGTGAGAGAGGCTGCGCTGGTGGCGATCCACCGCGATGAAGCCACCGGCATCGCAGGCCAGCCCGGCGGCACGCGGCCAATCAGGCGCGGCGCTGCCGAGTGCCGTGATGATGATATCGCAGGGCTCAAGCACCCGCTCACCCGCCATGAGCGCGCCTGCCTCAACCCGCGCATCGGCTGCGATGATGGTGATCGGCTGACGGGCGAGCTCTCGCGCCGCGAGCTTTCGGAAGCGCGGGGCAAAGCCGGGCAGCAGCCCTTGCTGGCCTGTTATGAGAGTAACGGCACAAGGCGCGGCGAGGCCCGCCATATGGGCGCAGGCAAAGGCCAGTTCGACCCCGCCTGCCCCGCCGCCCAGCACGGCGATGCGCTGCGCCCCCTCGCGATGAGCGGCGCGCCATGCTGTCAGCCGCGCGGCAAAGCCATCCATCGGGCGCACATCAATAAGGCGCGGATCAGTCCCCAGCACCTCTTCACCTCGTCCCACTCCGCCTGCATCGATCGCAACCAAGCGGAACGCGATCTCTTCGCCCGTGTCGAGCGTCACCCGCCGCGTTGCTGCATCCATGGCTATGCAGCGCCCGGGAATCAGATCAACGCCGACACGGGCGGCCAGCCGCGCGAGATCAACGTGCCCGTCCTCAAGACGATAGGCCCCGGATATCACCCCGGGGACCATGCCCGAATAGGTCAGGAAGGGTTGCGGCGTGACCAGCGCCGCGCGCGCATCCTCGGGAACACCCCGGCGGATCCAATCAGCCAGCACCGCCAGATTGGCATGGCCGCCCCCTATCAAGACCAGATCAAATCTGCGCATCTGCGTGACCATGCCAGCGAGGCCGCCCCAAAGCGAGGTGCGATCATCATGTCGCGGCCAAGCCAGCACAATTTTTGCTGCCATGCCACCTGGTTGCAGGTTTGGTTCATCGCGCCGCAAGCTAAACCCGATAACGGAGCGCCTGCACAAGGGCCAGCGAGCAGCCTCTTTGCCCGCGCCAATGGTGAGCGGCCCGCTGGTCTGTTGAAAATGTGGAACACGAAAGGGACAAGCCTTGGAACTGTCTTGCAAGTTTCTCATTTTAGGTGAAACGAGGCAGGCGGCCATCCGCCCAAAATCAGGGATGGGACAAATGGACGCACCGCCAAGCGGCACCGCGCCGTACGCGCGGATCGAACGGGAAAACGCTCATGCCGGTTAAGAAGCCAACTTATGGCGAAAGCATATCCCTTTCAAAATTCTTCCGTATTTTCTTTGAAATCCTCAAACCCGAAGCCAATTTCTACTGGATCGCGATTGTTTATGGCGTGGGCATCAGCCTGCTTGCGCTGGCGACCCCGATTTCGGTGCAATTGCTGATCAGCACGATTGCGAATACTGCAATGCCGGCGCCGCTGGTGATGCTCTCGCTCACCCTGTTCGGGCTGCTGCTGCTGTCCTCGCTGCTCTACGCTCTGCGCATCCACCTGATGGAACTGTTCGCGCGGCGGTTCTATGCGCGGCTTGTTAGCGAAATCTCGCTGATCGCGATTTACGCGCAGAACCCCTTTTTCACCGACAACACCCGCAGCGCGCTGTTCAACCGCTATTTCGATGTGATGGTGGTGATGTCGCGGATGCCGATCCTGATCCTGGACGGCTATTCGATTTTGCTGAGCATCGGTGTCGGCTTCGTGCTGGTCTCGCTCTACCACCCCCTGTTCCTGATTTTCACGCTGGTGCTGGTCGGCCTAATCGCGCTGGTGTGGTTCATCTGGGGGCCGCGCGCGGTGCGCGCCGCGATTGATGTCAGCCATGCCAAGCATGGCACGGCGGCGTGGCTCGAACAGATCGGCGAATCCAACGGGTTCTTCAAATCGCAGCGCCGGGTCGATTATGCGATCAAGCAAACTGATCGCTACACCCACGGCTATCTCGATGCGCGCAAGCGCTATTTCCGCCTGCATTTCTCGCAGACGCTCTCGTTCCTGTTCCTCTACGCCGCCGCCAGTGCAGTGCTGCTGGGCCTTGGCGGCTGGCTGGTGATCAACTTCGAGCTGACGCTGGGCCAACTCGTGGCGGCCGAACTGGTGCTGTCAGCCGCCTTCTTTGGCGTGGCGATGCTCGGCAGTTACCTCACCTATTTCTATGATCTGTGCGCCGCTGTGGAGGAAATCTCGCAGTTTTTCGATGTCGAGCAGGAAGACCCGCGCGGCGATGATCCGATCATCGGCGATGATCACACGCTCACCTTCAAGGATGCAGGCGGGCGCGCGCGGTTCGAGAATGCGCGGTTCAATTTCTCGATTCCGACCGGCGCCATCGTGATGGCGGCGACCAGCCAGCATGGCTTGCAGCGGATGTTCACCAATATCCTCAAACTCTACGAGATTCCCGCGAGCGGCTACACCACGCTGGGCGGCGCGGATATCAAGGAGATCGAGACCCACCATCTGCGCCGTTCGGTCTATGTGCTCGATCGCCCCAGCTTCGTGCCGATGACGGTGCGCGATTATCTCGGGCTCGCCTGCGACAAGGGGGATAGCTGGCGCATCATCGAGGCGCTGGAAACCGTGGGGCTGGCCGGCACGATTGCCAGTTTCGAGAAAGGGCTCGATACCAAGATCGCGGCGACCGGCTATCCGCTGTCCACCGCCGAACTGCTGGCGCTCAAACTGGCGAGCGCGCTGCTGGCCAAGCCGCGGATTCTTGTGCTGACCCGCTTGTTCGACCTTGTCGACGCCGAAGATCTGCGGCGTACCTTCGCAGCGCTCAAGGCGAGCTCGAACACCACGGTGATCTATTTCTCCGAACGCGACTGCGAGTTGGGCTGCGACAGCTATCTGCATATCCAGGCGACCGAGCAGACCTTCTATGATGATTTTGCTGCCTTCCGCCGCGCCAGCCGCACCCAGCGCGCAAGCGGCCCCGATGCCAGCCAGCTCATCGCAGGCGAACCTTCAGGCGGAGAACAGTAATGGCGACGCTTGAGAAAGTCCCGCACCGCTTCAGCGCGCTGGAATCCGTCAAGATCCCGCGCGTGATGCGCACGGTGTTCCTGATGCTGCTGATCGGTTTCGTCCTGTCGCTGGTGTTCCTGATCTATGTGCCGTGGGTGCAGACCACGACCGGACGCGGGATTGTCACCACGCTCAGCCCCAATGAACGCGAACAGACGATCAATGCGCTTGTCACCGGGCGGATCGAGGAATGGTATGTCGGCGATGGCGCAAAAGTCGCCAAAGGCGATCCGATTGTCCGCATCGTCGATATTGATCCGCAGCTGATCACGCGGCTTGAGGCCGAAGTCCGGCAGGTCGAACTGCAGCTCGAAGCCTCGCGCAGCGCGATGGCCACCGCCCAAATCGACGAGCGCCGGATGCGCGAGCTGTTCGAGGCCGGGCTCGCCCCGCGGCGCGAATACGAACAGGCGATGATCCGCATTCAGGACATGCGCGGCAAGATCGCGAGCGATGAAGCCGCCCTAGCCCGCGCCCGCACCAATCTGTCGCGGCAGGCGGTGCAGATTGTCACCGCGCCGCGCGATGGCTTTATCCAGCGGGTGCAGGCGGGCGATGCAGCCACCTATGTGAAGGCAGGTGACATGCTGGCCATGTTCGTGCCGGAAACCTCGCAGCGGGTGATCGAAGTCTTCATCGTCGGGCGCGATGTCGCGCTGGTGCAGAAAGGCGCCAAGGCGCGGGTGATGTTCGAAGGCTGGCCTGCCGTGCAGTTCAGCGGCTGGCCAGCCGTGGCGGTCGGTACCTTCGGCGGCGAGGTGATTTCGGTCGATCAGGCCTCGCAGCCCGATGGCCGCTTCCGTGTATTGATCCGTGAGGATGCGAGCGACGGGCACCGCTGGCCGGAAGAACGCTTCGTGCGGTTTGGCGCGAAGGCACAGGCCTGGGTGCTGCTTGAAACCGTGCCGGTGGGCTATGAACTCTGGCGGCAGCTCAACAGCTTCCCGCCGGTCCTTCCCAACCCGTCTGCAACCAGCGCGCCGTCGGGAACCTGAGACGATCCATGATCCGCTCTTCGGCCCGTGTCCTGCTGCTGGCTCTGGTTGCCCCGGCTGCGCTTGCGCTGCCCGGTGTGCCGGTGCAGGCGCAGGACATTACACCGGTGGGCGCGCCGATTGATACGGCCCTGCGGCAAGGCACCTTGCAGCCCGAAGCCGTGCTGCGATCCTCGGCGCTCACCTTTCCTTCGATCCTCGAGGCTTTCGAGCGGGAAGCGGCGGCGCGCGGCGATCAACTCGGCGCGGACGGGGCCTTTGATCTGATGCTGAAGGGCGAGGTCTATGACCGCGTCACCGGCTTTTACAACGGCGGCTTTGTCAAAGGCGAAGCGCGGCAGGGCCTGCGTCCCTTCGGCGCGGATGTGTTTGCCAGCTACCGCGTGTCGGATGGCACCTTCCCGGTTTACGAGAACATCAATTTCACCAACGCGCTGGGCGAAATCAAGATCGGCGCGATGTTCTCGCTGCTGCGCGATCGGCGGATCGATCAGCGCCGTTTTGCGATCGAGGACACGCGCCTCGCCGCGGGGCAGGCCAGCATCGATGTGCTGCTGGTGCAGCTGAACGTCCAGCAAGAAGCGCTCAAGGCCTATTGGCGCTGGGTGGCCGCGGGTGAGGAAATCCGCGTATTCGAGGAATTGCTCGAAATCGCCGAAGCGCGGCAGGTCGGCCTGCGGCGCGGGGTGCAGGAAGGCGCCCGCGCGGCGATTGCCTTGACCGAGAACGAGCAGAATTTGCTGCGCCGCCGCACCCTCTTGGAAGAGGCGCGCCGCAATTTCACGACCGCGGCCAATTCGCTGAGTTTTTTCCTGCGCGATTCATCGGGGCAGATGGTGATCCCGCGGCGCGAACAATTGCCGACGCTGGCGCAGTTGGGCGCCCTGCCCGCCACCGAAGAACTGGTTGCGGCAGAGCGCAACGAGATCCTCGAAAAGCGCCCCGAACTGCGCACGCTCCGGATCGCGACCGAGCGCGCGGCCAACCGCATCGAATTGCGGCGCAATGATCTGCAACCCTCGCTTGATGGCAAGGTCGAGATCTCGCGCGACTTCGGCCAGATCGGCGCTGGCGGGCCGTCCTTCGATTCGACCGATACGGTGGTAGGGCTGACCTTCTCGGTGCCGTTGCAACGGCGTGAGGCGCGCGGACGGCTGGCACGCGCCGAGGCCGAGCTGCGCGAACTCGAACTCCGCGAGCGCCGCATTGCCGATCAGATCGAGGTCGAGATCGACAATATCCTTGCGACCCTCAACGCTGCGAACCGCCTGACTTCGCTGGCGAGCGACGAAGTGAAGCAGGCCAACACGATGGTGCAGGCGGAACGCAACCGGTTCCGCCTCGGCGCGGGCGATTTCTTCCTCGTGAACCTGCGCGAGGAGGCCGCCGCCGATGCCCGTATCCGTGCGATCCGCGCGCAGCTTTCAGGCCGGATCGCCGCCACGAGTTACAACGCCGCGACGATCAACCTGCCCGCGCTCGGTCTCGAATAGGCCGGTTCAGCGGTTCTGGCGGCCGGCGATCAGCCGCTCGACCAGCGAAGGGTCGGCGAGCGTCGAGGTATCCCCCAGCGATCCGAACTCGTTCTCGGCGATCTTGCGCAGGATACGGCGCATGATTTTGCCCGAACGGGTCTTGGGCAGGCCATCAGTGAAGTGGATCACATCAGGCGTCGCCACCGGGCCGATTTCCCGGCGCACCTGCGCCTTGAGCTCGGCCAGCAACGCGTCGGTGCCTTCCTCGCCAACATTCAGCGTGACGTAGCAATAGATGCCCTGCCCCTTAATGTCGTGCGGGTATCCGACCACCGCCGCTTCGGCGACCTTGGCGTGGAGTACCAGCGCGCTTTCGACTTCCGCCGTGCCCATCCGGTGGCCCGAGACATTGATCACATCATCGACCCGTCCGGTGATCCAGTAATAGCCATCTGCGTCGCGCTTGCAGCCGTCGCCGGTGAAATACTTGCCGGCATAGGTGCTAAAATAGGTCTGCACGAAGCGATCATGATCGCCGTAGACGGTGCGCGCCTGCCCGGGCCAGCTATGCGTGATGCACAGATTGCCCTCGGCTGCGCCGCCTAGCACATGGCCCTCATTATCGTCCAATTCCGGGCGGATGCCAAAGAACGGCAGGCCCGCGCTCCCCGGCTTCATGTCATGCGCTCCGGGGAGCGTGGTGATCATGCAGCCGCCGGTCTCCGTCTGCCACCAGGTGTCGATCACCGGGCAGCGGCCTTCGCCCACCACGTCGAAATACCAGCGCCATGCCTCGGGATTGATCGGTTCACCGACCGAGCCGAGCAGGCGCAGCGAGGCGCGCGAGCGGCTCGTCACATGATGATCGCCCTCGCGCATCAGCGCGCGGATCGCGGTGGGGGCGGTGTAGAGGATGTTGACGCCGTGCTTGTCGACCACATCCCAGAACCGCCCGTGATCGGGGTAATTGGGCACGCCTTCGAACACCACTGCGGTCGCGGCGTTCATCAGCGGGCCGTAAACGACGTAGGAGTGCCCCGTCACCCAGCCGATATCGGCAGTGCACCAGAACACCTCGCCGGGCTGATAATCGAAGATGTAGTGGAAGGTCGTCGCAGTCCACACGCCGTAGCCGCCGGTGGTGTGGAGCACGCCTTTGGGCTTGCCGGTCGAACCCGAGGTGTAGAGGATGAACAGCGGGTCTTCCGCGCCCATCACCGCGCAGGGGCAATCTTCATCGCTGGCAAGGTCGGCGAGCCAGTGGTCGCGGCCCTCCACCATCGCAATGTCCCCGCCGGTGTGGCGGATCACCAGCACCCCATCAACCGCCACGCCGGGGTGCGTCAGCGCGGCATCGACATTCGCCTTCAAGGGCACGCGTTTGCCGCCGCGCAGGCCTTCATCGGCGGTGATGACGAAGCGGCTGCCGCAATCCTCGATCCGGCCCGCCAGCGCCT
>ERZ1066123.280-NODE-280-length-40208-cov-8.974597_pt1 | contig 40208 bp, 31 predicted proteins | sample MGYA00382770_ERZ1066123 | MGnify/ENA primary metagenome ERZ1066123 (study PRJEB33369, sample SAMEA5778353) | biofilm metagenome | biome: Industrial cooling water; feature: Water cooling tower basin; material: Biofilm | place: United Arab Emirates | collected...
CACAAGGGCCTGCCGGAGGCAGAGGCGTGGCGACTCGCGCGCGACCCGCTCTACTTCGCGGACGGCCTGGTGGCGCTCGGCGAGGCCGATGGCTGCGTGGCCGGTGCCGTGCACACCACGGGCGATGTGATTCGCGCGGCGCTGTGGAGTATCGGCACGGCGCCGGGCGTGCGCACGCTCTCGAGCGCGTTCTACATGGGGCTCACGGGAAAGCGGTTCGCCGCCGACGTCCTCACATTCACCGACTGCGCGGTGGTCCCGGAGCCGAGCGCCGAGCAGCTGGCCGACATCGCGATCGCGGCGGCTGATGATCGCCGACGCATCGTAGGGGACGAACCGGTGGTGGCCTTGCTGTCGTTCAGCACGCGTGGCAGCGCGGAGTCACCCAGCGTCGCGCGGGTGCGGGAGGCGGTGGCCCTCGTGCGCGCGCGGCGCCCCGCGCTCCGGGTGGATGGCGAGCTGCAGGCCGACGCTGCGCTCGTCGCGGCGATCGGGGCGCGGAAGGCGCCGGACTCCGAGGTGGCGGGGCAGGCCAACGTGCTGGTCTTTCCCTCCCTCGACGCGGGCAACATCGGCTACAAGCTGGTGGAGCGGCTGGCGGGGGCCGTGGCGGTCGGCCCCATCCTGCAGGGGCTGGCCCGACCGGCCAATGACCTTTCGCGCGGCGCGACCGCCGATGACATTGTACAGGTGGGGCTGATCACCGCCCTGCAGGCGTCCGATCGCGCGACGGCGTGATCCCGGGATCGATCATCAGCAGCGCGGGGCAGGCACATGGCATCGTTCAGCACGGAACGGGAGGGCGACCTGCTCACCGTCGCGGTCGAGGGGCAGCTGGTGGTCGGCAATCGCGCCGACTTCAAGCAGCTGGTCTTCGACCAGATCGAGAGTGGAGCGCGGCGCATTCTGCTCGACTTTTCCGGAACGGCGTACATCGACAGCTCCGGCCTCGGGGCGCTGGTGTCGCTGGCGAAGCGTGCGCGTGACGAAGGTGGTGCGCTGCACATCACGGGACTCAACGAAGATCTGCGCACGCTCTTCGAGCTGACGCGCCTCGATACCCTCTTCAAGCTGTTCGCGACCCGTGGCGACGCCCGCTCCGCGTTCTGACCGCCCGATCGTCGACGGCGTGCGCCTCGAGTGGCGCATTGCCTCCGACGTCAGCGAGATCGAAACCATCGTGACCGAGGTCACGACCGCGTGCGCCAACGCCGGCTACTCGCAACGCGTGTGCCGTCTCAACGTGCCGGTCGCGCTGACGGAAGCGATCGCCAACGCAATCATGCGTGGCAACGGCGGCGACGCATCACGCTCGGTGCGCGTGTGCGCGATCGTGGGACAGGACATGCTGTGCGTCGAGGTCACCGATGAGGGCGCCGGCTTCGATGCCGAGCGGGCGCGCGCGATGTGCGACGACCCGGAGTGGCTCGAGCGTGAGGATGGACGTGGCGTGTTCCTCATGTACGCCCTCATGGACAAGGTCGAAACGTGGTGTGATGCGGGCCACACGGTGCGACTGGTGCTGCGACGCACATGAAGACGCTGGGCGCCGTCCTCGCCGCCTATCGGGCGGCCTCCGGACGGGATGCCGTACTCTGGGAGGTGCGCGGCGAGCGCGCCCCCGTGCTGCTGGCGGCGTCGTGCACGGACGCCCCGCTCGCGCGTGACGCTCCGAGCGCCGATGTGATCGCGTGGGCGACGCACCACGGTGCCGATGCGCGCGAAGTTGGTGGCAAGGTGCAGCCGGTGTGGTTGGTGCTCGCGCCGCGCGCGGATGACGACGCGCTGACGGATGCCGCGGCGGCGGCGCTCGACGATCTGGTGACCAATGTCGTGCACCTCGTGCAGCGACTGCTGCGTGAGCGCGACGGGGCCACCAATGAACTCGCCGAGCGCTACGAGGAAATCAGTCTGCTCTACGCCATCGGTGAGCTGCTCGGCAGCGGCGCCTCGGTGGAGTCGGTGGCGGTGACGGTGTTGCGCGAACTCGCGCAGACCGTCGGCGCGCCGCGCGGTGCGCTCATGCTGCATGATGCGTCGAGTGATGTACTGCGGCCGGCCGCGTTGCTCGGTGTCGCGCCGTCCACCAACACCGTCGTCTCGGCGCGTGATCCACTGTTGCTGGCCTCGCGCGCCTTTCGCACCGGCGATGCCTTCGTCGAAGCCGGCGGCGAGGCCGCGATTCGCGGCGCGCCGACGCTCGCGTCCGACGGTGGCCCCGTGCTCGCTGTGCCTATTCGCCGCGTCAGCAACGCGGGCGGCGAATCGCTCGGCGTCGTCGTGTTGGCCGGTCGCCCGGGGGATGCGCCATTCACGGCAGGCGATCGCAAGCTCGTGACGGCGATCGCGTCGCAGGTGGGCACCGCGTTGCACAATGCGCGCCTGGTCCGTGCCACGGTGGAGCAGGAACAGCTCGCGCGGGAGATGCGACTCGCGCACGACATGCAGCTCAAGCTGCTGCCGTCGCCGCGCGTGGTCGCCCCCGAAGCGCGCGCGGCCGCCCGCGTCGTGCCGGCCGAAAGTGTGGGCGGCGACTTCTACCTGCTCGCCCGACTCGATGCCGATCGCACCGGTGTGGTCATCGGCGATGTGTCGGGGCACGGGTATCAGGCCGCGCTCGTGATGGCGCTCGCGATGAGTGCGACGGCCATTCACGTGCAGGCCGTGATCGATCCGGCCGTCGCGATCGAGGCGGTGCGCCGCTCGCTCGAAGACGAACTCGAGAGTACCGACATGTCGCTCACGCTCTTTTACGGGGTGATCGACTCCTCGACCGGCACGTTGCGCTACGCCAACGCGGGACATCCGCACGCCTTTGTGTTGCGAGGCGATGGGCGCGCGGATCGCCTCGGCGCGCATGCACCACCGCTCGGGTTCGGCATGGCGCCCATTGTCGGGGACGCCACGCCGTGGCACGACGACGACTGTCTGCTGCTCTTCACCGACGGCGTGCCGGATGCGCGCAATCGACGGGGCGCGCGGCTTGGCGAAGGTCCGGTGCTCGATGCGGCGCGTCACGCGCGCGCCGATGCGACGTGTGTGGGGAGTGGGCTCGCGCTCGCAGGCGTGGATACGGCTACGGCCGTACTCGGTCGCATCTACGACACGGTACACGCCTTCGTCGACGGCACACCGTGGCTCGACGATCTCGCCGTGGTCGTCGTCGAGCGGTTGTCGTCGCGCGTCGAGGTCTGAGCGCGTGCCGCCGCGTTCCCCAGCGCGTCCATCGGGTCGCCCCGCACTCCCGCCACCTCGCAAGCGACTCGGTCAGCATTTTCTGCACGACAGTCGCGCGCTCGAGGCCATCGTGGAGGCGCTCGGTCCGCTCGAGGGACGCACCGTGGTGGAGATCGGGCCGGGTCGCGGTGCGCTCACCGAGCGACTCGTGGATCGTGCGGCGCGGGTCATCGCCATCGAACTCGACTCGCAACTCGCCGAGCGGTTGCGGCAACAGTACGCGTCGCGCTCGGATGTGCAGATCGTGGAATCGGATGTGCTCGATGTCGCGCTGGGCGAGCTCGCCAACGGGCCGTACGTGCTCGCCGGCAACGTGCCGTACTACATCACGACGCCGATTCTCTTTCACGCACTCGCCGCGCCACGTCCGGAGGTGGCCGTGTATCTCGTGCAACGCGAGGTGGCCGATCGCATGGCGGCCGCGCCGGGCTCGAAGACGTACGGCGCGTTGAGTGTGAATCTGCAGGCGTTCGTCGATGTCCGCTTCGTCCGTGCGGTGGGGCCGCGCAGTTTCCATCCCCCCCCAGCCGTCGAGTCGGCGATCGTGCGCGTGGTGCCACGCGAGACGCCGGTCATCGAAGCGGCGCTCGAGGACACGTTCCGGCAGTTCGTCATCGGGGCGTTCGGACTGCGACGCAAGCAGATGCTCCGCGTGTTGCGTACGCTGCGTGGCGTCACGCCGGAGCAGGGCGAGGAAGTGCTGCGCGCCGTGGGTGTGCCACCGGACGCACGACCGGAGGTGCTCACGCCCGCCCAGTTCGCCGCCATCGTCCGACGGCTTGCGTCGGCCCCTTGATCCGAGCGTGCGCTGGCCGGAGCCGCGCACGCGTCACGATCAGTCGCCGCGATTGGTCAAGGCGAACGAGAGCCCCTCGAGCTCCATGGCCATGTTGACGTGCTTGACGGCGACGTGCGTGGGCACGTGTACCTGCGACGGCGCGAAGTTGAGGATCGCACGCACGCCGGCCGCTACGAGGTCGTCAACCACGTGTTGCGCGTCGTCGGCCGGAATCGCGAGGACGGCGATGTCCACCGCCAGGGTGCGCACGTCGGTGGCGAGCGCCGCGATATCGCGGACCGTGGCGTCGCCCCACGCGCGTCCGATCTTCTCGGGACTGTTGTCGTAGACGCCGACGACGGTGAAGCCACGCTGCCGGAATCCGCGATACTCGGCGAGTGCCGAGCCGATCTTGCCGGCGCCGATGATGATGACACGCCACGACTGCGCGAGGCCGAGGATTTCGCGCAAGCGTGTGGTGAGTTCGTGCACCGGATAGCCGAGCCCTCGCTTGCCGAACGAGCCGAAGAACGACAGGTCCTTCCGCACCTGCGCCGGCGTTGTCCCCGAGAGCTGCGCGAGCGCGTCGCTCGAGGCGGTCGTCTGGCCCTCCTGATCGAGGTCTTCGAGGTACCGCAGGTACATCGAGAGACGGCGAACGGTGGAGTCGGCGATGCGCTTGGCGTGGACGGTCATGAGGTGGCTTGTGAAATTCTTCACAAACCTAGACAGGGGGCGCCGCGGCCGACAACCGGGGGCTGGCTCCCCCCGGTCGGGCGGCGGTCGTAGCTTGCGGCATGCCCCGCCGCTCTCATGGACCGCTCGACGCCGTGATCCGCCGCACGGCCGAGCCGTTGGCGCGTGTCGAGCCGTCGGCGCCGACGCTCTCGGCGCGTGCCGCGCTGCTGCTGGCCGCCGAGGGCCCACTGCCGCCAGTCGATCTGATGCGGCGCGTCTGCCGCGTTGACCGCCTGCAGGCGGAGGCGGCCGCGCGCATGGCGGACGTGCTGCTCGGGCAGCGGCCGGAGTTCGTGTTGCTGGACGATGACCGCTGGGCCCTGTTGCGGGACGGCGCGATCGTGGTGGCCCCCGAGGACACCGCCGGTGACGCCCTGCCGTCGCCGTCGGCGGAGCGACCGTCTGTTGGCCTGGTGGCGACGCCGGCGCCGTCTCTGCGCGACCTCCAATTTGCGGTGGTCGACGTCGAGACCACGGGCTCACAGCCGGGCTTGTGGGATCGGGTGACTGAAATCGCGATCGTGCCGGTGGAGCAGGGGCGCGTGGGTGAGCCCTGGTCGCAACTGGTGCACCCCGGGCGCCCCATTCCCCCCATGATCACGGCACTGACCGGCATCAGTGACGCGATGGTCGCCGATGCCCCGCGCTTCGCGGACATCGCGGACGACGTGGTGGCGCGATTGCACGGACACGTGTTCACGGCGCACAACGCGCCGTTTGATCGACGGTTCGTCGACGCCGAGCTGATGCGCGCGCGTGGCGAGCAACTCGCGGGGACGGCGCTGTGTACGGTGCGCCTGACGCGCCGGTTGGTGCCGACGCTCTCGCGTCGCTCGCTCGATCGTGTCACCGCGTATTTCGGCATCACGATCGCGGCGCGCCATCGCGCGGCGGGCGATGCGATCGCGACGGCGCACGTGCTGGTGCGCCTGCTCGAAATCGCCGACGAACGCGATGTGCGTTCGTGGGCGAGTCTGTCGCAGTTGCTCGGCACGGCGCCGCGTCGTCGCGGCGGCCGGCCGAGCGCGTTTCCCACTTCTGTCGTCGAGGATACGAGCGCGTGATGCACGCCGCCCCGCAGGTTCTGACCCGTCAGCTCGGTCGCTGGCGCCTTCACGCAATTCAGGCCGGAGAGCAACAGCTCGACGGCGGCGCCATGTTCGGCGTCGTCCCGAAGACGCTGTGGGAACGTCGCATTGCAGCCGATGCGCGCAATCGCATTCCTCTCGGGATGCGCTGTCTGCTGGTCGAGCACGACGATGGGCTCGTGCTGATCGACACCGGCTCGGGGAACAAGGAGACGGAGAAGTTCCACGACATCTACGGCATCCGGAACGCGGGGGCCGAGGGGCGTACGTGGCTCGAGGATGGCTTGCGATCGCTGGGGTTCGCGCCGTCGGACGTGTCGCTGGTGATCAACACGCACCTGCATTTCGATCATGCGGGCGGCAACACGTGGCGCACGCCGGACGGTCGCGTGGAGGCGTCGTTTCCGGAGGCGCGGTACGTCGTGCAGGCGGGGGAGATGCACTGGGCGACGCACACGAACGAGCGGACGGCGGCGAGCTACTTCGGGGCGAACTGGGACGCGATCGTGGCGGCCGGTCGGTTCGATCTGGTGACGGGCGAGCCGGAGGTGCGCCCGGGGATTCGGCTGCTGCGCACGCCGGGGCACACGCCGCACCACCAGAGCGTGCTGCTGACGTCGGGCGGCGAGTCGGCCGTGTTCCTGGGCGACGTCACGCCGACCGTCGCGCATCTGCCGCTGCCGTGGATCATGGGCTACGACGTGGAGCCACTGGTGACGCTCGAGTCGAAGCGGACGCTGCTGGCACGGGCGGAGGCCGAGGGGTGGCTTCTGGTGTTCGAGCACGACGCGAACACGCCGTGGGGGCGCGTGCGGCACGACGGCAAGGCGTACGGGCTGGTGGTGGAGCCTTCGGCGGGGTGAAGGGGGGCGTAAGTCCCGGCACGCGCGGGGGTTGACCTGCCGACGGATCCGTCTAGGTTTGTCATGTTGGTGTTGTCACAACTCGGCAAGCAGGGGTCACCGGCCCCTCACCCTTCGGCCCCGATCCGCGCTGCGGACGGCGCGCTGACGGAGTTCCTCGATGCGCACTCGGCGCGGCGTCCCAGGAATGGGACGCTCGTGGTCGTGCTGTGTTCCTACGCGGGCTCCGATCGGGGTCCGCGTTTTTTGTTTTGTTTCCCTCTTGAGGAGCACGGCGTATCCAGGATTCCACGAAGCGTCCGCCCCGGGTCAATCGACAGATCCGGATCAGCCCCGTCCGCGTGATTGCGGCCGACGGCAGTCAGTTGGGCATCATGGAAGTTGATGCGGCGCTTGCGCGCGCGGTGGAAGAAGGGCTCGACCTCGTGGAGGTTGCGGCCGCTGCCCGTCCGCCCGTGGTCCGCATCATGGACTACGGCAAGTTCAAGTTCGAGTCGGCGAAGCAGGCGCGGTTGGCGAAGAAGAAGCAGCACGTCATCCAGCTCAAGGAGGTCAAGTACCGTCCGGGCATTGACGAGCATGACTTCGCCACCAAGACGCGGAACGCCAGGCGGTTCATTCAGGATGGCAACAAGGTCAAGGTCACGCTGATGTTCCGTGGCCGACAGATCACGCACCCGGAACTCGGGCGCGCGGTTGTGGATCGGGTCGCGGCCGATTTGGCGGATGTCGCCAAGGTCGAAAGCGCCCCGCTGATGGAAGGACGATCCCTCACGATGATTCTCGCGCCGAAGTAAGGCGCAGTTCGTCGATCACCGCGAATCGGTTCGCCGGTTCGCCACCTGCAGCAAGCGAGCGAGCAGCAATGCCGAAGATGAAGACCCACAGCGGCGCCAAGAAGCGCTTCTCCGTGACGGGTTCGGGGAAGGTGCGGCGCCTGAAGGCGTACAAGAGCCACATCCTCACGAAGAAGGATCCCAAGCGCAAGCGTGGCCTGCGTCGTCCCGCCATCGTCGAGACGAACGGCGAAGTGAAGCGGATCAAGCGTCTCATTCTTGCCTGAGGAAATCACCGCATGCCTCGCGTCAAGTCCAACGTCGTGCGCCTCAAGCGCAAGAAGCAGGTCCTCAAGGCCGCCCGTGGTGCGTTTGGTGGCCGCAGCAAGCTGTGGAAGGCCGCCAAGGAAACCGTCGAGCGCGGCTGGCGCTACGCGTATCGCGATCGCAAGAATCGCAAGCGCGAGTTCCGTCGCCTCTGGATCGTCCGCATCAACGCGGCCGCCCACCTGAGCGGACTCAACTACAGCTCGTTCATCAACGGGCTCGCCAAGGCCGGCATCGAGATCGACCGCAAGAACCTCGCGGACATCGCCGTGCGCGATCCGCAGGCCTTTGCGTCGCTCGCTGAGCAGGCACGCGCCGCGCTGCAGTCGCAGGCCGCCTGAGGTCCGATTCGTTGCACGGGCGGCTCCTGCGCGATCTCGCGTAGGGCCGCCCGTTGCCGTCCCCGGCCTCGTGGCCGCGGGGCACTCCTCCATTCCTTGGTGCACTCGTGACCGACGTCACCCTTGACGCGTTCCTGGCGGCCTGCCGACAGCTCGCCGAGGACGCGCCCGCGCGCATCGATCAGGCCGCCACGCCGGCGGAGTTCGCCGACGTGCGGACGCAACTCGTGGGGCGCAAGCAGGGACGCCTCGCCGATCTCATGACGCAGCTCGCCACGCTGCCGCCCGAGGCGCGACGTGAGGCCGGGCGTGCGATCAACGACGTGAAGGCCGATATCGAACGGCGTCTCGATGAACGGGAAGCCGCCGTCGCTGCGGCCGCTCGGAGCGCGACGGCCATCGACGCCTCGATGCCCGCGCGACGGCGCTGGCAGGGATCGCTGCATCCGGTCACGCTCGTCATCGATGAAATCGCCGACATCTTCCGCGAACTCGGCTTCACGATTGCGCTCGGACCCGAGGCGGAAACCGAGTTCTACAACTTCACCGCACTCAACTTCCCGGCCGATCATCCGGCCATGGAGTTGCACGACACGCTCTACCTCGGCAACGACACCTTGCTGCGCACGCACACGTCACCGGTGCAGGTGCGCACGCTGCAGCAGTACGCGCCCCCCGTGCGCGTGCTCGCGCCAGGCAACGTGTACCGTCGCGATTTCTTCGACGCAACGCACGCACCCGCGTTCATGCAGCTCGAGGGGCTGGCCATTGACGAAGGCATTTCGTTCGTCGACCTCAAGGCCACGCTCTCCGAGTTCGCGCGACGCTTCTACGGCGGCACGCGTCGCGTACGCTTCGGTCCGTCCTACTTCCCGTTCGTCGAGCCCGGCGCACAAATGGACGTCGAAGTGAACCTCGGCGATGGCAAGGGCACGCGGTGGGTCGAGATTCTTGGCTGCGGCATGGTGCACCCGAATGTGCTCGAGGCGGCAGGCATCGATAGCGAACGCTACACCGGTTGGGCGTTCGGCATGGGGCCGGCGCGCATCGCGATGTCGCGTCACGGTATTCCCGACATCCGCATCCTGTACGATTCGGATGTCCGTTTTCTGGAGCAGTTCGCCCGATGATCGTCTCGCACGAGTGGCTCCGCGGCTTCGTGCCGCATGACCTGTCCGCCGCCGAAGTGGGCGAAGCACTCAGCCGTCACTGCGTCACGCTCGACGGCATCGAAGCGCTGCGCGCGGACCTGGCACCGTTCGTCGTCGGCCTCGTCGTCGAAGCCGGCCCGCACCCCGACTCCGACCATCTGTCCGTCACCAAGGTCGACGACGGATCGGGCGAACTGCTCGATGTGGTGTGTGGTGCGCCGAACGTGACGGCGGGACACAAGTATCCCTTCGCACGCACTGGCACCACGATGCCCGGTGGACTGGTCATCGCGCGACGCAAGATTCGCGGCGCGACGTCCAATGGCATGCTCTGCTCGGCGCGTGAACTCGGGCTTGGCGAGGAGCACGATGGCATCCTCACGCTCGACACCGACGCCGCGCCTGGCACGCCGTTGCTCGAGGTGCTGCCCGTGGGTGATGCGCGGCTCGATCTCGATGTGCTCCCCAACCGGCCCGATCTCCTGTCGCATCTCGGCGTGGCGCGCGAAGTCAGTGCGCTCACGGGTGTCGCCATGCAGATGCCGGCCGAGCTGCCTGCGCTTCCCACGGCCGACGCGGTGGGCGCCTCGGTCGCGGGCGCGACCGAAGCCAGCGGTGACGGGGTCCACGTGGCCATCGCGGATACGTCGGCATGTCCACGCTACATCGGCGTGGTCATTCGTGATGTGCAGGTCGGTCCGAGTCCCGCGTGGCTGGTGGAACGGCTCAGCGCCATTGGCGCGCGCAGCATCAACAACGTGGTCGACGCCACCAACTACGTGCTCCACGGCCTTGGTCAGCCGGTGCACGCCTTCGATCTCGATCGTCTCGCGGGGCAGCGCATCGAGGTGCGCGCGACGCGTGCGGGCGAATCGCTCGTCACGCTCGACGGCGTCACGCGAATGGTGCCGGAGGGCACAACGGTCATCTGCGACGGTGAGCGCCCAACCGCGCTCGCCGGCGTCATGGGCGGACGCGACAGCGAAGTGACCGATGCCACGCGCCATCTCCTGCTCGAAGTGGCCTGGTTCGATCCGAAGTTCGTGCGGCGCGTGCGACGCGCCGTGCAGTTGTCCACCGATGCGAGCTACCGCTTCGAGCGAGGCGTCGATGCCGGCTTCACGGGCAAGGCGGCCGGGTATGCGGCTGCGTTGATCGCGGCCGTGGCGGGTGGACGCATCACGGCTGTGCTCGATGTGGGGGCCGCCCCCGCCGCGGCGCCCGCGGTGCGCGTGCGCGCGTCGCGTGTGGCCCATCTGCTCGGTGCGCCCATCGCACGCACCGAGATCGAGCGCACGCTCTCCGCCATCGGTTGCACGCTCGCCGCGCAGGATGGCGACGCCTGGCTCGTCACGCCGCCGTCGTGGCGTCGCGATCTGGGGCTCGAGGTGGATCTCATCGAGGAAGTCGCGCGCCTGATCGGCTTCGATGCACTGCCCAACACGGTGCAGCCGTTCCGTCCCGGCACCGTGCCCGATCACGCGCTGCACGTGCTCGGTCGCCGCGTGCGCGACGTGTGTGTCACGCACGGCCTCGCCGAGACGCGTCCGATGCCGTTTGTAGCCGCGGCGAGCGATGAATCGTTGCGCGTGCGTAATCCGCTCGCCGACGACGAACCGTATCTCCGGGAGTCGCTGCTCACCACCCTGGGCGCGCGCGCGGAGTACAACTTGTCGCGCATGCAGGGCAACGTGCGGCTCTTCGAAGTGGGTGCGGCGTTCGTGCCAACCGGCGACCGGTTGCCGCGCGAAGAGATTCGTGTCGCGGCGCTGCTCATGGGGGCTGCGCGGCCACCGCACTTCACCGAGCCCGAGCCGCCCGCGTACGATGCGTGGGATGCCAAGGCGCTGGCCGAGGCCATCGCCTCGGCGGCGGCACCCGGCGCGGATGTTGTGCTCGTGCCCGATGCGGACGGCAGCGCGCGCTGGCACATTCAAGTGCAGGGAGAGACGCGCGGTGAGGTGCGCGAACTCGCGATCGAGCGGCCCGTCTGGTCGAGTCCGGCGTGGGGGATCGAGTTCACGCTCGGCGTGATGCGCTCCGACGATGTGGCCCCCGCCGGAACGCACGCGCACGTCACCGAGGTGACGCGTGTCCCGCCGGCGCACGCGGCCGTGCGCTTCGCGCCGCTCCCCACGTTTCCGGCGGCCAGCGTCGATCTCGCGCTGCTGGTTCCGGTGGACATGCACGCCGCGCGCGTCGAGGCGGTGCTGCGTGAGAGCGCGGGCGAGTTGCTCGAGGCGCTCGACCTGTTCGACGAGTTCCGCGGCGACGGCGTACCGGCGGGCTACCGCTCGCTCGCCTGGCGCTTGACGTTCCGTCACCCGGAGCGCACGCTGCGGGACAAGGAGATCGAAGGCCGGCGTGCCGGCCTCCTCAAGACCCTCGACCGGGAGCTCGGTGTTCGACCCCGCACCGCGTGAAACCCTCGGCCGGATGGCGCTCGCGGAACTCGAGAGCGTCATCCGGAACGTGACCGATCAACTCGTGGTCTTCCGTCGCCGCGCGCTGGCGGCGGAAGCGCAGGCGCGCGAGCAGCAGGCGACGGTGCAGGCGTTGCGTGAGGCGGTCGATCGCGCACGCCGCGAGGCGGAGGGATCGTCGGAGTTGCGACGTGCGTTGCAGGTCGCGCAGGACGAGGCCGCGCGCGTGGGTGGGCTCGAGGCCGCGCTGCGCGAGGCGCGGGAGGCCGCAGGTCGCGTGGAGGAACTGGAGGCAGCGCTCGCGGCGGTGTCCCGCGAGCCGGTACAGGGGGCGGGGGCCGCGACGGCGTCTGGCGAGCCCGCAGGCGTCGACAAACGTTCCGCCGCCGAACTGCTCGCCGAAAATGCCGCCTTGCGTGATGCGCTGCGTGAGGCGCTTGAGCGCACCCGCGTGATCAGCGATCGCGTCCGCTTTCTGCGACAGCAGATCGATCAGGGAGGAGAGCGCTGATGGACCGTCGCAACGTCGTCAAGGTGCGCATCGTGGGCGAGGAGTACACGCTCCGCACCGAGGCCAGCGAGTCGCGAACGCGTGCGGTCGCCGAACACGTCGACCGGGTCGTGCGCACGATCCTCGACAGCGGGGCCGTCGTGGAGACGCACAAGGCGGCGATCCTGGCCGCGCTGCAGATCACCGATGAACTGTTCACGGAACGGGGCGACGCCGAGTCCCTCGCCGAGGCGCTCAGGACGTTGGCGGGCGACCTGCGCCCGCTGTTGCCGCCGGCCAAGCGCGGCGACGACGCGGGCGGTTGATCCCGTCCCGTAGCGGCCCGTCCCCGATCGGCTGACGCGCTGGCACCAAGGTTGCGGCGGCCCAATCGGACCCGTACGTTCAGCGGGTGCTCAATAGGTTGCGCGACCACCCGCGGCAACCGAGACGTGGCTTCGATCCCGCGAGCGATCGCGGTGGGATGCATAGATCATGGACAGCCTTCCGGTGCCCGCGCTCCTTGGCGCGATCGCTGCGGTCGTCGGTGTGCTTGCCTTCGTCTTCGGACGACGTGCGGGTGTCGCCGGTGAACGAGAGCAGCAGGTGCGGTCGCGCACGACCGCTGAAGAAACCGCGACGCGTCTGCTCGACGAGGCGCGACGTGAGGCCGAAACCATCCGCAAGAGCGCGGTGGTGGCTGGCAAGGAAGAACTCATTCAGCTTCGTGAAGAGTTCGAGGCCGAAGTACGTGGTCGGCGCGGGGAGCTGGAGCGCGAGGAGCGTCGTGTGCAGGATCGCGAGGATCAGCTCGCGCGCCGCGCCGAAGGACTGGACGGCCGCGAGCGTGAACTGGCGGCCCGCAGCGCGTCACTCGACGATCGGGACGGTCGGATCGCCGGCCGTGAAGCCGACGCGGAGCGTCTGGTCGGTGAGCAGCAGCGTCGTCTGGAGCAGCTGGCCGGACTGACCGCCGACGATGCCAAGGCCGAGCTCGTGCGCCGCATGGAAGACGCCGCGCTCGCCGACGCCGCCAGTCGGTTGCGCGAGATTCGCGAATCGGCGCGCCGCAACGCCGATCGCGAAGCCCGCAAGATCGTGGCGCTCGCCGTCCAGCGCGTCGCCGCCGAGACCACCGCCGAGACGACGGTGAGCGCGGTCGCGCTCCCGAACGACGAAATGAAGGGACGCATCATCGGTCGCGAAGGGCGCAACATCCGCGCCTTCGAACTCGCGACGGGCGTGGACGTCATCATCGACGACACGCCGGACACGGTGGTCGTCTCGTGCTTCGATCCGGTGCGGCGCGAGACGGCCCGGCTGGCCCTCGAGAAGCTTGTGAGCGACGGGCGTATTCATCCCGGGCGCATCGAGGAAGTGGTGGCGAAGGCGCGCGCCGAAGTGGACGTGCAGATCGTGGAAACCGGCGAGCGCGCGGCGTACGAAGTGGGGGTCGCCGGCCTGCACCCCGAGCTGCTTCGGCTCATCGGTCGCATGCGGTGGCGCACGAGCTACGGCCAGAACATTCTGGCGCACAGCAAGGAAGTGGCGTGGCTGGCGGGCATGATGGCCGCCGAACTCGGACTCGATGTCGCCACGGCCAAGCGCGGCGCGCTGTTGCACGACATCGGCAAGGTGCTCACGCATGAGCACGAGGGCACGCACGTGCAGCTGGGCGTCGAAGTCGCCACGAAGTACGGCGAGAATCCGATCGTCGTGAACTGCATCGCGGCCCACCACGACGATGTGCCGCACGAGAGCGAGGTGTCGGTGCTCGTGCAGGCGGCCGATGCGATCAGCGGCTCGCGCCCCGGCGCGCGTCGCGAAGCGTTCGAGACGTACGTGAAGCGTCTCGAAGGGCTGGAGAAGATCGCCTCCAGCTACCGCGGCGTGGATCGCGTCTTCGCGATTCAGGCGGGGCGCGAAGTGCGCGTGGTCGTCACGCCTGATCAGGTGGACGACGTGCGGGCGACGGCGCTCTCCGAGGAGATCGCGCGCCGCATCGAGAGCGAACTGCAATACCCGGGGCAGATCAAGGTGGTCGTGATCCGAGAGACACGGGCGGTGGATTTTGCCCGCTGAACGCATCGATGGCGTCGCGATCGCGGCGCAGATTCGCGCCGAGGTTGCGCGCGACACGGCGGCGTTGGCGAGCGCCGGCGTCACGCCCGGGTTGTCGGTGGTGCTCGTGGGCGACGATCCGGCGAGCGCGGTCTATGTCGCGAACAAGGAGAAGTTCGCGCGCGAAGTCGGCATGCGCGGCGAGACGCTCCGACTGCCCGCCGAGACCACGCAGCCCGAGCTGCTCACGCTCGTTGAGCGCCTCAATGCGGATGCGCGCGTCCACGGGATTCTCGTGCAGATGCCGTTGCCGCCCCACATCGATCCCGACATGGTCATTCGCACGATCGATCCGCGCAAGGACGTCGACGGGTTTCATCCGGTCAACGTGGGCAAGATGCTGATCGGCCACACCGATGGCTTTCTGCCATGCACGCCGGCCGGTGTCATCGAGTTGCTGGTGCGCTCCGGCGTCGAGACGCGTGGTGCGGAAGTCGTGATCGTGGGTCGCAGCAACATCGTGGGCAAGCCGATGGCCGCGCTGCTCGTGCAGCCGCGCGCCGGTGGTGATGCGACGGTCACGATCTGTCACAGCCGCTCACGCGATGTGTTCGAGCACACGCGTCGCGCCGACATCGTGATCGCGGCCGTGGGTCGTGCGGAGATGATTCGGGGCGAGCACCTGAAGCCGGGCTGCACGGTGATCGATGTCGGCATGAATCGCGTCGCGGACGCGACGCGCGCATCGGGCTCACGCCTGTGTGGCGACGTGCACTTCGCGAGTGCGGAGCAGGTGGCGGCGCGCATCACGCCCGTGCCAGGTGGCGTGGGGCCCATGACGATCGCGATGTTGCTCGCCAACACGGTGCGGGCCGCGCGCTCCGCGTGACTCCCTCGCGCATTGGCGGTATCGACGCCACGCCGGGCGCCTCGCCCGATGTGCCACTGTCCGTGCTTGATCTCACGAGCGCGGCGAAGGATCTCGTGGAAGGCGCCTTCCCGCCCTTGTGGGTGCGCGGTGAGGTGAGCGGATTCAAGGCGCACAGCAACGGACACTGGTACTTCGCCCTGCGGGATGCGCAGGCGCAGGTGAAGTGTGTGGTGTGGTCGAGTGCCGCGCGTCGTCTGCCGGCCGCACCAGATGATGGCATGCAGGTTGTCGCGTTCGGACAGATGACCGTCTGGCCGGTGCGTGGCGATCTGCAGTTCTCGGTGCGCACGCTCGAAGCCGACGGCGAAGGACTCTGGCGCAAGGCGCTCGAGGAAACGCGTCGCCGACTCGAGGCGGATGGACTGCTCGACCCGGCGCGCAAGCGACCGCTGCCGATCGCTCCGCGTACGGTGGCGATCATCACGAGCGCCGACGGGGCGGCGCTGCACGACGTGCTGACGGTGGCGCGTCGCCGCTCACCGGCCGTGAATCTCGTGGTGGTGCCGGCGAAGGTGCAGGGCGAGGGTGCGCCCGAGTCGCTCGTCGCCGCGATCGAGCGCGTGGGGCGCTGGGCCGGATGCGACGTGGTCATCATCGGCCGCGGCGGTGGCTCGCGTGAAGATCTGTGGGCGTTCAACGACGAACGTGTCGCGCGCGCGCTCGCGGCCTGCCCGGTGCCGACCATCTCGGCCGTCGGGCACGAGACCGACATCTCGATCTGCGACCTCGTGGCCGATCTGCGCGCGGCAACGCCGAGCGCAGCGGCGGAAGCGGCCGTACCCGATGTGGTCGCCCTGCGACGCCGTCTGGCGCAACTCGGGCGCGCGCTCGCGACCAGCGCGATGCGACGGCAGCAGCGTGTGCAGGTACGCCTCGAGACGATCCAGCGCCGGCTCGTGTCCGCGTCCGAGCGCGTCACGGAGCGGCGGCAGGCCCGGCTGGCGGCACTCGCCGGTCGTCTCGACGCGCTCAGTCCCTTGGGAACACTGGCCCGCGGCTACGCAGTGGCGCGGACGCCCGGGGGCGCTACTTTGTCGGGGGCGGACGACTTCCGGGTCGGACTCGGGTTCGAACTCTGGCTACGCGATGGTATCGTGGAGGCGGTAGCCGGTGCGGCTCGGTCGCGTTCGACGGATGGCACCATGGGATCGCGCTCGGTCGAGCCATCGACCGGGGGCCAGGCGGGCGGGGGAGTGGAGTGAGCTTCGAGGAAGACGTTGGACGACTGGAGGCGATCGTGCGCGATCTGGAGCGCGACGAGCTGAACCTCGACGGGGCCCTGCGCCTCTTCGAGGAGGGCATCGCGCGCCTGCGCTCGGCGTCCACAGCGCTCGGCGACGCGCAAGGCCGCGTCGCCGAGCTCGTCGAGACGGCCGAAGGTGCACTCACGGTGGTCGATCGTGACGACTGAGCCGCTGGTCGCACCTGAGCCACGCGCGGCCCCGGTCTCGAGCAATCCGCAGGAGACCGCGCGTCGCTTTGCCGCCGATCGCGTCGCGGTGCAGCGTGCGCTCGATGCCTTCTGCGCCCGCTGGTGCAACGATCTCGCGCCGCTGACGGCGGAAGCGATCCGCTACGCACTCCTGGGCGAAGGGAAGCGGCTGCGCGCCATTCTGCTGCTCGAAGCGTCGCGCGCCTGCGGTGGCCCGACGGACGCTGTGGAACTCGCGGCGGCGGTCGAGGTCGTGCACGCCTATTCGCTGGTCCACGACGACCTGCCGTGCATGGACGACGACGACGTGCGTCGTGGGCGTCCCACGGTACATCGCGTGTATGGCGTGGATGTGGCCACCGCCGCCGGTCTGGCCATGGTGCCCCTCGCGGCGCGCAGTGCGTACCACGCGGCCCGCGAACTTGGCCTCGACCCCGACGAGGCGGGCGCCATCGTGCGCACCCTCATGCGGGCCTCGGGCGGTGGCGGCATGATCGGCGGGCAGCTCCTCGACCTCGAGGCCGAAGGAGTGCATCTGTCGCTCGAGGCCATGGAGCGGGTACATCGCCTCAAGACCGGGGCGCTGATCGCGGCCTCCGTTGAACTGGGGGCGCAGGCGGCGCGTGCCTCGCACGAGCGCCGGGCCGCCCTCGCGCACTATGGCGCGGCGATCGGCCTGGCCTTCCAGATCGCCGATGACGTCCTCGATGTGACCGCCACCACCGATGAACTCGGCAAGACGGCCGGTCGCGACCTCGCCCTCGCGAAGAGCACCTATCCGGCGCTCCTCGGGATCGAGGGAGCGATCGAACGGGCTGCGGCGTTGGTCGATGAAGCCTGCGCGGTGCTTGCGGCCGAAGGCCTGCTGACCCCGACGCTGGAACAGCTGGCACGGTACATCGTCGAACGGCGCAGCTGACGGATCGTCAGCCGTCCTGCCCCACGACGCGTTTCCCATTTTCCGGTTCCTCCATGTCCATTCTCGAGCGCATCCAGTCTCCGGCCGATCTGCGCGGCCTCTCGCGCGATGAACTCCGCACGCTCGCGGGCGAGATGCGCACGCGGCTGATCGATGTCTGCTCGCACACGGGCGGACACATCGGCGCGGGCCTGGGGGTGGTGGAACTCACGATCGCGCTGCACACGGTCTTCGATACCCCGCGCGATCAGCTCGTGTGGGACGTCGGTCACCAGGGCTATCCGCACAAGCTGCTCACCGGTCGTAACGATCGGTTGGAGACGCTGCGGCAGGAGCACGGTCTCAGCGGCTTCCTCAAGCGCACCGAGAGCGAGTACGACACCTTCGGCGCCGGCCACGCGGCCACGGCGATCTCTGCCGCGGTCGGCATGGCGGCCGGTCGCGACATCAAGGGCGAATCGTTCAAGGTGGCCGCGATTCTCGGCGATGGCGCGCTCTCGTGTGGTCTCGCGTACGAAGGGTTGAACAACGCGGGTCACTCTGATCGAGACATCATCGTCGTGCTCAACGACAATGAGATGTCCATTGCGCCCAACGTCGGTGCGATGCACAAGTATCTGCTGTCGGTGCAGCGTAACCCGCTCTACAACCGCCTGCGGTCGAAGATTGGTGATCTCGTCGACAGCGCGCCGTCGCCGTTCAGCGGCGTGAGCACACTGGTTCGCAAGTGGGAAGAGAGCGTGAAGTCGTTCCTCACGCCCGGCGTGCTCTTCGAGGAGCTTGGCTTCCGCTACTTCGGACCGGTCGACGGCCACGACATCGACGCGCTGCTCGAGACGTTCAGCGCGGTGCGCGAGTTCAAGGGACCGCGCCTTGTCCACGTGATCACCCAGAAGGGCAAGGGCTTCCCGGCGGGCGAGCATGGTGAGAAGTGGCACGCGCTGCCGCCGGGTCACGATCCGTCCACGGGCAAGCAGCGCGTCGCGGCGTCGAACAATCCGAACTGGACGGCGGTGCTCGGCAAGGGGCTCGTCGAACTCGGTGCGATCGACGAGCGCATCGCGGTGATCACGGCCGCCATGCCGAGCGGAACGGGTACCGGTGCCTTCGGCAAGCAGTATCCGAAGCGCTTCTTCGACGTCGGTATCGCCGAAGGGCATGCGGTCACGTTCGCCGCCGGCCTCGCGACGCAGGGTATTCGCCCCGTCGTCGCGATCTACTCCACGTTCCTGCAGCGTGGTTTCGACAACGTCGTGCACGATGTCGCGATTCAGCACCTGCCGGTGATGTTCGCGATGGATCGCGCGGGGCTCGTGGGTGAGGACGGTGAGACGCACGCGGGTCTGTATGACATCGCGTACATGCTGGCGGTGCCAGGCATGACGGTGACCGCCCCCAGCAATGGACGCGAGATGCTCGGACTGCTCCGCGCTGGCGCGCTGCATGACGGCCCGTTCTGCTTGCGCCTGCCGCGCGACACGTCACCCGATGTGCCGCCGGCGCTTGCCGATGTGGAACCGACGCCGTACGGCACGTGGGAAGTACCACGGCAGGGCAAGGAGTTCGCGATTCTCGCGGTGGGCACCATGGTGAACATCGCGCTCGATGCGGCGGCACAGCTGGCGGAAGACGGCATCCACGTCACGGTGGTCAACTGCCGCTACCTCAAGCCCTACGACGAAGTCACGCTCAACGCGATCCTCGCGAGCCACTCGCAGGTGCTGACGCTCGAAGAGGGCACCGTGGTCAACGGATTCGGTGCGTTCATGAGCGCGACGATTCGTCGTCTTGCACCAGCCGTGCGCGTCTCGGTGCATGGCGTGCCGGATCGCATCGTGTACGCCGCGTCGCGTGCGCGACAGTTGGCGCAGTGTGGCCTCGATGTCGCTGGCGTCGTGCAGCGCGTGCGCGCGTTGCATGAATCCGAGGCGATGGCCGGGTGATTGCCCGACGTGGAACCGTCGAGGCGACGGCGTGACGCCGCGCCTGCGCGTTGGTGTGGTCGGACATCGTGGGTACGCCGGGCTGCCCGGCGTGCTCGCGGCGCTGCTTGATCTGGCGCCGCGACTCGGTGTCTCGCTCGCCTTCGAAGATGAGCTGTACGAAATCGCCGAAGATGGAGAGCGGCTGGTCGAGCCTGAAGCGCTCGATCTCCTGCTCACCCTTGGTGGCGACGGGACACTGCTCCGCGGTGCGCGGTATCTCGGTGCGCTCGATATCCCGATTCTTGGCGTGAATCTCGGGCGGCTCGGATTCCTGACCTCGTGTGGTGGCGACGAGTTCGAAGACGCGCTCACGCGATGGGCCAACGGCGAGTTCACCGCCGAGCAGCGCATGACGCTCGACGCGCGCGCACGCAGCGTGGACGGTGAGCCGCGCGGTCGGTGGCGTTGCCTCAACGATGTTGTGCTGCACAAGGGTGGATTCGCGCGTGTCGTGCGATTCGGTGTACATGTCGACGGTGAGCCGCTCGGTGCCTACGGCGCTGACGGTGTCGTGATCTGCACGCCGACGGGGTCCACGGGCTACAGCCTCTCGGCCGGCGGTCCGGTGGTGGTGCCCACCGTCGAATCGATCATGGTGACGCCGGTGTCGCCGCATACGCTGGCGATGCGACCGCTCGTGGTGCCACCCGACGCGGAGGTCGCCGTGCGCGCTGAAGATGGCCCCGAAGGACTTTTGGTGACGGTCGACGGACAGGTCGGGACTACGTTCCGCGCAGGTGAAACCCTCATCGTCCGCCGCGCTGATGTCCCCGTCCGCATTGTCCGCTTCCCCGGCACTTCGTTCTTCGAGCGACTCCGCCACAAGCTTGGCTGGGGCGGGCTCAGCGAGCGCGACGGCGTCGTCACTCCCGTCTAGCGGATCGTTCGGCGTGCTCCTCGAGCTTCGCCTTCGCAACCTCGCCGTCATTCAGTCCGTAACGCTCGCGCTTGCGGACGGACTGAATGTGCTCAGTGGCGAGACAGGCGCCGGCAAGTCCCTCATCGTGGGTGCGCTGTCGCTGCTGCTGGGCGAGCGCGCGTCGCCCGATCGCGTGCGGCCGGGCGCAGATCGCGCGGTCGTCGAAGCCTCGTTTCGCGTGCCGGCGTCGTCGACGGTGCGGGCATGGCTCCACGAACATGGGCTCGATCTCGACGACGACGTACTCATCCTCAAGCGCGAGCTGTCCACCAATGGACGGTCGCGCGCCTGGGTGAACGGGTCGCCCGTCACGATCACGCAGCTCCGCACACTCGGTGCGCAGTTGGTCGTGGTACACGGACAGCACGAAGCGCAGGCCCTGCTCGATGCCGCAGCGCAGCGCGAGACGCTCGACGCCTTTGCCGGGGCGCTCACGGTGGCGACTGCCGTCGCGGCGGCACACGCACGGGTGCTCGCCGCTCGCGCGGACCGTGAGGCGATCGAGGCGCGTCGCGCCGAGGCGTCGCGCCGTGCGGACTATCTCCGCTTCCTGGTGCAGGAGATCGATGGTGCCCGCTTGCGGCCGGGCGAGGACGATGCGCTGGAGGCCGAGCACCGGCGACTTGCCCATGCCGACGAGCTGCGAGGACTCGCGAGCGAGGCCAGCGAGCAGCTGCAGGGCGGGGCCGGTGCGGTCCTCGGACGGCTGTCATCCGTGCGACGGCATCTCGCGCAGCTGCAACGGATCGATCCGGCGCTCGAATCGATGCAGAGCACGCTCGACAGCGCGTTCTATGCGCTCGAAGAACTCGCACGCGAGCTTGCGCACTACGCCGATGGCATCGAGGTCGACACCGAGCGCCTGCAGCAGGTGGAGGCGCGTCGTACCGTGCTGACGCATCTCCTTCGCAAGCACGGGCCCACCATCGAGGCGGCCCTCGCCGCGGCCGCCGAGGCGCGGGCGGAGCTCGCGCTGGTCGACGACATCGATGAGGCGCGCGCGCGTGCCGATGCCGCGTTGCACGCCGCCGTCCGTGTGCGCGACGACGCCGCGCGCGAGCTCACGGCGCTGCGCACGGCGGCCGTGGCGACGCTCACCAGGGACGTCACGGCGTTGCTCCCGCAGCTCGGCATGTCCGGGGGGCGTTTCGCGGTGCGGCTCGTGCCGCTCGACGAACCGGGAGCGCACGGCGCCGAGCGCGTCGAGTTTGTGGTGGCGCTCAACACGGGACTCGCGGAGGGATCGCTGGATCGCGTGGCGTCCGGTGGTGAGCTCTCACGCGTGATGCTTGCGCTGAGTACGGTGCTCGCGCAAGCACAGTCCGTACCGACGCTCATCTTCGACGAAGTCGATGCGGGCGTGGGTGGAGCGGTGGCGTGGCAGGTGGGTGCGCTGATGCGACGTGTCGCGCGGCACCACCAGGTGCTCGCGATTTCACATCTCGCACAGATCGCGGCGTGTGCGCACCATCACGTCGTCGTGCGAAAGGCCGCAAGCGATGGCTTCACCACGTCCGATACGGTGGTCGTCACGGACGACGCGCGCGTGGTCGAGATCGCGCGCATGCTGGGCGGTGATGCCGAGCGCGAAGTGAGTCGGGCACACGCCCGCGAACTGCTCGATCGTGGCGTCGCGCTCGATGAGGCGACGGAGGCGTCGAACGCGCCGACGTCGGCCGCGCCCTCGCGACGTCAGCGGCGCGGGAAGCCCGGGTAAACGCGCAGTTCGAGTCGGTCGCGCACCAGCGACGGCACGGTCACGCCCGACGCCGCCAGTGCGACTTCGTGCAGCAACGAGATCTCCACGGCCACACGCGCCTTGCCGCGCGTGTACGGCGCCAGGGTGGAGTAGGTCACGCCCAGCGTGGCGAACTGCGCCGAACCACTTGGCGTTTCCCAGCTGGCACCGCCCTCGGCGAGATAACGGTCGCTCGCGAACGTGCGGTGAACGAGCGCCGCCGAGAGACCGATGTTGTCACGCAGGCTGACGCGCGGCACGATTTCGAGATCGAGCCGCCGACCCAGTTGGCGTGATACCGCAGTAGGCGCGCTGGTGAAGAACGCGTCGGGCAGGCCAACTCCCGGGAAGCGCACCACGGCATTGTCCGCCTGCGGCAGCACGGCGCGCGCGCTCATCGACAGCCACGCCCAGCGCTTCCACACCAGATCGGTGGTGGCGCGCAGCAGCAGCGCGTTCACCCCATCACCGGTCGCGAGCGCGAACGGCTGCTCGGCCTGTGCGCTGCTCGACGTGCCGAAGCGCCAGCCGGCGGCGGCGAGCACGCGCACGCCCGGACGCGTCGTGGAGAGGCGTGCGCGCTGATCGGCGCGCCAGCTATCGAACAACAACACGCGCGCCTCGAGCTCCACATCGCCGACGCCCGCGCGAAACGCGCGATCGAGCGTATCGGCATTCACACCGAAGGCGCTGTCTTTCGCGAGCGTCTGCAATCCGGATGTGCCGTAGACCAGCGTGGCGCCCGCCGGGATGGTCGTCCGGACCGAGCTCTGCCCGTAGCGCGAAAAGTCGCTGCTCAACGCGGCCAGCTGCGTGGTGATCGCGGCGTGCGCTTCGGACGCCACGTGTGGCACCATCGGTCCACCCAACGCCTCCCCGCCATCACCGTACACGCTGCGCCATGCGTCGGCAAACGCATTCGCCCGATTGAGCAGCGCCTGCACTGCGGCCGGATCGGCCGAAATCAGTGCGCAGCCGGGCGCGCTGGGCGTGGCGGTACACGTGGCGAGCTCCTCCCCGAGCGCGCGACTCGCCTGTACGAGCTGCACGTACACGCTGCCGTTGTTGATGCGATTCTGCGCGGAACGCAGCCCCGGATTCTCGCCCACATTCGCGCCACTGCCGGTGCGATTGAGCACAAGGTCTGCATCGTGCACGACTTCGACGTACGGCACGCGTACCCCGACGCTCACGCGCCGCGTGATTCCCCATTCGGCCTGCAAGAGTGAGCTCGCCCGCCGGACGCCGCCGCGTGCTTCCAACGCGCCAAGCGACAGGGCAAAGTCGCCACCGAGCATCGCTTGCAGTCCCGCCTCGACCGGACGCAGGGCAGGCAGCTGTGCGCTGCCAAGCGAGGGGGTGGCCAGCGCGGCGAGCAGCGGCGTCCGACCGTCGGCCGATAGCGACCGATCCCACTGATCCCAGATGCCGGTCAGTGAGAGACGCCATCCGCGTGACGGCAGCGGGATCGCGTCATCGCCCACACCAGCCACGGCCTGCGCGTGCAAAGCGGTCGACGCGGTGCGTGCGACGAATAACGGCGAGGCCAAGAGCAGAGCGAGCGCCGAAGCGAGCGAGCGTGAGAAGCGAAGCAGGAACACGCGGATCCGGAATGCAGAAGTCGGTGCAGCAGCGTGGGTGCAACCGATTGTCAGACCGCCACATGGCAGCGGTGACTTCAGCCGCTAGATTCGATCAAGCGTAGTCCGTCCCGAGGGGGACGTCAACGCGATTCCTTGCGCTGTGGTAGCGCGATCCGCCTTTCGGAGTTCCGTGTCCGTGTCGTTCCGCACCATTCCTCGCATTCCCTGGCAGACCACTGGCAATCACTGGGTGACGCTGCCGTGCATCCATCCCGCGGACGGCGCCGTTCACGCAGTCGGCGTCCTGCATCGGGGGGCGCGTGGCGCGCTCGAGTTTGCCGGCGATGCCGAGTTCGCGGACGGCGTGGGAACGGCGCTGCTGCGCCCCACCGTGCGCGTGGACGGCGTAGTGCGCGAGCTCGCCACGGAAGGGATCGCCTGGGAGCGTGCCGTGGGCTGGTTGCCGACGTTCACCTGCAGCGTTGGTGGGCTGCTGCTGCGCGGGACCGTGTTTGCCCCGTTCGGACGGGACGCCGACATCGCCGGCGCCGTGTACGCCATCAGCATCGAGAACCGCAGTGGCGCCACGCACGAGGTCGAGATCGCGCTCGAGGGGCGGCTCGGACATCGCCAACAGCGGGTGCGCACTGCGCGGCCCTCCGACGATGCGCACCGCGTGCTGCTGGCCGACGCCGAAACCGTGGTACTCGAGGGCGCCGCCGTGCCGGGGCTCGTCGCCATGGCGCTCGGTGCCGACGGCCCTGTGGCGTGCGAGGTGCATGAAGGACTCGCGCCAACGTTCTCGCTGCGCCGCACCCTGCGAGTCGAGGCGGGTGCCTCGAACGCCTGCGCGTTCTACCTCGGTGTGGGCCCCGAGCGCGACGGCGCCTGCGCCACGATGCGCGTGCTGCGGCGCCGAGGCTGGCGGGTGCTGCTCGCCGCGACGCGCGAGGCGCTCCAGCAGCTGGAGCAGACGACCGGGAGCGAAGCGCTCGATCGTCTCGTCAATCGCAATCTGCTCTTCGCGTACTTCTACGCGGTGGGACGCGGGATTGACGACGCGCACTACTACCTCGTGCGCAGTCGGGCGCCGTGGCACAGCCTCGGCGTCACCGTGCGCGACTGGGAAGCGCTGATGTGGACGCTCGCCGCCGTGCAGCTCGCTGATACGGGCCTCGCACGCGAGCTGCTGGTGCGAGTGTGTGAACTGCACGGGTATGCGCCGGGGCAGGGTGTGCATTACCTCGATGGGTCGCTGTTCGAGCCGGGCTTTTCCCTCGAGGGCGCGGCCGCGTATCCGATCGCGGTCGACCGGTACATTCGCACGGCCGACGACGATCAGATCGTCGAGGAACCAGTGGTCGCCGACACCTTGTACGTGGCCAACGATGATCTGGTCGCGCGCCGTGATGAGCGACTGGCGTTGTACCGCACCGAGGTCGGACCCTCGGGCGACGCCGTGGCGCATCCCTACACGCTGCACGGCAACGCGGTCGTGGCGGCGGCGTTGGATGTGCTGCGTCGGACGCTCGATGAGGAAGCGGCGCGCGAGGTCGAAGATCCAGCCGCCGTGCGCGCTGCCATTCGGCGACACTTCACCGTCGATCGCGGCGGTAAGTCGCAGCTCGCTGCATCGATCGATCTGGCCGGCGCGCAGGACCAGACCGATGCGCCCGCGTCATCGGCCCTGTGGTTGCCGATGTACGATGCCTTTGACCGCGATGATTCGATGCTGCGGCGTACGGTGCGTGCGGAGGCGAACGAGGACGGCGCGCTGCTGCGCGAGATCGCGCGTGTGCTGGGCCCCGATGGGAACGACGTCCTGCAGTGGCTGCGCCGCGCACCGCTCGATCAGGGCGTGGCGGCCGCGCAGGTCGACAGCGAGGGACGGGCGGTTGGCGACGGTGGCGATGCGGCGCTGGCGGGGCTGCTGGCGGCCACCGTCTGGTTCGCCGTGCACGCTTATGGGCTGCGCGGCTGACGCGCGAGCCCCCGCTTGTCCGCGTCCGGACGCGCGGATATGTTGCGAGCACGCGGGAATAGCTCAGTTGGTAGAGCACAACCTTGCCAAGGTTGGGGTCGCGGGTTCGAGTCCCGTTTCCCGCTCTTCATGCATCACGGTTGCGCAGGTGCGGCAACCCGACGCGACAAGTACGATCGGAGCAGGGTCGGGAGCGGGCAGGTGCCGCTCCCTTCGCGTTTTCGGTGGCCCGGATGGCGAAACCGGTAGACGCGGGGGCCTTAAAAGCCCCTTCCCGCGAGGGGGTGCGGGTTCGAATCCCGCTCCGGGCACACACCATTCTCGCCGGCAGGAGAGGACGTGCGGACGGTTCGTGATTCGCGTGGCACTGATTGGATCTGCCTTGAACTGCCGGAGGTCCCGGTCGACCAACAGCCGGCGGCGGCAGGCATGCAACCACCGCCGGTCGCCGTCGAGTGCAACTCCGGCGCCGAGCGCGCGATCATCCTGGTTGCCGACGACTGGGCCGACGCGCTCTCCGATCAGGCGCTCGTCGAGACCATCCAGCGCGCGCTGCACTGATCGCGCGCGGCGCTCCGTTTGCGCTGGCCCGCCGTTTGCTACATGCTAGTGGTGCGACGAACATGACGCACCCGTCATGTTGGCCGCGACACGGACTGGGTTGATCGGCAGGGAGGGACCGCGACCGTCGCCGGTCGGGGCGACCCGCCGACGCACCACGCTCACCAGGGGGTCGGGTGGCAGCGACGGACGGCACGGCGATCACGGCGGCGGTACATCCGCCGGAAGCACTCCAGAACCCGCTGCGCACCCGCGCGGATTGGGAGGCGGCGCGCGCCGCCGCGACGGCCGACCCGGGCCGCTATCACGGCGACATCGCCGCCCACACGCTCCACTGGTTTGACCCGCACACGGGAAGCGCCGGGGCGTGGGTGACACGCGATGCCGACGGAGTATGGCGCGGATGGGACGCCGTGTCGCTCGAATCCATCACGGCGCAGCGCGACGAGGGCTGGCGTCCGTGGACGAGCGGCTTCGACGACACGGAGGCGCCGCTGTATCGCTGGTTCACCGGCGCCCGCACGAACGCCGGCTTCAACGAAGTCGATCGGCACGTGCTTGCCGGTTTCGGTGAAGAGGCCGCGTTTCTCGTCGAAGGCGATCGCTGGGATCAATCGCGCGATGGTGGACGTGGTGCGCCCGTTGTGGCCTATCCGATCACCCGCCGCGCCCTTCTGCTCGAGGTCGCGAAGGCGTCGCTGGCACTGCGGGCCCTCGGGCTGCGCGCGGGTGATCGCATCGCCCTCAATCTGCCCAACATCCCCCAGCAGATCTTCTGGACCGAAGCCGCCAAGCGCCTCGGCATTGTCTACACACCGGTCTTCGGCGGCTTCTCCGACAAGACGCTGGCCGATCGCATCCACGATGCCGGCGCGCGCGTCGTGATCACCGCCGATGGCGGCTGGCGCAACGCGCAGATCATTCCGTTCAAGGCCGCCTACACCGACCCGGCGCTCGATCAGTACCTCCCCGCCGATCAGGCCGTGGCCGTCGTACGCACGTGTCTCGAGTCGCTGTCGCTGGCGCCGGAGCACTGCACGCGCGTGGTGGAGTCGGCGGCGGCGGCCGTCGCCGGCGAGATCACCGTCGAGCGTCGCGACGCGATGCGCGGCGTGGGGCAAGCGCTCGGTGCGCTCACGGAGCATGGCGCGCTCGATGCGGCATCGGCAGGCCGGATTCGCACCGCCGTCGCGCGCGCGCTCGTCGATGCGGGCTCCGCCGTGGAGCGCGTGGTCGTCGTGCGGCACACCGCCCAGGCCGACGTGCCGTGGCGGGAAGGACGCGACGTTTGGGCCGACGAGCTGCTGGCACCGGCGACCGCCGAGTTGATCGCAGCTGCGCAGGCGCTCGGGTACGCCGTGCACGACGAGGAAGGACTGCGTGCGCTCGGTGATCGCGACCTCGTGCGCGTCGTCTGGTCGATCGTGCCACCGGTCCCCGTGGACAGCGAGTTCCCGCTGTTCTTCATCTACACGTCGGGATCGACAGGCAAGCCCAAGGGGGTGGTGCACGTACACGGCGGATACGTCGCCGGTATTGCGCACACCATGCGCGTGAGCTTTGATGCGCAGCCCGGTGACGTGATGTACGTCGTGGCCGATCCGGGGTGGATCACGGGTCAGAGCTACATGATCAGCGCCGCGCTCACGACACGCGTCACGAGTGTGCTCGGCGAAGGCGCGCCGGTGTTTCCATCGGCCGGCCGCTTCGCCTCGATGATCGAGCGCTACCAGGTGCGCATCTTCAAGGCGGGCGTGACCTTTCTCAAGACCGTCATGGCCGACGCGCAGAACGCCGAAGACGTACGGCGCTACGATCTGTCGTCGTTGCGCGTCGCGACCTTCTGCGCCGAACCCGTGTCGCCCACGGTGCAGCAGTTCGGCATGGAGCTGATGACGCCCTGGTACATCAACTCGTACTGGGCCACCGAGCATGGCGGCATCGTGTGGACGCACTTCTTCGGCAACGCCGACTTCCCGCTGCGCGCGGACGCCCATACGTACCCACTCCCGTGGGTGCAGGGGGACGTGTGGGTCGCGGAGGGCGCCGCAGACGCCGATGGGCGGGTGCCCGCACGACGGGCCGAGATCGGCGAGAAGGGCGAGATCGTCATCGCGGCGCCATACCCGTATCTCGCACGCACCATCTGGGGAGACGTCGCCAACTTCCGCGTGACGGACGGCGTCGTGGATGCGGCATGGCGCGGCGATCACGAGCGCTATCGACGCACGTACTGGAGCCGATGGCAGGGCGTCTGGGCCTATACCCAGGGCGATTTTGCGGTGCGCTATGACGACGGTGGCTTCTCGCTGCACGGGCGCAGCGACGATGTCATCAACGTCTCCGGCCATCGCATGGGGACGGAGGAAATCGAAGGCGCGATTCTGCGCGACAAGCAGCTCAACGCCGATTCGCCCGTCGGCAATGTGATCGTTGTCGGTGCACCGCATCGTGAGAAGGGCCTCACACCGCTGGCGTTCATCACGCCGGCTGCCGGGCAACGACTGACCGCCGATGATCGTCGACGCCTCATCGAACTCGTCCGACAGGAAAAGGGCGCGGTCGCGGTGCCGGAGGACTTCCTCGAAGTTCCGGCGTTCCCCGAGACACGGAGCGGGAAGTATGTGCGACGGCTCGTTCGCGCGCTCGTCGAGGATGAGCCGATCGGTGACGTGAGCACGCTGCGCAATCCGGAGTGTGTCTCCGCGCTCCAGTCGGTCATTGCCGACTGGAAGGCGCGACAGAAGGTGCGCGAGGAGCAGCGCATTCTCGAACATGGGCGCTACTTCCGCGTGCAGTACCATCGCGTGGGCGCACGCGACGGTCGCGCGGTCCGGCTGGCACTGGTGACCGTGACGAATCCGCCGGTGAATGCGCTCAACGAACGTGCCCTCGACGAGCTGGTGACGGTCGTCGATCATCTGGGGCGCCGCGACGATGTGGTGGCTGTGATCTTCACGGGTGACGGCACGTCGTCGTTCGTGGCCGGCGCGGACATTCGCCAGCTGCTCGAAGACGTGCACACGCTCGAGGAAGCGATCACGCTGCCCAATGTCGCGCATCTCGCGTTCCGCACGATCGAGCGCATGGACAAGCCGTGCCTCGCCGCGATCAACGGCGTCGCGCTCGGCGGCGGCATGGAGTTCGCGCTGGCCTGTCACGTGCGACTCGCCGAGCAGACCGCCGTATTCGGACAACCGGAGATTCGTCTGAACCTGTTGCCGGGGTACGGCGGCACGCAGCGCCTCACGCGGCTGCTCGCGGATCGCGATGGACTGGAGGGGTTGGTCACCGCGGTCGAACTGCTCGCCGGTGGGCGCAATCTCGAGGCGACAGAGGCGCACGCGATGGGGCTCGTCGACCACCTCGTTGACGATGCACGCGATGTGGTTGCGCACGCCGCCGCGATGGTGCACGAGTACGTGGCCGATCCGGTGAGCAGCCGACTGGCGCGACAGTTCGCGCACGTGCGTGCACGGCGTCTCGCGTGGGAGCAGCCCGGCGCGCTCGCGCTCGATGCCGCGTTGGCGACGCCGCCGGTGCGCGACGTGCTCGCGCAAGCCGAACGGGTGGGGCGCGCGACGCCGGTGGCGCGCGTGCTCGACGCCGTCCGCACCGGGTGGACGCAGGGGCTCGTGGCGGGATTGGCGCGTGAGGCCGCGCTGTTCGCGGAGGCGATCGTCGATCCGGCCGGCGGCAAGGCCGGGATCCGCGCGTTCTTCGATCGACGTAGTGCGCCGTTGCCGGTGCGCCGCGGTGCCATCGTTGATGCGGAGCGTGCGCGCGAACTGGAAGCGCGTGGGGCGCTGCTGCCGGTCGGCGCACCGTTCTTCCCGGGGCTCACGCCACTTCCGGCGTGGCAGTACGGTCAGGGGGTCATCAAGGACCCGGCCACGGGCGCGCCAAATCATGGCGAACCGAAGGACGTCGAGCAGCAGGTCGTGGTGCCCGTCGAGACACCGGGACCCAACGATGTGCTGCTCTTCGTGCTCGCGTCGGAAGTGAACTTCAACGACATCTGGGCCATCACGGGCATTCCGGTGTCGCCGTTCGATACGCATGACCGCGATGTGCAGGTGACGGGGTCGGGCGGCGTGGGTCTCGTCGCGGCGGTCGGCGAGGCGGTGAAGCGCGAAGGACGCGTGCGCGTGGGCGATCTCGTCACCGTCTATTCCGGCCAGAGTGACCTGCTGTCGCCACTCGCCGGACGCGATCCGATGTCGGCGGACTTCCGGATTCAGGGATACGAGACCTTCGAGGGCAGCCACCAGCAGTTCCTGCTGGTGCAGGCGCCGCAATGTCATTCGCTTCCGCCCGATGTGTCGCTCGAGGCCGCGGGCTCGTACATCCTCAACCTCGGCACGGTGGTGCGCGCGCTGTTCACCACGCTGCAGATCGAGGGGGGACGCACCATGCTCGTGGAGGGCGCCGCCACGGGCACGGGTCTCGAAGCGCTCAAGACGGCGGTCGCCAACGGCGTGCGCGTGACGGGCCTCGTGTCCAGTGAGGAGCGCGCGCGATCACTCGCCGTGTACGGCGCCACGGGCGCGATCAACCGACGCGACCGCGCGCTGTGCGACTGCTTCACCATGGTGCCTGAGACGCCGGACGCGATCGCGGCGTGGGAAGCGGCCGGTACGCCGTTGCTCGATGCATTCCGCGCGCAGCATGACGGTCGGCTTGCCGACTACGTCGTCTCGCACGCCGGTGAGCTGTCGTTCCCACGCAGCATGCAGCTGCTCGCCGACGGCGGCGCGCTCACGTTCTACGGCGCGTCATCGGGCTATCACTTCACCTTCGCCGGGCGCGCCGGTGCGCAGCCCATGAGCACGATGTTCGAGCGTGCGCGTCTGCGCGCCGGCGAGGCCGTGCTCGTGTACTACGGCCCCGGACTCGCCGCGGACGCGCTCGTCGATCCGGTGGGCATCGAGGCGATCGAAGCCGCCGCCGCACGTGGCGCACGCATTGCGGTGGTCTGCTACACCGACGCGCAACGCGAGTTTGTGCGCTCCCTCGGATTCGGCGATCAGTTGGCCGGTGTGGTCGCGCTCAGCGAACTGCAGCGACGTGCCTCGATGGAGTTCGAGTGGCCGCACACAATGCCACCCCTCCCCGATGTCCGACGCGAGGGCCAGGCCTTCAAGGACGCGGTCCGCGCCTTCCAGGAGAAGACCATCAAGCCCATCGGCGCGGCGGTTGGCAAGCTGCTGCGCTCGGCCGACAATCCGCGCGGGGCACCGGATGTGATCGTCGAGCGCGCCGCGCACGACGCGCTGGCGGTGTCGACCGCGCTGGTACAGCCGTTCTCCGGGCGTGTGGTGTACGCCGAAGACATGCGCGGACGCCGCTACTCGTTCTACGCACCGCAGGTGTGGATGCGGCAGCGGCGCATTCTGCTGCCGACCTGCAGCATCCTCGGCACCCATCTGTGCAACGCCTACGAAGTCGTGCGCATGAACCAGATGCTCGCGGCGGGGCAGCTTGATGTCACCACGCCAACGGTCGTGCCGTGGGAGGCGCTCCCCGAGGCGCATCAGGCGATGTGGGAGAATCGGCACGCCGGTGCCACGTACGTCGTCAACCACGCGCTCCCGCGACTGGGGCTCAAGACGCGCGATGAACTCTACGAGGCCTGGTCGGCCGGGATGGATGCATGAGCGAGACACAGGAAGGCGCGACGATCGAACGACGCCGCGCGCCGCGCGGGCGTCTCGCTGGCAAGGTGGTGCTGCTCACTGGTGCGGCAGGCAACATCGGCACCGAGATCTCGCGCCAGGTGCTGCGCGAAGGCGCGACGCTGGTGATGACGGGGCGCGATCTCGCGAAGCTCGACGCGGCGAAGGCCGCGCTGCGTGAGGAGCTGCGTGTCCCAGCCGGTCGCATTCTGACGGTCGCGGCCGACGGCGCCGAACCGGGGCAGGTGCGGCTGGCGATCGAGCAGGTACTGGCGCGCGCGGGTCGCATCGATGTGCTCGTGAACAACGCCGGCTCGGCTGGGCCGAAGTGTCGGTTGCGCGATGTTCCCTTCACGGCGTCGGAACTCGAGGCGCTCGCTGACGTCGGTATCGTGGAGCGCGAGACCGTTGGTGCGGCGGCGCGCAGTCTGTTCGGCATTGCGTGGAACTTTGCGCGCGCGGTGGCCCCGCATCTTGCGCCCGGCAGCAGCGTGGTCAACGTGTCCACGATCTTCTCGCGCACGCAGTACTACGGGCGTGCGGCGTACGTGGTGCCGAAGGCCGCGCTGAACGCATTCTCGCGTCAGCTCGCGACGGAGCTCGGCGCCGCCGGCGTTCGGGTGAATACGGTGTTTCCGGGGCCGATCCGTTCCGAGCGCATTCGCACCGTCTTTTCCGCGATGGACAAGCTGCGTCATGCCAGCGACGGAACGACGGCCTCCGAGATGTTCGGCCTGATGTCCCTCTCACGATCGGTGGATGGGGCGGCACCTGAACGCACGTTCCCGACGGTCAACGATGTCGCGAACACCATCGTGTTTCTGGCGAGCGACGAGTCGGCCGCATACAACGGGCATCACTTCGAAGTGACGCACGGCATGCAGGTGCGCCAGGAATCGCGCAGCACCTTCGTGTCGCGTCCCGAGTTGCGCACGGTGGATGGCACCGGCGTGCGCCTGCTGCTGGCCGCCGGCGATCAGGTGCGCGATGCGCTCACCGTGGCGCGCGTGCAGGCGGGATGTGGTGCCGAGGTGTTGCTCGGCCTCGGATCCGAGGAAGGCGTACGCGCGGCGCAGGAGGCGCTCGGTGTCGATCCGTCCGACGAGCGCATCCAGCCGGTGCTGCTCGATCGGATGCGACCGGACACGGTGGAGGCGCTCTTTCGGCAGCTTCACGCCGACGGGTCACTCGTACACGGGGCGATCGTCATGCCGGCATTCGGCGCGTGGCGGTTTCGCGGTCGATTCACCGAAGCATCGGACGCCGATGTCACCACGTTCATCGACGGTGAGCTCGCGGGCACGATGCTGCTCGCGCGTGCACTCACGGTGTTCTGGAAGGACGTCGAGGAGCGACTGCGCACCGCGCCCAGCGTGGTCTTCCTCTCGAATGGCGACGATGAGCATGGCAATACGTATGCCGACGTGTTGCGAGCGGCCATCGAAGAGCTCTGCCGCGTCTGGCGCGACGAGACCGAGGTGCAGCAGGGCAGTGGGGAGCGGCGCTTCGAGGAGTGGTCGAATCAGATCATTCGGTGGGGCAACCGCGAGCCGGAGGAGGTGCCGTTCGCGGCCGGTCAGGCGGCGCGGCTGCTCTACACGCGACGTCGCATTCGTCAGGTGAATCTGTACCTGCCGCTGTCGATTCAGCGGGCGACCGGGTCACGGCGCGCCATCTTCGGCTGGCAGGAAAGTCTGATGGGGCTGCACCTCGGCAAGGTCGCGCTCATCACCGGTGGATCGGCGGGGATTGGCGGACAACTCGCGCGCCTGCTCGCCCTCGGCGGTGCGCGCGTGATGCTCGTCGCGCGTCGCGCCGATCAACTCGAGGAGATGCGGAGCGGGATTGTGCGCGAGCTGGAAGACATCGGCTACTACGATGCGGAGGTGCGCGTCCAGTGCGTGGCTGACGTCGACGTGGCCGATGAAGCCAGTCTGCAGCGCTCCGTGCAGGCGACGCTCGAGGCATTCGGGCGCATCGACTATCTCGTCAACAACGCCGGCATCGCCGGCGCCGAACAGATGGTCGTTGACATGGGGGTCGACGAGTGGCGCAACACGCTCAACGCGAACCTCGTGTCCAACTTCTCGCTCATCGAGAAGGTGGTCCCCGTGATGAAGCGGCAGGGCAGCGGGTACATCCTGAACGTGTCGTCCTACTTCGGCGGGGAGAAGTACATCGCGGTGCCCTACCCGAATCGCGCCGACTACGCGGTCTCGAAGGCGGGCCAGCGGGCGCTGACCGAGAATCTGGCGCGGTTCGTCGGACCGGAGATTCAGGTGAACGCCATCGCCCCCGGTCCGGTCGATGGTGACCGACTGCGCGGCGTTGGCGGGAAGCCGGGACTCTTCGAGCGGCGCGGTCGGCTCATTCTCGAGAATCGTCGCCTGAACCTCGTGTATCGCGCGGTCGTGGAGGCGATGCGCGCGGGCCACGATGTCGCCGCGCTGCTGGAGCTGCTGGCCACGAACGACGTCGATGCGGTCGCGACGCACGAGAAGACCCCGGCGCCGCTGCGCAAGTTTGCCGAAGGCGTGCGCGCCGAAGCGCTGGCGTCCGATTCGGAGGCGAGCTGCGGGCAGTTCGTCATGACGCGCGCCATCGCGCAGCGTCTGATTGCGCGGCTGCGCCTCGGTGCGCGCTTCCTCTCGCTCGCCGATGGTGGCGCACGGTACGACGACGCCTGGGTGCTCGCGCTGCCGGAGCCGCCGGAGCCGTTCAATCCAAAGGAGGAGATCCAGCGGGAGGCGGCCAAGATCCGCAAGGGCGTGCTCGGCATGCTGCACCTGCGGAACATGCCCAGCGAGCTCGAGGTCGCGTTGGCGACGGTGTACTTCCTCGCCGATCGCGCCGTCTCGGGCGAGACGTTCCAGCCGAGCGGCGGCTTGCATCAGGAGCGCACGATCACCGAACGCGAGCTGTTCGGTCGTGCCAAGCCCGAACGCGTGGCGCGCATGCGCGATCAGACGATCTGGCTCGTGGGCGAGTACCTCGTGTCGCATCTGGCACGTGCCGCGCGCCTCGCGCTGGAGCAGAGTCATGTGGGCAAGGTGATTCTCCTCACGCAGACCGAGCAGGCGGCGAATCAGGTGAAGGAGTTGCTGCGCATCGTGCTCGGCAACGAGCGCATTCACACGATTGTCGTGGGCGACGATCTCGAGGGCGCCATGGACGCGGCGCTGCGCCTCGGCGGCTCGCCGGCGGCAGTGGTCTCCACGCCGTTCACTCCGCTGCCGCACGCGATCTTCAACGAGGATGGCACACCGGCGCTCGATGCGGCCGGCTTCGCCTCGCTTGTCGAAGCGCACCTCACGCATCACTTCCGCGTCGCGCGCAAGGTATCGCTGTTCGATGACGTCCGGCTGGTGCTCGTCACTCCCGATGTGCCGGTGCATCCGACGCACGCCGAGTTCGCGCTCGCGAACTTCGTGAAGACCACGCTGCATGCGCTCACGGCCACGCTCGGCGTGGAGAACGAGCGACTGGTGCACAACGTGCCGGTCAACCAGATCAACCTCACGCGCCGCGTGCGGTCGGAGGAGCCGCGCGACACGCGGGAACAGGCCGAGGAGCAGGAGCGGTTCGCGCACGCGGTGCTGCTCGCCAGTGCCCCGCTGCCGGACCAGGAGGACAGTCGGTACCGCGCGCGGATCTATCGCGGCCTCGCCATCACGGTCTGATCGCGTCGAGGGGCTCGGGGCCGGCGGACGATGCGGGATCGCGTCGCCCGCCGGCCCCATTAGTTTGTGCGTCATGTCCGACGTCATCGCACTCGCTACCGAACTGCTCTCCGTCGATTCGTCCACCGGCCGCGAACGCGAAGCCGTGGAGATCGTCGCCCGCTGGCTCATCGCGCGCGGCTGGAACGTCACCCTTCAGGAGGTCGAACCCGGTCGCTCCAATCTGTGGGCGACGCGGGCCGGTGGGGGCGTGACGCTCTCCACGCACCTCGATACCGTCCCACCGTACATCGCCCCGCGGGTGCAGGACGGTCGGCTGTACGGTCGCGGTGCGTGCGATGCGAAGGGAATCGCCGCGGCCATGATTGTGGCCGCCCAGCAGCTGGCCGACCAGGGGGAAGACCGCGTCGACCTGCTCTTCGTCGTGGGCGAAGAAAAGGGATCGCCGGGCGCACGCGCGGCCAATCGCCTGCCGGCGACGAGTCGTTGGCTGGTGAACGGTGAGCCGACCGAGAGCCGGCTCGCCAGCGGTGCCAAGGGGGCGCAGCGTGTCATTGTGCGTGTCCGAGGGCGCGAGGCGCATTCGGCCTATCCGGAGCTTGGCGCGAGCGCCCTCGATCCGCTGCTGGAGCTGCTGCCGCAGGTGCGCACGCTGCCGCTGCCCGTCGATCCGGTGCTCGGCGCGACCACGTCAAACATCGGCGTCCTGCGCGCCGGCACCGAAGCCAACATCGTTCCGGGACTCGCCGAAGCCGAGCTCATGATTCGTCTCGTGGGCGACGTGGCGCCGGTGCGCGCGGTCTTCGAGCAGTGGGCACACGGTCGCGCGGAACTTGAATGGGGTTCGCACATCCCGGCGCAGCACTTCCACGTCATCCCCGGCTTCGAGGTCGCGCCCGTCGCCTATACGTCCGACATCCCGTTGCTCGATCGCTGGGGGACGCCGCTGCTCTTCGGACCGGGGTCGATTCACGTGGCGCACACGCCCGACGAGCACATCGTGCTCGATGAACTGCGCCGCGCCGTGGACGCCTACATGCGTATCGTGCGGCATCTGCTGGAGGAGGCCGCATGAGCACGCGCATCCCTGTGGCGGTGCTCGGCGCGACTGGAGCCGTCGGTCAGGCGTTTGTTCGCCAGCTCGCTGGCCATCCGTGGTTCGTCATCGCCGAGGTCGGGGCGTCCGAGCGCAGCGTGGGGAAGCGCTACGCGGACGCCGCGCGGTGGCTCGAGGGAACGCTGCCGGCGGAGGTCGCCGCGCTCGAGGTGCTCCCTTGCACGCCGGAGGCCATTCGGTCACCGATCGTGTTCTCGGCCCTCGATTCGGGCGTGGCGGGTGACGCCGAGCCTGCGTTTGCCCGGGCCGGTCGGCTCGTGCTGTCGAATGCAAAGAACTTTCGCATGGCCGACGACGTGCCGTTGGTCATCCCGGAGGTCAACGCCGCGCACCTCGGTTTGCTGGCGACGCAACAGCGCACGCGCGGCTGGTCGGGCGCGATCGTCACGAACGCGAACTGCGCGACCACGGTGATGGCCGCAGCCCTCGCTCCGCTGCACGAGGCGTTCGAGGTCCGTCAGGTACTCGCGGTGACCATGCAGGCGGTGTCGGGAGCCGGCTATCCCGGGGTGGCCTCGCTCGACATCCTCGGCAACGTGATTCCGTTCATCAACGACGAGGAGCCGAAGATCGAGCAGGAGCTCGGCAAGCTGCTCGGTCGCACGGACGGCACCGCCGTTCGTCATGCGGACATTGTCGTGAGTGCGCACGCCAATCGCGTGCCGGTGGAGCACGGACACACCGTCTGTCTCAGTGTGGGCTTTGCGCGGCGTCCGTCGGTGGAGGAGGCGCTGCAGGTGTTGCGGAGTTGGACGGGAGACACCGTCGTGCAAGGATTGCCGTCCGCCGCGCTGCCGTCGCTGATCGTGCGCGACGAGTCGGACCGTCCGCAGCCGCGTCGCGATGTCATGAGCGGTCGCGGCATGGCCACGGTGATCGGGCGCGTGCGCGACGACCAGCTGCTGCATCTGCGTCTGGTGGCCATGTCGCACAACGTGGTGCGTGGCGCCGCCGGTGGTTCGGTGCTCAACGCGGAGCTGCTGGTGTCGCGTGGGCTTGTGCATCGTGAGACGGGGGCGCTGCAGCTTGCGGCGCTGACGTCGACCACCTTTGCGCGCCCCGAGTCCGCCGCGTGATCGTCTGCAAGTTCGGCGGCACGTCCGTCCAGGATGCCGAGGCGATCGCGCGTACGGCGCAGATCATTCGGGGGCGGCTCGATCGGCAGCCCGTGGTGGTCGTCTCGGCGCTGGGTGGCGTGACGAACGATCTGCTCGACATCGCGAATCGCGCGGCCACGGGGAACCTGCTCGTGGCCCTCGCGCTCGTCGAGACGCTACGCGAGCGCCATCTGCGCACGGTGGCCACGTTGCTTGACGACGCCCCGGAGCGCCGCGAGGTCGAGGCCGACGTCAGCGCCGGCCTCGATGAACTCGCGCATCTCGCCGAAGCGCTCAGCACGCTCGGGTTCATCACGCCGCGCTCCCTCGATACCGTCGCGGCCATCGGTGAACTCCTGAGTTCACGCATCGTGGCGGCGGCGTTCCGTCACCGCGGGATACCTGCCGAGTGGGTGGACGCGCGCGATGTCATGATCACCGATGAGCATTTCACGCGTGCGTCGCCCGATACCGCGCGTATCGCGACGGCCGCGCGCGAGCACGTGCGACCGCTCGTGCAGGCCGGGCGCGTCCCGGTGCTTGGCGGCTTCGTGGGCGCCACGCCATCCCGCATCACGACCACGCTCGGTCGCGGCGGCTCCGACTACTCGGCGTCGCTTGTCGGAGCGGCGCTCGAGGCCGAGGCCATCGAGATCTGGACCGACGTCGATGGCATGCTCACCGCCGATCCGCGCATCATTCCGTCGGCGCGCCTCATTGAGCGCATTCGCTTCGACGAAGCCGCCGAGCTCGCCGCGTTCGGCGCCAAGGTGCTGCATCCGAGCACGATCGCGCCGGCCGTCGACCGCGGTATTCCCGTGTACGTGTTCAACTCGCGTCGCCCCGAGGGGACGGGCACGATGATCACGTTCGATGCGCCGCGACTGCCGGTGCGCGCGATTGCCGGCAAGCGCGGCAAGACGCTCGTGCGCATCGGGTCGGCGCGCATGCTGCTGGCGCACGGCTTCCTCGCGCGGGTGTTCGAGGTGTTCAACGCGCATCGCACGTCGATCGACGTGGTCACAACCTCCGAGGTCTCGGTGTCGGTCACACTCGACGACGCCACCCATCTCGAAGCGATTGTCGCCGACCTGTCGCAGTTCGGCGATGTGGCCATCGAGCAGCAGCGTGGGCTGGTGGCGATCGTCGGTGCCGGCCTCGCGGATGGCGCCGCCACGATGGCGCAGTGCCTCTCGGCGATTCATCCGATCGCGGTGCACATGGTTTCGCTGAGTGCGACGGGCATCAACTTCACGCTGGTCATTGACGACGCGCAGGTCGTGCCGGCCATGCAGCGCCTGCACGCGGCGTTCTTCCCGGAGGCGGCGTGAGCAGCACGTCGCCGTCCATCGTGCGCGTGGCACTGCTCGGGTACGGACGCATGGGGCGGGCCATCGACGCGCTGGCGGCATCGCATCAGTGCGACGTGGTGGCCCGCCTCGATGCCGCCGATGTGTTGGCCGACGCACTGTCACCGGCGCGGCTAGGTCACGCCGATGTCGCCATCGACTTCACGGTACCCCATGCGGCCGTCCCCAACGCGACCGCGTGTCTGGACGCGGGGGTGCCCGTGGTCATCGGCACCACCGGATGGCTCGACGCCATCCCGACGCTGGAAGCCGCGGTGAAGCGCACGGGTGGACGGGCGCTCTGGTCGCCCAACTTTTCGCTCGGGGTGCAGTTGACGCTCGCGCTCATGGAGCGTGCCGGTCGCCTCTTCCGGCACGCACCGGGCTTCGACGCGCATCTGGTGGAGACGCACCATACGGCGAAGCTTGATGCGCCGTCCGGCACGGCGATTGCGCTCCGCGAGCGCGCGGAGGCGGGGCTCGGACGGTCGATTCCGGTCACGAGTGTGCGTGTCGGCTCGGTGCCGGGGACGCACGAACTGCTGCTCGATGCGCCGTTCGAATCGATCACGATTCGGCATGAAGCGCGCGATCGGCGCGTCTTTGCCGACGGCGCACTCGTGGCAGCACGCTGGCTGGCGACATCGCCCCGGAGCGGCCTCTACACCATGCGTGACGTGCTCGGATTGTCGAGCGTGGCCTCGGACGACGCGACTTCCACCTCCTCGGTATCTGCCTCATGACGGCTTCGCTCGCTGGATGCGGCACGGCACTCGTGACCCCGTTCCGACTCGATGGTGCACTCGACGAGGACGCGCTGCGACTGCTCGTCGCGCGACAGCTCGACGCGGGAATCAACTACCTCGTCCCGTGCGGATCGACCGGTGAAGCCGCGACGCTGTCCCTCGAGGAGCACGCCCGCGTTGTGCGTGTGGTCGCCGACGTGGTGCGCGGACGCGTCCCGGTGG